>Ga0070684_100000327_pt1 | contig 32866 bp, 30 predicted proteins | sample KBSC723LmetaG_FD_65653 | JGI IMG/M metagenome (GOLD analysis project Ga0070684, IMG submission 65653) | Corn rhizosphere microbial communities from Kellogg Biological Station, Michigan, USA - KBS C7.2-3L metaG | ecosystem: Host-associated > Plants > Roots > Rhizosphere ...
GGCTTGAAGACCATCAGCACGAGGATCGCGATCACCAGCGCGAAGCTCGCGTAGTTCAGCGCGAGCGCGGTGCGGTCGGCGACCGCCGCGTGCAGCGTCTCGCTGGGCCGGTCGCCGTCGGCCGCCATCCGTTCAGCCAGCTCTCGTGCCTGCCGTAGCCGCTTCCCGGCCGGCCCCGCGAGCGCGCCGGCCGCCAGCCAGAGCACGATCGCCGCGACCACCCAACCGTCTCCGAGTGCGACGCCGTCCGGATCGTCCCGCGTCAGCCAGATCCCGAACCCGAGGGCGCCGAGCGAGCCGAGTCCGATCACGAGCACCATCGGCCGGACGAGCCCGAGCAGCAGCGCGATCTCGCTCGGCCGCTCGCGGCGCATCGCCAGCCAGTGGAGGACCCCGGCGGCGACGCTGCCCGAGACGAAGCAGAACGCGGCCAGCAGGTGGAGGACGAGCAGCCACTCGTAGGTGGACACGGCCGGGAAGGATAGGAGGCGGCGCGGCCTACAATCGGTTGCGTGGACGTCCCCGCGCGCCACCTGCGCCTCCTGACGGACACGATCGCCGCGGTCAACTCCACGCTCGACCTCCAGGAGGTGCTCGAGCTGGTCGCGACGAACGTCGCGGAGGCGCTCGGCACGGATGCGTGCTTCGTCTACCTGTACGAGGAGCGCTCCGGCGAGCTCGTCCTGCGCGCGACCCGCGGGACGTCGGTCGAGGAGATGACCCGCCGTCCGCGGATGCGCCCCGGCGAGGGCATCACCGGCGTCGCCGCGGAGGAGCGCCGCCCGGTGATGATCGCTGCGCAGGCGCATCTCGATCCGCGGTTCAAGCGGTTCTCCAACCTGCCGGAGGAGGAGTACGAGTCGATCCTCGCCGTCCCGATCCTCGCCCGCGAGAAGCTGGAGGGCGCGCTGAACGTGCGCACGCGCGAGCCGCGGGAGTTCTCGGACGCCGAGGTCGACCTCCTGCTCGCGATCGCCGCGCAGGTGGCGCAGTCGATCGAGCACGCCAAGCTGTACGCGCAGGCGCAGCGGCGGGTCGACGAGCTCGAGGCCCTGGCCCGGATCTCGGAGGCCGTCTCCGAGTCGCTGTACCTGGAGGAGTCGCTGGAGGCGATCGTCGAGACGACGATGGACGCCGTCTCCGCGACCGGCGCCGCGCTGGTCCTCGAGGACGGCAAGATCGCCTGGCCCGAGGGCCGCCCCGGCGAGTACGCGGTGCGGACGCCGCTGCGGTGGAAGCGACGCCAGATCGGCGAGCTCGTCGCCGACCGGGACACGCCCTTCACCGACGACGAGCGCGCCCTGCTCGCGTCGATCGCGCACCACGCCGCGGTGGCGCTCGAGCACGGCCGCGCGGTGATGCGCGGCGTCCTCGCCCAGGAGATCCACCACCGGGTCAAGAACAACCTGCAGACGGTCGCGTCGCTGCTGCGGCTCCAGGCGCGCGGTGATGTCGTCGACCCCCGGCGGGCGCTCGACGACTCGGTCAACCGGATCCTCGCGATCGCGGCCGTCCACGAGGTGCTCACAGAGCGGCGCGACGAGAACGTCGACCTCGGCGAGCTGCTCGAGCGGCTGCGGGCGATGCTCGTGCAGGGGCTCGGCGGGGACAAGGAGGTCGCGTCGTCGCTCGAGTCGGTGCCGCTGGCCGGTGGCCGTGCGACCGCGCTGGCGCTCGTCTTCTCGGAGCTCTTCCAGAACGCGCTCGAGCACGGCGGCGCATCGGTGCGAATCGAGCTCGCGCAGCGGAACGGCGACGTCGTGCTGGCAATCGCCGACGACGGTCGCGGGATCGACGGTGCGCCGCAGGGGACGGGTCTGTCGATCGTCGAGGCGCTCGTCCGGGACGAGCTCGGCGGGACGCTCTCGCTGGCGGACGAGGGCGGTCTGCGGGCAGAGGTCGTCTTCCCGGCATGAGGCGGCCCGAGGAGGTGTTCGTCTTCGTCCGTCGCGGCGGCGAGTACCTCGTGCTGCACCGCGCGCCGGCCGGCGGGTCGTACTGGCACGGCGTCGCCGGCGCGCTGGAGCCGGGCGAGGACTACCCGGAGGCGGCGCGGCGCGAACTCGAGGAGGAAACCGGGCTGGTCGCGGATCCCGTTCCGATCGGCGAGCGATATGCCTACCCGATCGACGAGGAGCCGCGGTACCTGACGCTCGTGCCGCCGGGGACGGCCGAGATCCTGGTCGGCACGTTCCTCGTCGAGGCGCCGGCCGGCTGGGAGCCGCAGCTCGACCACGAGCACGACGAATACCGCTGGTGCTCGCGCGAGGAGGCGCTGTCGCTCCTCTACTGGCCCGAGCCGCGTGCGATCCTCGCGTCGCTCTAAGCGACGATCCCCGCCTAGACTCGCCTGATGCGCATCCTGATCGCCGAGGACGAGACGATCATCCGCCTCGATCTGCGCGAGCTCCTCGAGAGCGCCGGGTTCGAGGTCTGCGCGGAGGCGAAGGACGGGGTCGAGGCGGTCGAGCTGGCCACCTCGGCGGAGCCGGAGCTCGCCATTCTCGACGTCAAGATGCCGCGCCTCGACGGGATCGAGGCCGCGCGGCGGATTCTCGAGGAGCGGCCGATGCCGATCGTGATGCTGACCGCCTACGGCCAGGACGAGCTGGTCTCACGTGCGGTCGAGGCGGGCGTGTTCGGCTACCTGGTCAAGCCGTTCCGCGAGGCCGACCTGCTTCCCGCGATCAAGGCGGCGCGGGCCCGGTACGAGGAGCTCGCCGCGCTGCGCGAGGAGGCCGAGTCGCTGTCGGAGGCACTCGCCGCCCGGAAGTCGATCGAGCGCGCGAAGGGTCTGCTGATGGCGAAGGAGGGGTTGAGCGAGCAGGAGGCGTTCGAGCGCCTGCGGCGGGCCTCGCAGCTGGCCGGGCGTCCGCTGAAGGTGGTCGCGGAGGCGCTGATCGCCACGTTCGACTAGCTCCGATTCGATTTCTGTCCTCGACGTCGAGCTGCTCGGCGCTTCCCGCGTCCTTGCTACGTCTCGATCATGCCGGCACCGGGACGGCGAGGCCCGCGGCCCCGGGCTTCGATCTGGCCGGCTCGTAGCCGGAGCGGGCGAGCAGCTCCATGCCGAGCCGGGCGCGGCGGACACGCTCGCGCGACAGAGCGACGGTGGTGGCATCGAGGTGCGTGCCGGCCGGGTAGACGTCGGGCGCGTTGCGGAGGCCGAACTTGACGTAGACGGGGGCGGCGACGCGGATCAGCTCGGGGATCTCGTGCAGGCGGACGAAGCCGCCGATGTTGTCGGGCGCCTCGACGTAGATGTCGAGCGGGACGTCCACCGCTGCACGGATCGCGGCGATCTGGGCGAGGCTCAGATCGGTCGGGAGGTTGATCGTGCTCGCGCCGAGACGCTCCAGGACCCGCGCGGCGGCGGGATTCGCCGCCGGCAGCATCACCGACACCTTGGCCTGCATCTCCTCGGGGAGCAGGCCTACTCGTCGCGCGTCCGCGAACGCGGAGAGGACGCCGATGTCCGCGATCAGGACGCTGCGAAAGCCGTGAGCTGCGGCTCGACGCGCGTCGTCGAGAGCGGCGACGACCTGCTCCTGGCCCCGTGCGGTCGGCGCGAAAACGCCGCCTGCCGGCGCGCGCGCCGCCGCCGACGTGTCCCAGGCGGCGTTCGGTCGAGCGAAGAGCGAGACCTCGACGGGTGCGGCGGCCGCCGCAGCGGCCAGCTCGTCCAGCTCGGCGTCGGTTTGGAGGAACACGCCGCTCCCCTGCGAGACGCGATGCACCGTCACGTCGAGCCGTTCAGACTCCTCGAGAACCGCCTCGAGGCAGCGCGGCCCCTCCGTGCTCGGGATCTCCACGCGGTACTGCGCCCCGTCGGGGAACCGCTTCTCCGAGTCGGGGAGCTCGTGGAGGTCGCCGCCCGGCAGCCCGATCGAGCGCAGGAAGTCGCGCGACTCGTCCATGCGTCCCGAGCGTACAAGGGTCTGACCCCGCAGGGGTCTGACCCGGCCGGGTGGTGGCGCAACCGTTCCTTCAGGGACAGTCCCCTTCGCGGACGTCCCTACGGCGTGGCCTGCGCTTGCTCGAACAGCGTCTCCCAGCGGTCGAGCAGTGACTGGAGCTCGTCTCTCGCGGCGCGGTGGGCGGTGAGGAGCTCGAGGTCGCCCCAGTCGTCGGCGAGCTTCCGCTCCAGGCCGGCGACCGTCTCCTCCTGCTCGGCGATCCGAGCCTCGACCTGCTCCAGCTCGCTGCGCCGCCTCGGCTGTGGCCGTTCCGGCCGTGGCCTTCTTCGTGACGTTTCCAACCCAGTCTCTGAGACTGGAGGTGCGCCGACATTGGAACTCTTCGTCCACAGGGGGCTCGCCCGGACGTAGTCGGCCCACCCGCCGTCGTAGCTCGAGATCGTCCCTCCCTCGATCGCGAGCGTCCGCTCGGCGACCGCATCGATCAGCGCACGGTCGTGCGAGACCAGCAGCACCGTCGCCGGGAAGTTCTCCAGCGCCGCCTCGAGCGCCTCACGGCTCTCCAGGTCGAGATGGTTCGTCGGCTCGTCGAGCACGAGGAAGTTCGCGCCGGACGCGACCACGACGGCGAGTGCCAGCCTGCGTCGCTCGCCGCCCGAGAGCACCGACACCGGCTTCTCGTGCGACTCCCAGCCGGAGAAGAGGAAGCGGCCGAGGAGGTTCTGCGCCTCCGGCCGCCGCAGCCCGGTCATCGACTGGACGCAGTCGAGCACGGAGCCGCGCTCGTCCAGCTCGGCCTCGTGCTGGGAGAAGTACGCAGGGACGACGCCGTGACCGAGCCGCGCGACGCCCGCGTCGGCCGAATGCCGCCCGAGGAGCGTCTCCAGCAAGGTCGTCTTCCCCGAGCCGTTCGGCCCGACCAGCGCGACGTGCTCGCCGCGCTCGACCGCGAACGACGCGTCGGCCAGCAGCTGCTTGTCTCCGGCCGAGAGCGACAGGCGCTCGACCTCGACCACCGTCCGTCCGCTGCGCGGCGGGCTCAGGAACTCGAACCCGAGCCGCCTCGAGCGGCGCGTGAGCAGGGCGACCTGGTCGGAGGCCACCGCCTTCTCGGACTTCAGCCGCCCGATGTGCGTCAGCTTGGCCTGCGCCTGCTTGGCCTTCGACTTCTTGTACCGGAACCGGTCGACGAACCGCTGGAGCCGGGCGATGTCGGCGTTGTAGCGCTCGATCGACTTCGACGCATCGAGCAGACGTGCCGCCTTCTCGCGCCTCCAGACGTGCCACTCGCCCGGGAAGTAGGTCGACCGCCCCGCCTCCAGCTCGAGGACAGCCGTCGCGACCGCTTCCAGGAACCAGCGGTCGTGCGCGACCAGCACGACGGCCGCGTCCATGCCCACGAGCATTCTCTCCAGCCACTCGAGCCGCTCGACGTCCAGGTGGTTCGTGGGCTCGTCCAGAAGCAACAGATCCGGATCGCCCGCCAGGGACCGGGCCAGCGACGCCCGCGTCAGCTCGCCGCCGGAAAACGTGTCGAGCGACCGATCGAGCTCGTCGTCGGCGAATCCCAGGCCTCGCAACGTCGAGAGCGAGTTCTCGCGCCATGCGTAGCCGCCGGCATGCTCGAGCCGCGCCTGCGCCTCCGCGTAGCGCGCCAGTGTCTCGGGGCCGTGCTCGCCCCCTGCCATCGCTGCCTCCAGCCTGCGCAGCTCCTCCTCGAGCGCAACGAGGTCGCGTGCGCCGGACAGCGCGTACTCACGCAACGACAGCCCGAGGTCGAGCGGAGGTCTTTGATCGTGCAGCGCCACCCGCGTGCCCTTGTCGAGGACGAGCTGACCGCTGTCGATCCCCGTCTCGCCGGCCAGCATCCGGAGCAGCGTCGTCTTGCCGGCGCCGTTCGGCCCGGAGAGCGCGAGCCGCTCGCGCCGCTCGACCTTGAACGAGACGCCGTCGAACAGCAGCCCGCCGGCGAGCTCCTTGCGCAGATTGGTTCCGATCACGACGGCCATGCCGTCGCTAAGGCTAGATACCTAGTCTCGTACGAGCGAACGCGCTGCGTTGGCGATCGCGACCGCGTCGATCCCGTACGCGGCGAGCAGCTCGTCCGCCTTGCCGGAGCGCGGCATGTCCGTGACCGCCAGCCGCGTCACCCGCGCAGTCACTCCGCGCTCGGCCAGCGCCGAGAGCACGGTCTCGCCCAGACCGCCCTCGGGCCAGTGATCCTCGACCGTGACGATCAGCTCTGTCTCCTCGGCGGCCGCCGCGAGTGTGCCGCCGTCGATCGGTTTCAGCGAGTAGCAGTCGATCACCCGCGCCGATACCCCGTCGGCGGCGAGCGCCTCCGCCGCCTCGAGCGCCTCGTGCACCGTGATCCCGCACCCGACGAGGGTCACGTCGTCGCCCTCACGCAGGACGCGGCTACCTCCGATCGGGAACTCCTCGTCCGGTCCGTAGACGACGGGCGTGTTCGGGCGGAGTGTGCGGATGTAGGAGATCCCGTCCAGCTCCGCCATCGCCGCGACCAGCTTCGCCGTCTGGTTGCCGTCGCAGGGATGGAGCACGGTCGAGCCGTGCACGGCCCGGATCGCCGCGATGTCCTCGAGCGCCATCTGCGAGGGGCCGTCCTCGCCGATCGAGATCCCCGCGTGTGATCCCGAGAGCGAGAACGTCGCGCGTGAGATCGCCGCCATCCGGATGAAGTCGTACGCCCGCGAGTAGAACGCCGCGAACGACGAGGCGAACACGCGGTAGCCCCGCGCCTGCAGGCCGACCGCCGCCGCGACCAGCTGCTGCTCTGCGATGTACATCTCGAAGAACCGGTCCGGATGTGCCTCCTTGAAGATCTCGGCGAAGGTCGAGTTCGAGACCTCGCCGTCGACCGCGACCACCTTGCCGTTCGCCGATCCGACCGCGGCCAGCGCCTCGCCGTAAGCCTTCCTCGTCGCCACCTCGGAGCCCAGCTCGTACCGGGGCAGCTCCAACGCGCCGGTCTCGAACCGGTGCGGCTCGCCCGGGGGCGGCTTCGCGACCGAGATCGTGATGTTCCGCAGCCCGCCGAGCTCCTCGATCGCAGCGTCGGGGTCGTCGAGCGGCTTGCCGTGCCAGCCTTCCTTGTTCTCGACCGCCTTCACGCCCTTGCCCTTGATCGTCCGCGCGATCACGACCGTCGGCCGGCCCGTGGTCGCGGCGGCTTCGGCGTAGGCCGCGTCGATCGCCTCGACGTCGTGGCCGTCGACCTCGATCGCATGCCAGCCGAACGCCTCCGCCCGTGCGCGGTAGTGGTCGAGCTGCCACTCGTCCATCGTCGGGCCGCGCTGGCCGAGCCGGTTGACGTCGAAGATCGCGGTCAGGTTGTCGAGCTCGTAGTGCCACGCGTGCTCGAACGCCTCCCAGATCGAGCCCTCGGCGGTCTCGCTGTCCCCGCAGAGCACCCAGACCCGGTAGGGCAGGCGGTCGAGGTACTTGCCGGCGATCGCCATCCCCACCCCGATCGGCAGGCCCTGGCCGAGCGAGCCGGTGGCGACGTCGACCCACGGGATCAGCGGCGTCGGGTGGCCCTCCAGCATCGACCCGAACTGCCGGTAGGTGAGCATCTCCTCGTCGGAGATTGCGCCGGCTGCGCGGAACATCGCGTAGAGGAGGGTCGACGCGTGCCCCTTCGAGAAGATCAGGCGGTCGTTCGTGGGGGTGTCGGGAGCGTCGAAGTCGTAGCGCAGGTACTTCGCCATCAGCACGGACATCAGGTCGGCCGCGGACATCCCCGAGGTCGGGTGGCCCGACTTCGCCGCCGCTGCGCACCGAACCGAGTCCACCCGGAACTGCTGTCCGAGCTCGCGCCAGAGCTGAACGTCGTCCATGCGGGTAACGTAACTCCCATATGAAGGTCGGGGTCGCATTCGACCACCGCGGCGTCAAGCTCCGCGAGCGGGTGCTCGACGAGCTGACCGCTCTCGGGCACGAAGCGGTCGACCTGGGGACCGACGATGCGAGCGTCCGCATCGACTATCCCGACAAGGCGCGCGAGCTGGGCGAGGCGATCCGCGCGGGCGAGGCCGAGCGCGGCGTGCTCGTCTGCGGCTCGGGTGTCGGCGCGTCGGTCGCCGCCAGCAAGCTCGACGGCATCCGGGCTGCGGTCTGCCACGACCCGTACTCCGCGCACCAGGGCGTCGAGCACGACGACATGAACGTGCTCTGCCTGGGCTCGGAGGTCGTCGGCGCAGAGCTCGCCGCCGACCTCGTCCGCATCTTTCTCGGTGCCACCTTCGGCGGCGGCGAGCGTTACGTGGAGCGACTCCGGAAGATCGAAGACCTGGAAAGGAAGACCTATGCCTGATTCGAGACTCAATCAGCTCTCGGCGCTCGGCCAGAGCATCTGGAGCGACTACCTGTCCCGCGACCTCCTGCACTCCGGCCGGCTCGCGCAGATGATGGACGAGGACGCCGTCACAGGGGTGACCTCCAACCCGACGATCTTCCAGAAGGCGATCTCGCAGGGCAACGCGTACGACGACCAGATGCGCGACCTGCTCGAGCACGAGGAGGACCCGAAGGAGATCTTCGTGGCGCTGGCCGGCCGTGACATCGGCGAGGCGTGCGACCTGATGCGGAAGGTCTGGGACGAGGGCAGGGGCCTCCGCGGGTACGTCTCGATGGAGGTCGACCCGACGCTCGCCGCCGACACCGAGGGGACGATCGCCGAGGCCCGCCGCTTCCACGGGTTGATCGACAAGCCGAACCTGTACGTGAAGATCCCGGCGACGAAGGAAGGCCTGCCGGCGATCGAGGAGATGATCGCCGCCGGCAAGTCGATCAACATCACGCTGATCTTCTCGCTGGAGCGCCACCGAGAGGTGATGGAGGCGTACATCCGCGGCATCGAGCGGCTGGTCGAGGACGGCGGCGACCCTGCCCCGGTCGCGTCGGTGGCGAGCTTCTTCGTCTCCCGCGTCGACACCGAGGCCGACAAGCGCCTGGACGCGATCGGTGGCCACGACGAGCTGAAGGGGAGGCTGGCGGTCGCGAACGCGAAGCTCGCGTACCAGAACTGGAAGGAGGTCTTCGCCGGCGAGCGCTGGGACGCGCTCGAGGCGAAGGGCGCCTCGAAGCAGTGGTGCCTCTGGGCGTCGACGTCGACGAAGAACCCCGCCTACCGCGACGTCCTCTACGTCGAGGATCTGATCGGCCCGGACACCGTGAACACGATGCCGGAGGAGACGATCGAGGCATTCCAGGGCCACGGCGAGGTCGAGGTCACGCTCGAGCAAGGGCTGGAAGAGGCGAAGCGGCTCTTCGACCGGCTGGCCGAGGTCGGAGTGGACGTGGACGACGTCACGAGGGTGCTCGAGGAGGAGGGCGTGCAGAAGTTCTCGGACTCGTTCGCCGAGCTACTCGACGGCATCCGCTCGAAGCGCGGCGAGCTGGTCAACGCTTGACGGACACGTCTCCAAGAGACGTGTCCGCAGGGCGCTCAGTGCAAGTAACACGGTGTTACAAGCCCGCTGCGCCGCTCGGCGGCAGGGCGTCGGGAGCTAGTAACACAGTGTTACAAGGGGCGAAGGCGGCGGCGTGATCGAGCCCGGCGACCTGGTCGAGCGGATCTGGGAGCGCGATCCGACCGTCTGGACCGGCACGGACGAGGCGCAATGGCTCGGCTGGCTCGACGAGCCGTTGCGTATGCGCCAGCGGCTCGACGAGCTGGGGGAGGTGGCCGAAACCGCCACGGACGTCGACGACGTCGTCCTGCTCGGGATGGGCGGGTCGAGCCTCGCGCCCGAGGTGCTGCGCCGCGCGTTCGAGCGCGACCGCTTCCACGTCCTCGACACGACGCACCCGAAGGCGATCCGGCGGCTCGCCGACTCGCTCGACCTCGACCGCACGTTCTTCGTCGTCTCGTCGAAGTCGGGCGGGACGCTCGAGACGCGGAGCCAGTTCGACTTCTTCTGGGAGCGCGGCGCCAGGCGGGCGGTCGTGATCACCGATCCCGGCTCTCCGCTCGAGCAGCTTGGCCAGGCGCGGGGACTGCGCGTCGTCGCGGGTGAGCCGACGATCGGCGGTCGCTACTCGGCGCTGTCGCCGTTCGGGCTCGTCCCGGCCGCTCTGATGGGCATCGACGTGAGCCGGCTGCTCGACCAGGCCGAAGAGACGCTGGAGGCCTGCCGCGTGGCGGAGGGTAACCCGGGCCTCGCGCTCGGGCTCGCGCTCGGCGCTGCCTGGCAGGAGGGCCGCGACAAGGTCGTGATCAGACCGAATCCTCATGGATTCGGTCTGTGGGTCGAGCAACTACTGGCGGAATCGACAGGAAAAGAGGGGCGCGGACTCGTGCCCGCTCCCGACGAGTCGCCCGAAGGCCCCGACCGCCAGGCGCGCGAGGTCGAGCTGGACGAGCCGTACGACCTCGGCTCGGAGTTCTTCCGCTGGGAGTTTGCGACCGCGGTCGCGGGCGCGATCCTCGAGATCGACCCGTTCGACCAGCCGAACGTGCAGGAGGCGAAGGACCGGACCAGTCAGATCCTTTCCGGCCAGGGCCGGGGGACTGTCCCCGGTCCAGAAGGGACGGTGGAGGGGCTGCTCGAGCAGACCGAACCCGGCGACTACGTCGCGATCCAGTCGTTCGTCGACCCCGCGGAAGAGGAGCGGCTCCGGCCGTTCGTCGAGGGGATCAGGGCGCAGACGGACTGCGTCGTCACCTTCGGCCTCGGGCCGCGGTATCTGCACTCGACCGGGCAGCTGCACAAGGGCGGGGCTCCGATCGGCTGCTTCCTCCAGATCGTCGACGACACCGGCCCCGAGCTGCCGATCCCGGGGCAGAAGTTCGGGTTCGCGCGCCTCATCAACGCGCAGGCTGAGGGAGACTACGCGGCGTTGAAGGAGCGCGGCCGTCCGGTCGCGCGGATTCGAATGGAGGACATTCAGCTATGAACCTCGGAATGGTCGGCCTCGGCCGGATGGGCGCGAACATGGTCGAGCGCCTGCGCGAGCACGGGCACACGGTGGAGACCTACGCGCGGACGAACCCGGAGCGGACGGCCGACTCTCTGGTCGAGCTGGCCACGAAGCTGCCGCAGCCGCGCGTCCTGTGGCTGATGATCCCGGCCGGCGACCCCACCGAGCTGGCCTTCCAGACCTTGCTCGGCCTGCTCGAGGACGGCGACATCATCGTCGACGGCGGCAACTCGAACTTCCGCGACTCGCAGCGCCGCGCGGCCGAGGCGGCGAAGAAGGACGTCTTCTTTCTCGATGCCGGGGTCTCAGGCGGGATCTGGGGGCTGAAGGAGGGCTACTGCGTGATGGTCGGCGGCGACGCCGACGCGTTCGCCCAGGTGGAGCCGTTCCTGAAGGACCTGACCGAGGAGGGCGGCTACGCCTACGTCGGGCCGTCCGGCTCCGGCCATTTCGTGAAGATGGTCCACAACGGGATCGAGTACGGGATGATGCAGTCGCTTGCCGAGGGCTTCGAGATCATGAAGGCCTCGGAGTTCCCGATCGACCTCGACCGCGTGGCCGCGCTCTGGCAGCACGGCTCGGTCGTCCGGAGCTGGCTGCTCGACCTGCTCGTGCTCGCGCTCCAGGAGGATCCGGGCCTGGAGAAGATCCGCGGCTACGTCGACGACTCGGGCGAAGGCCGCTGGACGGTGTTCAACGCGATCGACGAGAGCGTCCCGGCGCCGGCGATCACGCTGGCGCTGTTCGCACGCTTCGCCTCCCGCCAGGACGAGTCGTTCGCGGCGAAGGTGAACGCCGCCCTGCGCCAGCAGTTCGGCGGCCACGCGGTCAAGGCCGCGGACGACGCCGCGAAGTGAAGAACCCGCTCGCGGAGGGCCTCAACCTCCCGCGCACGCCAGACCCGTGCGCGATCGTCATCTTCGGCGCTTCTGGCGACCTGACCCGGCGGAAGCTCTTTCCCGCGATCTACTCGCTGGCCGTCCGCAACCTCGTGCCCGACGAGCTCGCGATCGTCGGCGTCTCCCGCTCGGAGGAGACCGACGCCGACTTCCGGGCGCGGATGAAGGACGCCGTGCGCGACTTCGGCCGGGACCCGATCGACGAGAAGGTCTGGAAGCGGCTCGCCGGGGGGATGCACTACGTCTCGACCGACTTCGCAGCCGACCAGGGCGAGGATGCGCTGGTCGCCCTCCTCGCGAGGCTCGACGAGGAGCTCGGCACCCAAGGCAACCGCGTCTTCTACCTCGCGGTCCCGCCCGGCGCGATCGCGACCCTCGTCGAGGAGATCGGCAGCCGGCGCGGCGACCGGCAGGGCTGGACGCGCCTGATCGTCGAGAAGCCCTTCGGCACCGACCGGGCGAGCGCGCGCCGGCTCAACGACGAGCTTCACCGCTACTTCGACGAGAGCGAGATCTTTCGCATCGACCACTACCTGGGCAAGGAGACGGTGCAGAACATGCTCGCGCTTCGCTTCGCGAACGGGATCTTCGAGCCGATCTGGAACCGCCAGTTCGTCGACCACGTGGAGATCACCGTCGCCGAGTCGATCGGGATCGAGGGCCGCGCGTCGTTCTACGAGTCGGCCGGCGCGATCCGTGACGTGTTCCAGAACCACCTGCTCCAGCTGGTCGCGCTCACCGCCATGGAGCCGCCGATCGACTTCACCTCCGAGTCGGTGCGGAACGAGAAGGTCAAGGTGCTGCGGGCGATCAGGCCGCCGGGCCCGAAGCGGGTCGTGCGCGGGCAGTACGGGCCCGGCTATGTCGAGGGCAAGAAGGTCTCCGGCTATCGCGAGGAGCCCGGGGTCTCCCCGCGGTCGGCCACCGACACATTCGCCGCGGCAAAGCTGTACGTCGACAACTGGCGCTGGGCGGGCACGCCGTTCTACGTGCGGGTCGGGAAGCGGCTGGCGAAGCGAGAGACGACGATCGCGATCGAGTTCAAGCGCGCGCCGCACCCGCCCTTCGCCAAGGCTGCGTCGGAGGGGGTCAGCCCGAACGTGCTGCTCGTCCACATCCAGCCGGACGAGGGCGTCTCGCTGGCGATCGGCGCGAAGGTGCCGGGCCAGGGGATGACCCTGCGCACCGTGCACATGGACTTCCTGTACGGCGGCGCCTTCCGCACCGAGCTGCCGGAGGCGTACGAGCGGCTGATCCTCGACTGCCTCCTCGGCGACGCCACGCTGTTCACGCGGGCGGACGAGGTCGACGCGCAGTGGGCGCTGGTCGACTCGATCGTCGCCACCTGGAAGCGCGACCGGACGTCGTTCCCCAACTACGACGCGGGGACATGGGGGCCGAAGGCGGCCGACGAGCTCATGCGCCGGGACGGCCGGGAATGGCGACGACGCTGAGGAACACCTCGGTCGCCGAGGTCGAGGCGTGGCTCGACCGGGAGCGCGACCACGAGCAGCAGTCGCAGCGGACCAGCGTCGCGACCCACATGGCCTGGATCCCCGCCGAGTGGTCGAGCGCGGCGGAGCGCGTCATGCGCGCCCTCGGCGACCGCGTGCCCTCGCGGACGCTGCTCCTCCATCCGGAGCCCGACTCGGACGTCGACGGCTTCGACGCGTCGCTCGTGCTCGAGCGGTTCTCCGGCGGGTCGGCCGGCGTCTGCGCCGAGATCGTCCGGATCCGGCTGCGCGGAACCGCGGCCGAGGCGCCCGCGAGCGTCGTCGTCCCTCTGCAGCTCCCCGACCTGCCGGTCTTCCTCCGCTGGCGCGGTCGCCCGCCTTTCGGCCGCAGGCCGTTCGAGCAGCTGACCGGCGTCGCCGACCGGCTGATCGTCGACTCCCGCGAATGGGACCGGCTGCCCAGCGGGCTCGCGAAGCTGGCCGACTGCTTCGACCGGGTCGCCGTGTCGGATCTGGCGTGGGCCCGGATGTTGCCGTGGCGAGCGTCGCTGGCGGACCGGTGGCCCGCGATCAGGCGCGCGAAGAGAGTCGGTGTCGTCGGGCCGCGTGCCGACGCGCTGCTCCTGGCCGCCTGGCTGGAGACGCGGCTGCGGCGGCGCTTCCGGCTGAGCCACGTCGACGCCGAAAAGGTGACGCGCGTCGAGGTCGACGGCGAGGTCGTGCCGCCCGCGCGAGGGCTCCCGTGCTCGCCCGGCGACCTGCTCTCGGCCGAGCTCGAGTCGTTCGGCCGCGACTCCGTCTACGAGGCGGCCGTTCGAGCCGTGTGACGCGCGATGCGGCGGCGGCGTATATCGGACGTGCACGTCGTCGCAGAGGTGCCGAGCTTCGAGTCCGTCGCCGAGCGTCATCTCGACGACGTCCACGCCTACCTCGTCTACATGACACGTAGCCGCGAGCTGGCGGAGGAGCTGACCGCCGAGACGTTCGAGCGGGCGCTGCGCCAGTGGCGTCGCTTCGACCCGAGGAGAGGAAGCGCGAAGACATGGCTGTGCCGGGTCGCGCGCTCGGCCGCCCTCGACCACTTCCGCGCGGAGGAGCGCCGCCGCCGTCGTGAGCGCGCATATGCAGCCGACCTCCCCAGTGAGATGGAGGACGGTCTCTTCGGCGGCCTCTCGCCCCAGTTGGAGCGGGCCCTCGTCGCGCTGTCCGCGGGCGAGCGCGAGGTAATCGCGCTTCGCGTCCTGCTCGACCTCGAGATCGACACCGCCGCCCGCGTGCTCGGGATCTCGTCGACGGCGTGCACGACCCGGCTGAGCCGGGCGTTGAAGAAGCTCGAAGAGAGGATGAGCGCAGATGTCGCAGCCTGACCACGAGTCGATCGTCGAGGAGATCCGCTCGGCGCGGATCACCGCATCGCCGGAGCTACGGGCACGGGTGCGCGCGATCGCGGCGTCGGCGCCGGAGGCCGCGCCCGCCCGCGAGCGCCGCCCGCTGCCGTGGCGCCGGCTCGCGCTGGTGGTGGTGCCCGCCGCCGTTGCGGTCGCGCTGGCGGTGTCGCTCGCCGTCGGGCTCCGCGACTCCGGGTCGAGCGGCTCGAGAGACGCAGTCCACGGCGAGGTCGCCGCGTCGCCGAAGCGGAGCACGGGAACGGCCGACACGTTCGCGGCGCCCTCCGCCAAGAGCGCCGGCATGGGGGGTGCGACCGGTCTGCCCGTGACGCCGGGGCGGGCGCAGCTGTACGAGGCCGAGCTGACCCTGAAGATCGGAGACCTGTCCACGGCGACCAAGCGCGCCCTGCGGCTCACGCACGACTTCAACGGCTACGTGCGCTCGGTCGAGTACGGCTCCGGCAGCGAGCGCGGCTCCGCCTCTCTCGTCGTCCGCATCCCGGTCGGGAGCGTCCAGGAGGCGCTCGTCAAGTACTCGGCGCTCGGGCAGATCCTCGACCAGCACGTCACGATCAGGGACGTGCAACCGCAGGTCGACCGGCGGTTCCGGCAGCTGCAGGCGCACCGCGACCTGATCGCGAAGCTCCAGGCGCAGCTCGAGAGCCCCGTGCTCACCTCGGCCGAGCGCGCGCAGCTCGAGGCCCGGCTGGTGGCGGCACGGCGGCAGCTCGTCGTGCTCCAGAAGCAGCAGGCGGCGCTGCAGCGCCGGACCTCGTACGCGACCGTGTCGCTCGACCTGCGCACCAGGGACAAGGCGGTCGTCGTGCCGCACGAGCCCGGCCGCATCGGCCGCGCCTTGCACCGCTCGGGCGAGATCGTCGCCGACGAGGCGAAGGTGCTGGTCTACGCGCTGATCGTCGGTGCGCCCTTCTTCGTGCTCGGCGCTGTCGCGCTCGGCGGGCTGAGCGTCCGGCGCCGGCGTCGCGAGGAGCGGCTGCTCGCTACTTCTTGACCTTGCGGGTGGTGACGCTGCCGTCCTGCACCGAGAACCGCGGCTTGACGAGCTTGATCCGGACCGGGCTCGACCAGGTCATCTGCTTCACCGGGCCGGGCACGTACGGGTCGATCCCGCGCACACGGTAGTACCACGTTCCGGGCGTGAGACCCTCGAGCAGGACCGAGGTCGCCGCGGTATACAGCGGATCGGCGGCCGCCTTCCACGGGTACTTCGTCTTCGACCACTGCACCTCGTAGCCGGTCGCCCCCAGTGCGGGCGCCCAGGCGACGAGGGCGGCACGGTAGAACGAGGGCACGGCCGTCTGGGCCGCGACGAGCTCGCCGTTCGGCGAGAGGCCGGACGCGTACGGCCGCGTCTGGAAGGTCGTCGCCGGCTGGCTCGCCTTGCCGAACTCGGCGACGCGGCCGGCGGCGCAAGCGTCCTGCGGAACCTCGGCGTCGTAGTACTTGACGGAGGTGTCGGTGACGACCTCACGCACCGGAACGACCGTCCAGTAGTAGCGGCCGGTGGGCCAGCCGCTGTCCCAGAGGTCGACCAGCGAGCCGGAGGCGGTGAAGTCGGTGGGCAGGGCGGAGGTCGTCGAGCCGGAGCTGCCGCCGCTCGGCGCTGCGGTACCGCCGCCGCTCGGCGCGGCCGAGCTCTCGTTCGTCGTGACCGCGCGGAAGTCGGCGGAGAACGTGCCGGCCTGGGCGCCGTCGGCGAGGTAGGAGCTCTGCGCCTTGGTCACCGCATCGGTGGACGCGGGCAGCGCGAGCGGCCCGCTGACCCGCGGTGCGTATGCGGGGCTGCCGACGACGGCGCCGGTGAAGACGACGTTCACGCACTGGCGGTCGGTGGCGACGTAGACGCGGAAGAGGCGTCCGGCGATGCCGTTCGTCGCGGTGTCGCCGCTGAAGACGAAGGACGGCGTCAGGCTGTGCGCGAGCGGCTTGGCCTGCGAGCCGACGACGTCCGACGCGGTTTCGAGCAGCGAGATCGGCCCGTTCGTCACCGGCGGGTTGCTCGACACAAAGGTCTGGCTCCACGGCCCGTACGTGACCACCGGCAGGCCGGTCGGCAGCGAGCCGTACAGCGTGCGCACCGCCCGGACGCGCCACTGCACGGTGCCGCTCCAGAGCGGGTCCGCATGGAAGCTGTAGTACTCGCGCTCGTCGGCGACGTTGGTCGAGGTGCTGATCACCTTGCCGGGGTCGACGAACCAGACCTCGTACGAGGTGGCACCTTCGACCGGCGTCCAGCGGACGAGGCCGGGCGTGTCGGGGAGGATCTGCTCGGGCTCTGCCTTCCAGCGCATGTTGAAGCCGTACGGAGCACTCCATCTGGTCACACGCGACCCGACGTGTGCACGGACGTGGGCGTACAGCGCGTAGGGGTCGCCGGTCATCCACGGCAGGGCTGTCGGGATCGCCACCGCCGGGACGCGCAGCGGCGTCTTCCGGCTGCTCGTCGACCAGACGACCGTCCGATCGTCGAACGTCTTGCTGGTCGCGAGCTCGAAGTCGTAGCTCGTCGCCCGCTCGTACGGCCCCCATTCGAAGGACGGCGTGCGCGGGAACGTGTCCAACGCGGGCTCGTCCGCGCGCAGCAGGAAGGCGTGCAGGCCGGTCGGGCCCGAGGGCACGGCGCTCTGCGCGGCGGGCACGAGGGCGACCGAGGCGAGTGCGAGGAGGATGGCGATGCGTGCGAGCACTGCATCCCTTTCTCGGCAGTTGCCGTCTAGGGCTTGAGCGCTTGCTCGAGGAGTGCGCCCGCCGCGAGCACGAGCGCGTCGGCGCCGGGCGGCCCGGCGACCTGCACCGATGCGGGGAGGCCGTCCTCGGCGGAGCCGCACGGCAGCGCCAGCGCAGGAGCTCCGAGCACGTTGAACGGCCAGGTCAGCAGCGTCAGACCGCCTCGGAGTTCGCGTTCGTCCTGACCGGCCGCGGGGGCGACGAAGGGCAGCGTCGGTGTGACGATCAGGTCGACCTCGGCGTACAGCTCCGCCATCTGCCCGCGGTACGTCTCGCGGGCGCGGATTCCCGCTGCGTACTCGGCATCCGTGACCGCGAGACAGAGCTCGAGCTTGGCGGCGACGTTCGCGCCGTAGAGGTCGGCGTTCTCTGCGTAGAGCTCCCGGTGGACGTCCGCGACCTCGCGCATGAACACGGTTCGGGCCGCCTCGCCGAGCGGGGGCTCGATCGGCTGACGGTCGGGGAAGAGGGCCGCGGCCTCTTCGACGCGAGCCCGGACGAGCGGCTCGGCCTGCTCGGTCCAGGCAACGCCGATGCGCACGTCGGCGAGCGCGTCGAGCGTGGCCCGCTCGAACCCGGGTACGAGCGCCTCGAGCATCGCCGTGCATCCCTCGACCGAGGGAGCCATCGGGCCGCCGTGGTCGAGGCTCGGCGCAAGCGGGAAGCAGCCCTCCAGCGGCACGAGCCCCCAGGTCGGCTTGAAGCCGACGACGCCGCAGCAGGCGGCCGGGATGCGGATCGACCCGCCGGTGTCGGAGCCGAGTGCCGCGTCCGCGAGCCCTGCGGCGACGGCCGCCGCCGAGCCTCCGCTCGAGCCGCCGGCGACGCGTCCGGGCGCGATCGGATTCGGCACCGTGCCGAAGTGCGGGTTCTCCGAGGTCGTCCCGTAGGCGAACTCGTGCAGGTTCGTCTTGCCGACGTCGGCGTAGCCGCGCCCTTCGAGGCGCCGGACGGCTGCGGCGGTGGTGGTCGGAACATGGTCGGCGAAGATCGCCGAGCCGTAGGTCGTGGTCAGCCCGGCGGTGTCGAAGAGGTCTTTGACGGCCAGCCGGATGCCCTCGGCCGGCTGCTCAGGCCGTGCCAGGAAAATGCCGGGCGGCGCCTCCATCGGCCGATCTTCTCCGATCGGGCGGAGCGTTGTGTGGCCCTTCCGACCGTGTCCGACCTCGTGACGTTTCACACCCAGTCTCTGAGACTGGAACTGCGCCAAGAGCGTGCCTCCTTGTCCACAGGAAGGCTCGGTCGGCGCTGAACCGGAAGCCCGAGCCCGGCGACGCGAGGGCCTAGTCGACCGCGAGGTAGATGAACGCGACCGCGAACGTGCCGGCGGCGAGCAGGCAGAACAGGACGAACAGCCCCCAGCCCAGGACGAGGTTCCTGCGCTCGACCTCGTGATCGAGCATCAGACCGCCACGTCGACGGCGGCGGCGACGAACACCAGCGCCAGGTAGAGCAGGGACGAGTGGAAGAGCAGCGACGCCTGCCGCGGCGTCGTGTGCCGGGCCAGCTGCACCGCGAGCCAGATGAACCCGGCGCCGAGCACGAGCGCGGCGACCAGGTAGGCGAGCCCGAGCGTGCCCCAGAGGAAGGGCACGGCCGTGACCGCGACCATGACGAACGAGTAGAGCAGGATCTGCTTCACCGTCTCCCGCTCGCCGCGCACGACCGGCAGCATCGGGATTCCCGCTTCGGCGTAGTTGCGTTTGATCAGGAGCGCGAGCGCCCAGAAGTGCGGCGGCGTCCAGAAGAAGACGATCAGGAACAGCGAGATCGCCGGCAGCGTCAGGTTCCCGGTTGCGGCCGCCCAGCCGACCAACGGCGGGATCGCACCGGCCGCTCCGCCCCACACGATGTTCTGCGGCGTCGAGCGCTTCAGCCAGCGGGTGTAGACGAGCACGTAGAAGAGATTCCCGACCAGCGCCAGCGTCGCGGTCAGCACGTTGACCACGCCGGCGAGCAGCACGAACGAGAGCGCGGACAGCGCGAGCCCGAACTCGAGCGCGTACGTCGGCGACACGCGGCCGGCGGTGACGGGCCGCGCCCGCGTCCGCTCGCCCATCAAGGCGTCGATGTCGCGGTCGATCACGTGGTTGAGCGCGCTCGCCCCTCCGCAGGCGAGCGCGAGCCCAACGACCAGCGCGGCCAGGTCGCCGACCGGTGGCACGCCCTGCGCGCCGACGAACATCCCGCACACCCCGGTCAGCAGGAGCAGCGACATGATCCGCGGCTTGGTCAGCGTCACGTAGTCGCGCAGCTCTTCCGCAGCCGGCCGGGCAGAGCCCGGTCGGCGCAGAAAGGCGTCGGCCCCGACCGGCGCCGCCTCCCCGCGGAACGCGAGCGCGGTGAGGACGAGCGTCGATGCGAACGCGACGGCCGCCGCCGCCAGGTGCAGCCCGTGCACCGTGATCAGCGCCGCCAGCCCGAACAGCACGATCGAGATCAGAGCCGGGACGACCAGACGGCGATGGCCGAGCCACGCGGCGACGAGCACGGCGACGAGCGGCGGCAGCGCCAGCGCCGAGAGCAGCTGGTGCGCCGCGCCGAGGGACGCCGCGCCGCTGATCACCGCGAGCAGCGTCGCCGCCGACGCGCCGAGCGCCGTCAGCCGCAGCCACGGACTAGGCGCCTGCGCGTGCATCACGCTCCTCCAGCTTCAACCGCAGGTCGCGCAGCGGCCGCGGGCTGCTGACGTAGGGCACGGGCTGCGGGAAGTTCTCCGGCGGCGGCGGCGACGGCGCGAACCACTCCAGCGTGTCGCCGAGCCACGGGTCGTTGCCGACGCGCTGCCCGTGCCGCCGGGTGCGGAAGACGTTGACGAAGAAGATCAGCACGCCGAGGGCCAGCACGCCGGAGCCGATCGTCGAGGTCAGGTTGTACGCCTCCCACCAGCCGCCGTTCGAGTAGGTGTAGATCCGCCGCGGCATGCCGAGCAGCCCGAGAAAGTGCTGTGGCATGAACGTCACGTTGAACCCGACGAACATCAACCAGAACGTCCATTTCCCCAGCTTCTCGTTCAGCATGCGGCCGAACATCTTCGGCCACCAGTAGAAGAGGCCGCCGAAGATTGCGAACACCGAGCCGCCGAACATCACGTAGTGCATGTGCGCGACCACGAAGTAGGTGTCGTGCACCTGCCAGTCGAGCGGGAAGGCGGCGAGGTAGATCCCGGTGAGGCCGCCGATCGTGAAGATCGCGATGAAGCCGAGCGCGAACAGCATCGGCGTGTCGAAGATCAGGTTGCCGCGCCAGGTGGTCGCGAGCCAGTTGAGGATCTTCACGCCGGTCGGGATCGCGACCAGCATGCTCGTGATCATGAAGAAGCTCTGGAGCCCCCAGCCCAGGCCGACCGCGAACATGTGGTGTGCCCAGACGAGCATCGAGAAGAACGCGATGCCGACGGTCGAGAACGCGACCGCCTTGTAGCCGAAGATCGGCTTCCGCGAGAAGACGGGGATGATCTCCGAGATGATCCCCATCGCGGGCAGGATCAGCACGTAGACCTCCGGGTGCCCGAAGAACCAGAAGATGTGCTGGTAGAGCAACGCGTTCCCGCCCTGGTCGGGGATGAAGAAGTGCGTCCCCACCTCGCGGTCGAGCAGGAGCATCGTCAGGCCGGCGCCGATCACCGGCAGGATCACGACCAGCAGCCCCGCGTACACCTCGATCGACCAGACGAAGAGCGGCATGCGCGTCCAGGTCATCCCCGGCGCCCGCATGTTGTGGATGGTGGCGATGAAGTTGACTGCCCCGGCGAACGACGAGATCGCGAGCACGTGCAGCGAGAGGATCCACAGGTCCTGGCCGTGCCCGGGGCTGAACTGGAGCTCCGAGAGCGGGACGTACGCCGTCCAGCCCGACTTCGCCGGCCCGCCCTTGGCGAAGAAGCTCGAGTAGAGCACGATCCCGCCGAGCAGGTACATCCAGTACGAGAAGGCGTTGAGCCGCGGGAACGCGACGTCCCGGGCGCCGATCATCAGCGGGACGAGATAGTTGCCGAACCCGGCGAGGATCGGCACGACGACCAGGAAGATCATCGTCGTCCCGTGGACGGTGAAGAGCTCGTTGTACTGGTTGCGGGTGACGAAGTGCTCGTTCGGGGTCGCCAGCTGCGCGCGCATGAACAGCGAGAGCAGTCCGCCAAGGAGGAAGAAGAAGAGGCTGGTGCCGATGTAGAGGGTCCCGATCCGCTTGTGGTCGACCGAGGTGATCCAGCTGGTGACGCCGCCGCGCCTCCAGTCGGCGCGGTAGGGCTGTGGCTCAACCCTGGCCGCCACCGAAACGCCCCTTCAGGTAGGTGGTCGCGGCCTGCATCGTCTCGTCGTTCCAGTCCTTGCCGACCGCAGGCATCCGGTTCTTGCCGGTGCGGAGCAACTGCTCGAGACCCTGTCTGTCCGTCATCGTGCTGTTGCCGACCAGCGGCGGGCCGTAGTCGCCCTGTCCGGAGAGGCCGTGGCAGGTCGCGCATACGCCGCCGAAGACCTCCTTGCCGATCGCGCTGCTCGCGCCCGTATGGGCGGCGAGGAACCTCGCGTACGCGGCCGGGGTGACGACGTCGACCCAGCCGATCATGTGCGCGTGCTCGACGCCGCAGAGCTCGGCGCAGCGGGCTTCGTAGCTCCCCAGCTTCTGCGCTTTGAACCACGTGTGGTTCGTACGCCCCGGAATCGCGTCGATCTTTCCGCCCAGAGCGGGTACCCACCAGCTGTGGATCACGTCGGGCGAGACCACGGTCAGCTCCACGACACGGTCGATCGGGACGACCATGTGCTGGAAGGCGACCTGGCCCTGCGGATACTCGAACTGCCAGTAGTACTGGTGCCCTTCGACCTTGACCTGGAGCGCACCGTTCGCGGCCTTCGCCTCGGGGACGTTCTTGATCGTCGGCAACTTCACGAAGACGAACGAGGCGATGCCGGCGAGGATCAGGACCGGAACGATCGTCGAGGCGGTCTCGAGCTTCGTCGCCCCGTGGATCTGTGCGCCGTCCTGCCCCCGTGCGCGGCCGCGGCCGCGGAACCGCACGACGAAGAGGATGAGCGCTCCCTCGACCAGCAGGAAGATCACCCCCGTGACGGCCAGGATCACGAAGTACGTCTGCCGGATCGCGTTCGCGTTCGGCGATTCGGGCGTGACCGGCGCCAGCCCCGCGTTCGCGGCCGCGGCCCCGGCGAAGGTGAGCGCGATCAGGATCGCGGCAGGCAGGGCGAAGAACCGACGGACCACTTCGCGGGCATTCTATGGAGGTGGCCGGGACGAAGGTGCAGCTTCCCACGGGCGTCGAGCCGCCCTTCGAGGTCTACGTCAACGGCGTGCGCCAGCACGAGGGCTCCGACTTCGTCCGCCGCGGCGACGAGCTCGTCTTCTCTCGCGAGCTCGCACGCGAAGGGCGCCTCGGCTTCTGGCGGTGGACATCGCTCTTCCTCGGCGTGGCCGGTACGTACCGCAAGCACGAGAGCGTCGACCTCGTGTACGGGGTCGGCGGGCGAAGGATGGTCCGAACGGGGTTACCCTTCGTGGCGGGCGAGCCGATAGAGAGCGGGGAGCGTTGACCGGGCGGGCTCGATGACAGCGAGAAACAGACAGCAGAAGGCGAACGCCGCTGCGCTCGTGGTCGAGCGGAGGAACTTCCTGATCCTGCTGGTCGCGGGCGCGCTGGCGCTCGCGGCGGCGATGGGCCTGGCCGACATGGCCGGCTACAGCCGGCTGGTCGACGCCGTTCAGGATGTCGTGCCGACCTGGTTCGCCGTCTGCTTCGGCGGGCAGGTCGTCGCCTATCTCGGCTACGTCCTCGCCGTCCGCGACATCGCCCGCGTCGACGGAGGACCGCTGCTCTCCTTCCGGCTCTCGATGCGGACCGTGGTCGCCGGCTTCGGCGTCTTCGCCGCCACGCACGCGGCGGGCGGGTTCTCGGTCGACTACTGGACCTTCCGGCGCTCGGGGCTGCGGCGCCCGGAGGCGGTCGCACGGGTGCTCGCGCTCGGGGCGCTCGAGTACGCCGTGCTGGCGCCCGCCGCAATGATCTGCGCGGTCGTCCTCCTGTTCGGCACCGGCGGCCACGTGCAGCACGCGATGACGTATCCGTGGCTTGCCGTCGTTCCGGGCTTCCTCGCCGCGCTGTGGGTGAGCTCGCCGAAGCGCGCCGAGCGGCTCTCCGAGCCCGGGGACGGCGGCCGCGTGCGCCAGTGGTTCGCCCATCTGGTCGCCGGGATCGTCAAGCTCCGCTGCCTGCTGACCGCGCCGCGCCGGCACGGCCTCGGCGTGGTCGGGGTCAGCCTCTACTGGCTCGGCGACATCGCCTGCCTGTGGGCGGCGCTGAAGATCTACAACGCCGAGCTCTCGACGCCGGCGCTGATCCTCGCGTATGCGACCGGCTACGTCGCCACCCGCCGCTCGCTCCCCGCCGGCGGCGCCGGCCTGGTCGAGGTGATGATGACGTTCGCGCTCGTGTGGGTCGGCGTGCCGCTCGCGCCGGCGCTGCTCGGCGTCGTCACCTACCGCGCGTTCAGCTTCTGGCTGCCGGTGATCCCGGCGCTCGCCGCACTGCCCGCGGTGCGGCGGATGCGCCAGGACTTCCGCCGCGGCGAGAAGGCCTTCGAAAACCGCTGAAAGTCCTCCGGACTTTCCGCGAGGGGACCGTGTAGGCTCGAACGGATGCGGCGGCTCGCGCTCCTGGCGCTTCCTCTGTCGGCTCTCGCGCTGACCGCGACTGCGACCGGAGGCCGGACGGTTGCGAGCGCGTCGTGTCCCACCGTCACCCAGGGCGTCTTCACGGTCGGCACCGACAATCCGGCGTACCCGCCGTGGTTCGGCGGCACGCCCGCCAAGGGCTCGAAATGGAAGATCTCGGACCCGACCAGCGGCAAGGGCTTCGAGAGCGCGGTCGCCTATGCGGTCGCCAAGCAGCTCGGCTATCCCAGGGCGAAGGTCGTCTGGAAGTACACGCCGTTCGCGAAGTCCTACGCGCCCGGGAAGAAGGGGTTCGACGTCGATATCAACGAAATCTCGTACACACCGGCACGGGCGAAGGTCGTCGACTTCTCGAACTCGTATTACGACGTGGCGCAGGCGGTCGTCGTCAACAAGGGCACGAAGGCCGCCGCCGTCCGCTCCCGCGCGGGTCTGCGCGCGTTGAGGCTGGGCGTACAGCTCGGGACGACGAGCTACGACGCGATCAAGAACGACATCAAGCCGTCCTCCCAGCCGAGGGTCTACGACACGAACGACAAGGCGGTGTTCGCGCTGAAGTCGAAGCAGATCGACGGCCTTGTCGTCGACCTGCCGACGGCGTTCTACGTGACTGCGGTGCAGGTTCCGAACGGCAAGATCATCGGGCAGCTGCCGACGAAATCGGGCGGCGAGCATTTCGGGATGGTGCTCCAGAAGGGCAGTGCCCTCACCGGCTGCGTGAACCGGGCGCTGGCGAAGCTGAAGGCGAACGGCACGTTGAAGAAGATCCAGGCGACCTGGCTGTCGAAGGTCGTCGGCGTCCCCGTGCTGCGGTAGACCTCTTTGGCGAAGCGCCGGCGAGGCGAGGGTCGCCGCGGCGTCGTCATCGCCGTCGTCAGCACGGTCGTCGTCTTCACCGCACTCGGTCTCGCGATCGTCAACGCACCGGGCTGGCCCGAGGTCAAGGCCCAGTTCTTCGACTGGAACGAGTTCAAGTCGACGTTCCCGGACGTCCTGAGTGCCTTCTGGCTGAACGTGAAGCTCTTCTGCATCGCCGAGGTGTTCATCCTGCCGCTCGCGCTGCTGCTCGCGATCGTCAGGAGCCTGCCCGGCCCCGTCTTCTTCCCGCTCCGCGTCCTGTCGATCGCGTACACGGACTTCTTCCGCGGCGTCCCGACCATCCTGGTGATCGTGACGCTCGGCTTCGGCGCGCCGGCGCTCCAGCTGCAGGGCATCCCGCAGTCGACGACCTTCTGGGGAGTCGTCTCGCTCGTGCTCGTCTACACCGCCTACGTGTCGGAGGTCTACCGCGCCGGCATCGAGTCCGTGCATCCGAGCCAGAGCGCGGCGGCGCGCTCGCTCGGTCTCAACCACCTGCAGTCCGTCTGGTACGTGGTCGTCCCGCAGGCAGTGCGCCGGGTGATTCCGCCGCTCCTCAACGACTTCATCGGGCTCCAGAAGGACACTGCGCTGGTCGGCATTCTCGGCGCGGTCGAGGCGTTCAAGCAGACCCAGATCGACCAGGCGGCGACGTTCAACTTCACCTCGAGCATCTGCGCGGCCCTGCTGTTCGTCGCGATCACGATCCCGCTGGCGCGGTTCACGGACTGGCTCGTCGCCCGTGATCGACGCCGGCAGTTCGCGGGCGCTCCGGCGTGACCGAGGCTCGCGCGACCGCGCTCGTCCTCGAGGACGTCCACAAGTCGTTCGGGAGCCACGAGGTCCTGCGCGGCATCGATCTGGCCGTCGACGAGCACGAGGTCGTCTGCCTGATCGGCGCGTCCGGCTCGGGCAAGTCCACGCTGCTCCGCTGCGTCAACCTGCTCGAGCCGATCGACGAGGGCCGCATCGTCGTGAACGGCCGCGATCTGACCGCGCCCGGCGTCGACGTGAACGAGGTGCGGAAGGGGATCGGAATCGTGTTCCAGGCCTTCAACCTCTTCCCGCACATGACCGTTCTGCGCAACGTGACGCTCGGGCCGCGCAAGGCGCTCGGGCTCTCGCGCGCCCAGGCGGAGGCGGAGGCGCTGGAGCTGCTCGGCCGTTTCGGCCTCGCCGACCGCGGCGGCGACTATCCCGACCGGCTGTCGGGCGGCCAGCAGCAGCGGGTGGCGATCCTGCGCGCGCTGGCGATGCGGCCGAAGCTGCTGCTACTCGACGAGGTGACGAGCGCGCTCGACCCGGAGCTGGTCAGCGAGGTGCTGCAGCTGATCCGGGAGCTGGCGGAGGGCGGGATGACGATGGTGGTGGCGACACACGAGATGAGCTTCGCCCGCGACCTCGCGGACCGGGTCTGCTTTCTCGACGACGGCGTCATCCTCGAGGAGGGCCGGCCGGAGCAGATCTTCTCCGCCCCGCGCGAGCAGCGGACGCAGCAGTTCCTGGCGAGAATCGTCGCCGCCGGGCGTTTGTAGCGTTTGTAGCGCGAAGACGTTAGCGTTCCGGCGAACGCCGATGCCGCCGACTCCGCTGGACGTCCTCGTCCCGACCATCCCGTACCACCCGACCTGGCCGTACGCGCGCACCCGCGCCTTCACCGTTCCGTACCTCGCCTGGGACGACAAGACCGTCCGCGAGGCGGTGATCGTCCTGCCGAGCGGGTGGGGCCCCGACCACCACCCGCGCCCGCTGCCCCTCGTGATCTCGCCGCACGGGCGCAACAACTTCGGCTGGGTGAACGCCGCCCACTACTGGCGGGAGCTCCCGGCCGACGGCCCGTTCGCGCTCGTCTGCCCGGATGGGCTCAGCCGCGCGCACGACAAGGCGACCAACCCGTTCGACCAGCCGGCGCCCGATCCGAGCCTCTTCACCTACGGCTACAGGCGCTGGATCGACGATCTGGCGCGGATGCCGAAGATCGTCATGGCGACGCTGCCCTGGCTGCGGATCGACCTCGAGAAGATCTACGCGCTCGGCAGCAGTATGGGTGGACAGGAGACGCTGCTGCTCGCCGCCCGCTATCCGAAGTCGCTCTCGGGAGGGACCGGTCGGCTGGCGGGCGCTGCCGCCTTCGACTCGACGTGCGACCTCGCGACGCAGTGCGCCTACCTGAGCACCCGCCCGGCAGCGCACGGCGCCGACCCGCCCGGCGTGGCCGCACGGATGATCGAGGAGGTGAACGCGAGACCCGGCAACGTCCAGGGGTTCCGCAAGAGCGCCACCTTCTTCAACGGGAGGCTGCACCGGCAGATGACGATCGGCGAGCTCCTGAACAAGGTCCCGCGGAAAAAGGCGCTCTGGGACGAGCGCAGCCCGCTGAGCTATGTCGACAAGCTCACCGACCTGCCGTTCCCGCTCCGCCTGTACTGGAGCAGCGCCGACACGACCGTCGGGAACCAGGGAACGGACCAGAGCGGCAAGCTGTACAAGGCGATCAAGGCTGCGAGACCGAGTGCCAGGGTCAAGCAGATCAAGGGAACGTGGGCCCACTCGGCCGAGTTCGTCCCGGGCAGCGAGCTCAGCGACGCGCTCATCGCCTTCGGGCTGATCGCGGACGTCTAGGGCGTACCCTTAGCGGGCGAGAGTGACCTTGCTCAGCCCGCGCGGCTTGTCCGGGTCCAGGCCCTTCGCACGGGCGACCGCGCCCGCGAACAGCTGACCGGGGACGACCGAGAGGAGCGGCGAGAGCAGCGCCAGCCGCGGCTTCGGCACCGGCACGAGGTACTGCGCGTCGACGAGCGCCTCGGCGGCGGTGCCGCTCGCGACCACGGTCGCTCCCGCGGCGCGTGCCCGCGCCGTCGCGTCGACGACCGCGTCGAGGGTCTCGTCCTCGCTCGCGATCGACCACACCGGGAAGAGCGGATCGAGGGCGGCGACCGGGCCGTGGGCGAGATCGGTCGCGGTCAACGGCTCGGCGGCGATCTGGCAGGTCTCGAGCAGCTTCAGCGCGATCTCGCGCGCGGTCGCGAACTCCGGGCCCCGGCCGATCACGAACATCCGCGAGACTGCGCTGAACGGGACGGAGATCGACCGCGCGAGCCGCTCGAGCTCCGGCAGCTGCTCCTCGACCTTGTCGGCGACCTCGCCGAGCAATCCCGCGACCTCGTCGCAGCGTCCGGCGAGGCAGCCCGCGAGCAGCGCGAGCGCCGCCAGCTGGTTCGAGTACGTCTTCGTGGCGGCGACCGCGAGCTCGGCTCCGGCCTCGAGCGGGAGCACCGCCTCGGCCTCGTGCGCGAGCTCGGAGTCGGGCTCGTTGGTGACCGCGATCGTGAACGCCCCGCCGCGGCGTGCCCGTGCGACGTACTCGAGCACGTCCGGCGTCCGTCCCGACTGCGACAGCGCAACGACCACCGAACCGCCGAGGTCGATCTTGGCGCCGTAGTAGACGAGCAGGCTGATCGAGTCCCGCGCCGCGGTCAGGCCGGGGAGCAGCCCGAACGCGTAGACGCCGAACGACGCTGCGTTGTCGGACGAGCCGTGACCGACCATCCTGACGATGCCCGGGCCGCGCTTCGCTGCTTCGGCGGCAACGCGCGCGAACTCGGCGCGGTGCTCCAGCAGGCGACGGAGCGCGGCCGGCTGTTCGCGGATCTCGGCGAGATACTGCGAGCCGGGTAGAGGCAAGGGGGTGGGGTCAGGCTGCGACACGGGCCTCCCCTCCAACGAGCACGCGCTCGACCTCGAGCTCATCGCTGAGCACGACGACGTCCGCGGGGCCGCCGACCTCGATCCGGCCGACGTCCGCGCCGATCACGCGGGCCGGCACGGCGGTGGCTGCGCCCAGGGCGGCCTCGAGCGGAACGCCGAGCGCGTGGAGGTTGCGGACGGCCTCGATCATCGTCAGGACGCTGCCCGCCAGCACGCCGTCCCCGTCGCGCCGGACGACGCCGTTGCGCACCTCGACCGAGACGTCGCCGAGGCGATATGAACCGTCCCCGCTGATCCCGCCGGCCGCGACGGCGTCGGTGACCAGCGCGAGGCGCCCGCCGGCCGCCAGCCAGACGAGCCGCACGGTGTCGGGGGCGAGGTGGACGCCGTCGAGGATGATCTGGACGGTCACGTCGGGCCGGGCCAGGGCGACGCCGGCCACGCCGGGATCGCGGTGATTGAAGGGCCGCATGGCGTTGAAAAGGTGGGTGACGGTGCCGACGCCGCGGTCGAAGGCCGCGTTCGCCTCGTCGGCGTTGGCGTCGCTGTGGCCGGCGGAGACGACGACGCCGCGCGCGACGAGCAGGTCGACCAGCTCGAGCGCCCCGGGCAGCTCGGGTGCCAGCGTGTACAGCCGGACCGGGCCCGCGGCGAGGATGCGCTCGAGCAGGTCGACGTCCGGGTCGCGGCGGGCGGAGGGAGGATGCGTCCCGAGCCGCCGGGGCGAGAGGAACGGGCCTTCGACGTGCGCGCCGAGGATCCGCGGGCCGAAGCCGTCGCCGCCCTCGACGATTTCGCCGAGCGCCGCGACGAGCCGCTCCTCGGGCGCGGTGATCAGAGTGGGCAGATAGGCGGTGACGCCGGTCTGCAGTAGCGACTCCCCTGCGCGCGCGTAGCCCTCGGCGTCGGCGTCGAGGAAGTCGACCCCGCCGAAGCCGTTCACCTGGAGGTCGACGAAGCCGGGCGAAGCGATGCCGTGCCCGTTCGAGGAGAGGATCCCGTAAGCGGTGACGATCCCGTCCTCGATCTCGAGATCGCCGGGGACGAGGCGGCCGTCGACGAGCGCGGCGCGGACGCCGAGCTTCACGGCCCGGGCTCCACGGCCCGGCGGACGACGCCGCCGGCGTCGGCCAGGAGCCGTCGTGCCTCGTCCGGCTCGGTGCCCGTGAGCAGCGACACGATCGCCACCTTCGGATCGCCGCCCGAACGGCCGAGTGCCTCGCCGGCCTCCTCCGTTGAGACGCCGGTCGCCTCCCGGACGATCGAGCGCGCCCGGGCACGCAGCTTCTCGTTGGACGGGACGAGATCGACCATCAGGTTCCCGTACGTCTTGCCGAGGCGGATCATCGAGATCGTCGAGATCATGTTGAGCACCAGCTTCTGGGCGGTTCCGGCCTTCAATCTCGTCGAGCCGGTCAGGACCTCCGGCCCCACCGGGACGCAGACCTCCCGCTCGGCGACGGCGGCGAGCTCGGATCCCTCGACGCACACGACGCAGCCGGTGAACGTCCCGCGGGCGCGCGCCGCCTCGACCGCGGCGACCACGTAGGGCGAGCGGCCGCTGGCGCTGATCCCGACCACTGCATCGCTGGGGCCGGGCTCGAGACGGTCGACGTCGGCGCGGCCGCCGTCCGCGTCGTCCTCAGCAGCCTCCTGCTCGAGCGCCGACTCAGCGCCCTCGCCGGCCACCAGCGCAGTCACCGTTCCCGGTTCGAGGGAAAAGGTCGCCTCGCACTCGGCCGCGTCGAGCGCTGCCAGCCGGCCCGACGTCCCGGCGCCGACGTAGAGCAGCCTGCCGCCCAGGGCCAGCCGGGCGGCGACGTCGTCGACGAGCGCGGCCACCGCAGGAGCAGACGCGGCGACCGCCGACGGCACGCTCGCATCCTCTCCGTTCATCAGCTCGACCAACTCGGCGGTGGAACGAAGATCGAGATCCGCGCCTGCGGCGTCCCGCGCTTCCGTGCCGAGCTGCTCGAACGCGGTCATCGCGAGCAGTGTACGCAGACCGGCGGCAGGTGGTCAATACCATTTCTCCATATCGCCTCAATTCAGGGCACCGTCGGCCGAAACTCGGGGATGTGGTATTGACCACCGTCCGCCATGCAGTACGATGCTGGCCCGATGAGCACGACCGCGCCGAAACAGTCGGAAGCCCGCGAGCGGGTTCTCGGCCTGATCGAGGAGCTCGGGATCGGTGACGCCATCCCGTCGGAGCGCCAGCTCTCGGCCGATCTGGGGATGTCGCGGCTGACCGTTCGAGCCGCCCTGGACGATCTGGTGCGAGACGGCTACCTCGTGCGCAAGCGAGGCAGCGGAACGTTCGTCAGCGAGCCCAAGATCGCCCAGGAGCTGACGATGACCTCGTTCACCGAGGACATGCGGCGTCGCGGAATGGTGCCCGGCAGCCGCACCCTCGAGCTTCGCACCACGTCGGCCGGCCCCTGGCTCGGCCGGATCATGCACCTGTCCCCGGCTGAGCCGATCGTGGTCGTCAAGCGCCTGCGGCTCGCCGACGACGAGACGATGGCGATCGAGACGCTCCACGTTCGGGCCTCGCTGGTTCCGGGCCTGTCCGCGGACGATCTGGAGCACCAGTCGTTCTACACGCTGCTGACCGAGCGTTACGGCATCGACATCGTCGGCGGCCGGCAGACGATCGAGCCGACGGTGACGGACGAGGACGAGTCGGCTGCGCTCGGCGTGCCGCTGCACTCGCCCGCATTCCTGTTCGAGCGAACCACTAACTCACGCACCGGTGACATCGTCGAATACGTTCGGTCGCTCTATCGAGGCGACCGGTACCGACTCGTCACCGAACTCAACCGGAACCCCCGGCGCCGCTGACCGGTCAGTACCAAAGCCGGGGCCCGTGAAACAGACGGAGCCGGATAAACCGCACGGTTGAGCGATATTCCGACTCAGACACCGCAAGTGGTCTTGACAAGCACACATGGGTTGTGAGAATCTCGCGTCGTGACCAAGTGGTCTGATCCAATCAGACGGACCCGCGAGGGCCGTCCTTCCAGGATGGGAGATCTTCGATGAAGGCACGCATCATCGGCGCCGCCCTGCTCGTCGCGGTCCTCGCTGTAGCTGCGACGACGGCGAGCGGCGCCACGAAGCGCTCGACCGCCAGCATCACCGTCTGGCTCCAGGTCGACGCGCAGTCCGGCTGGCCCGGGGCGGTCGCTGCGGCGAACGCCGCATTCCAGAAGCAGCACCCCGGCGTCACGGTCAACGTCCAGTACCAGACCTGGCCGACTCATCTCGGCAAGTTCGACGCCACGCTCGCCGGCGGCAACACGCCCGACGTGATCGAGATGGGCAACACCGAGATGACGAAGTACATGGCCGCAGGTGCGTTCCAGGACCTGACCTCGGCCAAGGCCTCGTTCGACAACTCGAGCAACTGGCTCGCCGGCCTGGCCGCCTCGGGGCGGTACAACGGCAAGCTCTACGGCGTCCCGTACTACGCGGGCTCGCGCGTGGTCACGTACCGGACCGACCAGTACAAGGCGGCGGGGATCAAGTCCACCCCGAAGAGCCTTGGGCAGTTCACCGCCGATGCCGCCAAGCTGAGCAAGAAGTACGGCAAGAAGGGCTATTCGCCGGTCTACATCGCCGGCACCGACTGGTACGTGGCGATGGGGTTCGTCTACGACTACGGCGGCAAGATCGCCACGCAGGTGAGCGGTAAGTGGAAGGGTCTGCTCGAGTCGCCGAAGGCGATCGCAGGGCTGACGGCGTACAAGAACTTCTACGCCGCCGCCTCCAAGGCGAGCAAGACGACCGACGAGAACCGGCCCACCCCGTACAGCGTGTACGCGGACGGCAACGCGGGCTCGATCGTCGGCCCCGGCTGGTTCACCTGCTGCGTCGGGGACAAGTACAAGGGCTCGACCGCGCAGTTCGTGATGCCGAGCCACACCGCCGGCCAGGCGATGCCGGGCTTCCTCGGCGGCTCCGATCTGGCGGTGCCGATCGGCGCCAACAAGCAGCTCGCAGCCGACTGGATCGCCGCCTTCACGAGCACGACGTCCGAGAAGGCGTTCCAGGCGGCCGGCAACATCCCGAATGCAACCAACCTCCTGAACACGAGCAAGGTTGGCGAGCGGGCGGCCCTGCGCAGCTGGTTCGTCCCGGCCGCGAAGAACTGGGTCAACGTCGAGAACGGGAATATCCTCCGGACGATGCTGAGCCAGATCCTGACCGGCAAGCTGTCCGTCAAGCAGGCTGCGGCGACGGCGGACAACAACATCGAGTAC
>Ga0070684_100000329_pt1 | contig 32798 bp, 24 predicted proteins | sample KBSC723LmetaG_FD_65653 | JGI IMG/M metagenome (GOLD analysis project Ga0070684, IMG submission 65653) | Corn rhizosphere microbial communities from Kellogg Biological Station, Michigan, USA - KBS C7.2-3L metaG | ecosystem: Host-associated > Plants > Roots > Rhizosphere ...
GCGCGCGGGTCAGCGTAGCTGGCGGTGCCAACCTGGATGGCGGTGGCTCCCGCAAGCATGAATTCGATAGCGTCTTCAGGAGTAATGATTCCACCGAGGCCGATAATGGGGATCGAGACAGCCTTTGCCGCTTCGTAGACCATGCGGACCGCAATGGGCTTGATGGCGGGGCCTGAGAGGCCCCCGGTGACGTTGGTGAGGCGCGGCTTGCGTGTCTCCACATCGATAGACATCGCGAGGAAGGTGTTCACAAGGCTGACGGCGTCGGCGCCGGATTGCGCGCAGGTGCGGGCCATCTGTCCGATGGAGGTGACGTTGGGCGACAGCTTCACGATGATGGGGCGCTTCGCGACGGCTTTTACTTCGCGCACGAGGTACTCGAGCGAGCCGCAGTCGGAACCGAAAGCCATCCCGCCGGCGTGCACGTTCGGACAGGAGACATTCAGCTCATAAGCGGCGATTCCGTCGGCATCATTGAGACGTTCGACAACGCCTTTGTATTCGCCGACCGTGTATCCGAAGACGTTGACGATCACCTTGCAGGAAGGGTAATTGCGGAGCGGAGGAAGCTTCTTCTCGATGAATTCGGCGACGCCGATGTTCTGCAGGCCGATCGCGTTCAGCATTCCCGCGGCGGTTTGAATGATGCGGGGAGCGGGATGTCCCTGGATGGGCTCGATTGAAATGCCCTTGGTCACGAAAGCGCCGATGCGCTCCAGAGAGATGATCTCTTCAAACTCGATGCCGTAACCGAAAGTGCCGCTCGCAGCGATGACCGGGCTGGTCAACTCCATGCCGGCGAACTGCACTTTCATATCGGGTTTCACGCGCGCTTTTTGTCCTTTAGGGCCGGTGAGCTACTGGTTTAGTTTGCTCCGGTTGCAGTGCCTGGGTAAGCACACGCCCAACAGCTGCCGACGGGAAGTTGATGCCCAGTTCCGCGGCGAAGGTGGTTGCCAGATCAACGGGAGCCACACGTTCATGATACTCGCCGGGCACGAAGGGACCGCCGTAGAAGGCCAGTGGCACGTGACGGTCGTAAGACCAGGGACTGAAGTGTGTTGTGCCGCCCCACGCCCGGATGTCCTCCATCTGGTATCCGCCCAGCAGAAGCATGACGAACCAGTTGCCGTGGTACGCGTAACTGTGAGCCAGTTCTCGGCCCATCTCGGTCTGAGGAAGCTGCCCGTACGCCATCTGAAGACGCGTATAAGCGCCGCCAAATTGCGGCGCGGGAGGAAGTCGATGTTGCGAGGGCTGGCTCTGATCCCGCTGTCCGGCCTTCAGCGTCGGCAATGGAGAGGGATTCTGGGCAGCGACAGCTTCGGGCAGAAGCGCCGCGACCTCTTCCTCTGCGGCTTGTTCTGAGATGTGCGCTTTTTCCCAGGCATGCTTGTTGAGGTTGATGTAAGGCAGTTCGGGGCCGGGCATGAGGTATTGAACGTGCGCGCCCGGTGAGTGGCGCTGGTTCAACTGATCTTCGAGGCGCTCGTAGACCTTCCTCATGGTAAGCATGGCGGAGTTCATGCCGAGCTTAGCGGCTTCATCGGTGATAGGCGCAATGCCATGGTCGGCCGAGAGGGCCAGCCACACGTTGTTCAGGCCGATGTTCTGATCCAGCCAGGTGAAGAATTTGTCGAATTGGCCATCGAGCGCGAGGATCATCTGATTCTCGGAGTCGGAATCAGGACCCATCTGGTGGCCTTGAATGTCGTTTGCCGAAAGCGAAATCGTGAGCAGGTCGGTGACGCCGCGCTGCCCGAGGTTTTCACCTTTGATGAGCGCTTTGGCGAAGTCGAATTCATAGCTATTTGCAGCCGGAGTGCGCCCGACGAGCTCGAAAAACTGCGTGGTATTTTCGACGTTGGCTTCACGTTCCGCCTCTGCGATGCGACCGCTGGAGTTGAACTGGCGCGCCCAATCCGGCAGGTGCTCCATGTAGTAAGTCGACGTGGTGAACTGGCCGGATGCATTGTCGATCCAGAATGCACCGTTGGCTGCTTGGCCTGGAGGAAGAATGGCGGCGCGATCCTTCAGCGAGACTCCGAAAACCTTTGCCTTGCCCTGCGTGGCGAGACGAAGCTCGTCGCCGAGGGTGGAGGCCCGCAGATTCAGCGGGGATGCGCCGACAATAAATTTCGCGGCATCCGCAGGCGCGCCGGGAGCGTTGGCTGGAATCGACGACGCGGGAATATCGACAAGCTGGTAACGCTCATCTTCGACAGAGGTGACCTTCTTCTCGTCGGAGCGAGAGGCGTCCCACCACTCGTTCGATTCGATGCCGTGTCCGTCGGAGTAGGCGCCGGTGCCGATGGTAGCGTGGCCCGGAGCCGTCTTCGTATTGGCGTAGTCGTAGTAGCAATCGGTAAACCACGCGCCCTGATTCATAAACAAATTGAAGCCGCGGTTTTTAAATTGGGCACGATGGCGGTTGAGGTAGTCGCCGCGAAACTGGTCGATAACGATGATCACAACCAGCTTGGGTTTGCCGACGTAGGCCTGTGCACGAGCGGAAATCGAAGTAGGAATTGTGAGGAGGACGACGAGGCTGGCTGCGAGTGTTCGACAAAGAAAACCAGGGCGCAAGAACATGCAGCCATTGTAAACAGCGTGAGATGAACGGAGTGCTAAGGGCGTGCGCAGCGCTACAAATGTTCGCCGTTGCAGCGCGCAAACATCCTGAGGCCCAGAGAAGTGGGCGTGGTCCGCGTCCTGCTCCTGTCGCTCATGTCGGCATACGACGAACGCGCGGTTTCGGCCAGCAGGCCGACCGAGGCGAGCTGGCCGATTGTCTGCTGAATGCGGGGAAAGCTGTGCGAGTCTGCGGCTTCCATCAGCTCCGCGGCCGTCGAGTAGAGGTCCAGCGCGGCTTCTGATTCGCCGGCTGCCAGGGCTTCCACGCCGCGATGGCATACGAAGGAGAGAATACGGAGATGGATTGGCGTCAGCCGGGCGAGAAGATCAATGAACGGAAAATTCGTTCGATCCTGGCCGTCCGCACTGCACGACGATACGAGCAGGCCGCCCCACATTCTACGAATCCAGTCTTCGTCGATCCATGAACCGCCTTCGAGAATTCGGATCAGGAGATCGGAGGCAACAAATGGCTGGGCAACGTGACCGCGGCGATGGAGAATCTCCTCAGCTTTCAGAGTAATTTCAACGGCGCTCGTCACCCGCTTGTTGCTGAAGCGATCGAGCAGAGAGTGATTGACTTCGTCCGCCGACCATGGACATAGACGCCGAAGGAACCCCAAAGCTCTTGCCAGGCGAAGTTCTCTCAGGATGAAGTCGGCTTCGCTTTCGTCCGACCGCTTTGTCTTTGCCCGCTGCCACGGCTGAAATTCAGTTCCTTCCGGAAAGACGAACGCTATCCCCACCCCGTCGTCGTCTCGACGAACCACGCGCGCCTGTATGCTCACGCGGTGTTCGTGATCATTGTCGGTGGCGCCCTTTTTCACAAGCACCAGAGAAAGCGCATCGCCCTGCTGCCAGGGCTCGTCGGTGCAGATAAACAGACCCGGCGGGCAGATGTCGCGCACATCGTAGCGCTTCGTTGAGTCGCCGTTGGCTTCATAGGCCTGAAGCCCCTGCAGCACGAGACGAATGATCTTGCGGCGCTCGGGAAGCGGGTCATCGAGAGCAAGCCACCGGACAACCCGATTGCCAAGATGTTCCTTCTTGTTCTCGTCCGCCTTTTGCTGCGCCTTCCTTTTCCGCTTTGAAGACGCAGGACCAGTCGGCGCGCCAACCTTTACGTACGATTTCTCGGCTGCTTCCTTGCTGCGAGCGATCAACTCATCTGTGGATCGCTGCGCCTTTGCCGCGTCGGAATCTGAAGTTGCCTGGTCGGAAACTGCTGTTGACGTTCGCGATGTTGAAGGCTCCCCGAGATCGACCTTCGCCAATGCGCGCTCGTGCACTCCGATTTTGGTCAGATCGATTGTGTGACGCGTGCCAGATTCCGGATGCTCGGCATCGGCCGGCGAGCCTGAAATCCCAGCTGCATCCTCTTCGCTGCCCAGATCGCTCTGATCGGTCTGACCGGTCTCACTCGTCTGATCCGACACTTGCAGCTCTACCTTTGCGCCCTCTTCTTCGCCGACTGCACTCTCAACCGCTTCCAGCGCAAGAGACGCAGTCGTCGTAGTGGCAACCCGCCACCCACCCGCAAGTGCTAGGGTGAAACCACTTCCCGGCCCCAAGGTGGGCGGCTGGATCGGAACGGTTGTTTGCGGAGTAAAGAACGCGCCCTTCCCGAACGTCCGATCCGAAGCGTCCCCAAGCTCGACATCCGTCGCAGGCTCCGTGGGCTCTTCCGCAGCAGAGGTCGAGGAGACCTGACTCTCCCCTGAGGAATCAAGCTCTGCAAGCCGCAGATCAAAATCCTCTTCTGAACAGATGATCAGCTGATCTCCCTCGCCGGTCTTATTGGCGGCAAGGAAATTCAACGGCAAAATCAGCGCACTGGTCGCCTGCGGATGAAACTTCGGGAGAGGAATTCCGGGAGGCAGTTCCACGCCCTCCAGAATGTTGAGATCCGCATCGAGGTAGGCAAAGTCGAGTGGGAAGATGCGAACGATTTGAGGACTGTGATGAAGATTGGTAAGCCAGAATGCAGCTTCTGGATTCTGAGCGAGGCCATCGAGAATGACCTTCATCAGCTTGAATGGTTCCCCGGCGCAATCGGCAACCGTAATCCGCAGGCCGAGCCGGCGGCCCTTTGAGGCGTTGTATGCGCGGCAAAACGTCGCTTCCATTTGCGTCGTCGCTATCATCAGGGAAGGTCCGTATTCAAGAGAATGAGTTCCGATTGCCTCGATTTCCGGGAGAGGTTCGAGCCTTGGTTGCTAGAACATACCATCGAAGCACACCCGTCGGATATTCCCCAAAGGTTAGTGACTGAGCAGGAGTACTCGTTACAAAGGGTACTATCGATTTATCTCCCAATTTATTTATTTGCAATAGGTTAGACAAGATTGCTCATCTCGCACATTAACGAAAGGTTGTGGAAAAAAAGGGTCGATATATAGAAGCTGATTGAACGACCACCAGACGCGCAGCAAGAGTGCAGTTCGTGGACCTCTGTGAATCGGCCGCAGCCCGATCATCAGGTCTGCTGAATATTGGTCGCTCCCTGCTGATCGTCTATCGGGACTCCACAACTCACGCTTCAGCCGCGATTCGCGAAAACGCATCGAAGCCGACTTCTTCCACGACCTGCTTGCCTTCTGCTTCTAACTGGTGCACTCGATCGTGATGTTCCATCCAAACGCCATAGATCGAGCCATCGCAACGTCTCTGAAAAATCACGTTCGAACCATATTTGGTCGTGCCACCAAAGCTCTTGGTCAGAAGAATGCTACCGTCTTGAAAGCGCGTATAGAACTTCAGTCCGAGCTGCATGATGTGTACATAGGCCTTGCCGTCATCTGAAACGAGGACTGGATTCCCAAAGACAATTCTTGATCCCTTCACGGTGGCGATTTCCCGATTCAGCAGCATCACGGTGTAGAGATAGACGGGGTAGATCAAAAACAGGCGGTAGAGCGACCTGGATTCGCCGAAGATGAAGAGTGGTTTGAAACCGATTTTCGCAAGCTGCTCGAATTCAGAGTGATATCGCCTCTGAGACTGGCGCTCAATCGTAGGAGATGCGAGCTGTACGGCCCTGGCCGAACCGATGAGCTTGTTGCCGAATGGAGCGGAAATACAGAGGAGCACGATGAACGCGGCGATGAGAAGTCCAGATCGGTCCGCGAGCCACAAGAGAGCGATGAATGCGGCGAGAGCCAGGACGACCATTGCCGCGGCTCTCCATTCACCATTTCTGCTTGGGTTGAGTTCGGGTTTCTGTTCTTGCTGGTCATGGCCAGCTTCGATCGCCTTGGAGCCGCTGTTGCCATCCACGTCGAGCGCGCGCAGCTTCTGCCTGAGAAGGCCAAATGTGATCCAGCTGAGCCATACCATCAGAGGGATCAATGGGACAGTGATGCACTCAACCCATAGATGAGTGATGATTCCGTTAATGCAGATGACTAAAGATGCAAGAAGCAGGCCCACAAACAGACTCAGGGCGAGTGCGTAGAAGCCAATCCACATTCGACGCGACATTGCTAGCCAGTATATCCGTCGCCAGAACGCGGTTGGAAAAGTCGCCAACGCAGAAGCATCGGCCGCTTGGCCGCAAGCGGTTGTCGAGCGAGGCTGGGTCTCACTCATCAAGAGAGCTGTGTGGTGACGCAGCATGCTGCGATCGCCGGAAAGGCTCGATGGCGTCGATGTTACAGAGAATAATCACCACGACATGGTGATCTTCATCGTGGACGAATCGAGCAACAAACAAACTCCATACCTGACATCTCCGAATGGCACTTTGCGGCGGGTGCTGTTGGTGTAGCAGGGCGTCGGCCGTATTGCAAGACCATCCAAGGCCGATCTTGATGCCTTCCGGAACCAGAAAAGATGTGGAAGGAACGAATGGCAGCACTGAAGTCAGAAAAGTGAGATTTACCGTGCCGCCTCGTATCCTAGATCTTTCTGAGATTGCGGGACCCGGTCGACCCAGTGAAAGGCTATCGAACTTCGAGCCTGAGCCAGCCGTCTAAAACAATAAAGCATGGATTAAGCGGCTCGCTTACGAGTCGAAGGATTGTAGTTTTCCGAGGAATGCTCGAGGGGTGCCCTTGAAGCTGAAGATTCCGACCGTCAAACACGGTCCTTTCAGGTCGGCACTGCTTCTCTCGATTGCGTGCACGGCGCTGGGGCAGGAGACGAAGCCGGTTCCAGTTGAGTCCACATCCCAATCGTCCGATGCAGTCACTCGCGATAGCAGGATGCCCGACCCAAGGTGGGGGCTTGTCCGGGTGGACGTGACGGTGACCGACAAGTCCGGGAAATCGGTCGTCGGGCTTTCCGATAAGGACTTCACGCTCCTTGATAACCAGCAGCAGAGGAAGATCGTCACGTTCCAGGCATTCAATGGTGGTATTCAGCCTGCCGACTCACTCGAAGTTGTCATGATGATCGACGAACTAAACATGCTGGTGAACGATCAAAGCGGGCATTCGGAACTCTCCTCGGCGACTCGCATGGCGGAGTCCTTTCTTCGCGCATTCAGGGAAGTCTCGAACCATCCGGTAGTCATTTACCGGCTCAGCAGGGATGGGTTGTTTGTAACGCAGAATGTCTCAGGAGACCGGAACAAACTTGCGGATGAGATTGAACACAGAACAGGAGAGCGCCGGATCTGGTCGCCGGGGCAGGTTGAAAAAAATGTCTTGATGAAGGGGATCCACGATCCGATCCTGTCAAGGGTCATCCAGTCGACCGTGGCCCTGGGATCGGTCGCCATCGAGGAGCGCAGACGACCAGGACGGAAGCTGATGTTCTGGATCGGGAACGGCTGGCGCATTGAAAAACGCGAGATCGCCGGGCTCTCCGATTTCTCGATTGAGTTGCTCTCCCGAATGCGCGAAGCACGAATCAGTCTATGGAGCGCTTCGGAGTGGCCGCAATACGACACAAATGGAGAGGCGTACAAGGCGGGTGGATACGAAGAGGCTACGGGCGGCGCGTCGCCGGTAAACGACTATGTTTATCGAGAGTACCTTCGCGGACCGAAGAAAGATTCCACCGACCTTGAATATCTCTCGCTGCCGGTCCTCGCGGTTCGCAGTGGAGGCGGAACTCTGGCTTCGCATGACAAGCTTGCGGCGCTCATGGCCGACCGCGTCGCGCAAGAAAGCCGCTATTACTCCATCACCTTCGATCCTCCTCCAACGGATGTCATCGACGAGTATCACCATCTGGAAGTGGAGCTCGACAAGGCAGCCGTGAGACCGCATCTGTTTGAGGACTATTACGACGAGCCGGTCTTCTATGATCAGGCTCCGAAAAAGCGACTCATTACAGTGAGAGAGTTACAAACACTGATCGCGGAGGAGCGCAACACATCTCATGAGGAATTGGAGCACGAACTCGAAGGCGTGGAACTGAGCGAAAGGCTCGATAGTGCGGATCTTGCCAGGCTCGAAAAGCAACTGCACAACCGAGAGGCGCGGGAAGCCCTGACGATCATTGCAAACGAGTCAGTATTCCGTGGTCCAGCGCCAGATCGAGTTCTCTCCAGACCGAAGCCGAACAGCGCAGAGCAGAAGCAGATCATTTCCAATGTAGCCTTCTACGTCAGCACCACAGTTCCCAAGCTGCCTGATGTTTTCGCACGGCGCACCACCGTCCAATTTCACCAGGAGCAGCCGAAGCCAGACCAAACGTGGAAGACCGCCCCTGGCCATCAGGGTCTGCACCAGGCGGAGACCAGCAATGCACATATTCACCTGCTCAACGGGAAGGAACAGGTGCAGGAAGAGAATGCACGCGTGAACAGATTGCCGCCATTGTTGACGGCGGGAAGGGCCACTGGAGGGGACGAAGCGGTGATGTACGCGATGCATAGCGTCGATCGTGGCAGGCTGCAAACGATCGGCACGTTCGGTCCTATCCTCGTTACCGTGATGAAGGCTGCAAGGCTTCGCCACAGCGAGTTGAAGTGGGCGCGCTGGGAACGGAGCGACGATGGGCCGCTCGCGGTATTCCAGTATCGCGTGCCGGAAGCGACGTCCTGGTTCACGGCGGAATTCTGCTGTCTTGCGAACGACCTTGAAACCATTCCCTTCAAGGAACCTGCTCCCTTCCACGGAGAGATAGCAGTGAATCCGTCGACGGGAGCCATCATGCGACTGACAATTCAGGCGGACCTCGAATGGAGGCTACCGCTGGACAGGTCAGATGTGATGGTGGAATACGAGCCTGTGCGGAAAGGCCCAAGAACATTTATTTGCCCTTCGAGGGCCGTCTCCGTTTCACGGCCACGCCGGACGGTGACCATTGAAGAATGGGGTGAGCGCTTGAAGGTCTACGGTCCATTCGAGACCCTTCTGAATGAAATGCAATTTGAGAAGTACCGCATCTTTGGAAGTACGTACCGGATTCTGCCGGGATTCACCGAAGCACCGGAGACCGAACGCCGGTGAACGGCCAGAAATATCAAGATTGCTCAGTTCAGGTTCGGGACGCCCATTGAAATCGACCCATTCCTTGATCTGCTCGCCTTCGGCTTCCAACTGATGGACCCGGTTGCTCCTTTAGTTCAGGCGTTGCAAAAGGAAAAGGGCGGCCATTGCGGCCGCCCTCTGTTGTGCGTGATCCTGCTTAAGCCGTTACCGTCTCGGTGGAATTCACCTTCGTGGGCGTGAGCCACCCGAAGCGGTCAGGCTTCAGCCCGTTGGCGATAGCGAAAAATTCATCTGCGATCTTCTTGGTAATCTCGCCAGTCTTGCCGTCCGCGACGAGGATGCGATCGATGGATCGGATGGGCGAGACTTCGGCGGCGGTTCCCGTAAAGAAGACCTCGTCGGCGATGTAAAGCATCTCGCGCGGAACCGACTGCTCCACGACGGGAAGACCGAGGTGGCGCGCAATGGTCAGCACGCTGTCCCGCGTGATGCCCGAAAGCGCGGAGTTGGCGAGCGGCGGTGTGTAGAGGACGCCGTTGCGGACCAGGAAAACATTCTCGCCCGAACCTTCGCTGACCAGGCCGTTCACATCAAGTGCGATGCCTTCGACGTAGCCGTTCGTGTCGGCTTCCATGCGGATGAGTTGCGAGTTCATGTAGTTCGCGCCGGCCTTGGCGAGCGCGGGCATGGTATTGGGAGCCAGCCGGTTCCAGCTGGAGATGCACACGTCCGCACCGCCGGTGCCGGCAACGTATTTGCCCCACGGAAAATTCGCCATGAAGACCTCAATAGGAGAGCCCTTGGGGTTCACGCCGATTTCCCCGTAGCCGCGGAGAACAATGGGACGGATGTAGCAGGGAGCGATGCCGTTCGCCTCAATCAGATCGACAACCGCAGCGCAAAGCTCGTCGAGGGAGAATGGAATCTCCATGCGATAGATCTTTGCCGAGTCGAGGAGCCGCTGCATGTGCTCCGGAAGCCGGAAAACAGCCGAGCCCTGCGGCTGGGCGTAGCAGCGGATACCTTCAAACACGCTGGAGCCATAATGGACGACGTGGCTCATCACGTGGATCGTGGCGTTCTCCCAGGGAATCAGGTTGCCGTTATGCCAGATATTGGCGGTCTTCGAAATTGGCATGGGGATTCGCGAGCTCCTTGTCTCGACAAATGAGCGAATACCACAAGCCTAGCGCGATTGAGGGCCGGCTGTCACGAAACGGTGGGTTGCCACAGTAACCTGCGTTCCAAGCTTGCAACCTCTCAGGCTTGGTTCCAATTGCCTTACCCAAGGGACAACCGCGCTTGTTGTGCTAAGGTTCGGGCGTGAAGAACTTTCCGTCGCGCAACAGGGCCACGCTGCCAAGACTCACAAAAAAGGAAGGGCTCACACCGCATCCCTTCGACCTTGAGAACGGAGTTCGCACCAGCGGCATCATTCCGGGTCGATTCCTCAAAACCGGACACAAGCACGACCGGCACTCGACGGCATACTTCGGGGTGGCTCCGTCCGTCTTTCACGCCCTGATGCGGCGATGGCTGAGGAGCAAACCGTTCGCGCCCATTGAGGAATTCGCCTTTGTGGATGCCGGGGCGGGCATGGGCCGGGCCATGCTGATGGCCTCGCAGTATTCGTTTCGAATCGTCGAAGGCATCGAGTTGAATCCGGTGCTGGTGAGAATCGCGCGCAGAAACGCGGCGAAGTGGCGAAAGGCGGATCGCCCCCAAGCGCCAATACGAATCAAGTGCGGCGATGCGGTTGATTTCAGATTTCCCAAGCCTCCCTGCCTCGTCTTTCTCTTCAATCCTTTTGGAGCTTCCGTGATGCGCAGACTCCTTGCGCGGCTCGCGGAGTTATTTCGAGACCAGCCCGGCCAGTTGGATCTCCTCTATGTCAATCGTGAGCAGGAGCACATTTTTGAGGCGCAGCGAGGATTTGTAAGGCTCTTTCTGGGGAACGTGAAGCGATCCCGTGCCGATGCGATTGCCGATCACCGGATCATGGCCAACCAGCCCGACGGCGAGTATGAGGCCAGCATCGATGAGGAATGCTCGATATGGCGGTGGGAGGGTTAGGCAATTTTCGGTGAGCGGGATTTTGTTGACGAAATCGTTTCCGTAATCAAAGCTGAATCGGAAGGCGGAGCAAGCAGAGCTGATTGCCAGAACGCACGCCCGGACCTCTGCCGGGAAGTGGGAGAACAAAATTGACAGAGCCGCGTCTTGTACTGGGAATCGGCGAGTTGTTGTGGGATGTACTGCCAACCGGCAAACGTCTTGGCGGCGCACCAGCAAACTTCACCGTGATGGCCGGTAGGCTGGGGAATCATGCGGTCATTCTGAGCCGCATCGGGCGCGACGACCTGGGACGCAACGCTGTTCACCTGCTCGATCCCCTGCCGGCAGACACGGCCCATCTGCAGGTCGATACGATGCATGAGACCGGACGGGTCAGTGTTTCGTTCGACGACGGCCAGCCGGAGTACACGATTCACAAGCCGGCGGCATGGGATTCACTGGAACTCTCAGACGCCTGGGTAAAGCTTGCCGAGAGAGCGGATGCGATCTGCTTTGGATCTCTTGCGCAGCGCAGCATCGAAGCTCGACAGACCATCCAGACTCTTGCCGCTCAGACCCCGTCACGCTGCGTGCGGGTTTTCGATGTCAATCTGCGACGGCCCTACTACTCGAGCGAGGTGATCCAGGAATCGCTTGAGCTCGCAACGGTTCTGAAAATGAACGATGCCGAGGTTCCGCTGGTTCTGGCTCTTCTGGGAATGCCGGTGGAAAGCGAAGGCCAGCCCGGCAATTTGCGTACAGGTGCCGAGCGTCTGCTGGCGGAGTTTCCCACGCTCGACATGGTTGCGATCACGCGTGGTCCGCATGGCAGTCTTCTGGTCAAGCGCGAGGAGTGGCACGAGCATCCGGGTTTCCCGGCCAGGGTGGCCGATACCATCGGCGCCGGAGACGCATTCACCGCGGCCATGACTCACTACCTGCTGCGTGGGGCCGAGCTGTCGGTTTTGAACGACGCTGGTAATCGATGGGGTAGCTGGGTCGCTTCGCAAATCGGAGCCATGCCGCCGCTTCCCCTGGATGTAAGGAATGGGATTGAGGCGTCGATTGGGATGTCGGCTTGATGCCAAATTATAATAAACGTTATAATCAAATTGCGAGGTCCTGTGATGCTGAAATTGAAGCTCACCACGGTTGGAAGTTCAGTGGGAGTGGTCCTTCCCAAAGAGGCTTTAGCTCGTTTGAGAGTAGACAAGGGCGACACGATCTTTCTAACTGAAGAGAAGGATGGCTTCAGGATTACCCCCTTTGATCCGGAATTCGAAAAAGCCATGCAGTCGGCCCGCAAGGTTATGAGGAAGCGTCGCAACGCTCTGCGGGAGTTGGCGAAATGAAACCTCGGCCATGGGCCTGGGTTCCGGCTGACGCGGTACTCGCAATTCACGATGAACAGATTTCGGAGCACGGCGGAATTCGCGGTGTCCGGGATCTTGGTGTGGTCGATTCTGCCCTCGCACGACCTCGCAACCTCGCCGCTTACGGGAAACCGGATGCCGCTGCTTTAGCCGCCGCGTATGCGTTCGGGCTATGCAGCAATCACGGTTTTCTTGATGGAAACAAGCGCACAGCCTACGTTGTCGCCGAAGTGTTCCTCGATCTGAATGGATACGCGACAGACGTTTCAGACGATGCAATCGTGAACACGATCATGGCAGTGGCATCTGGCGTGATGGGCGAAGAGCAACTCGCCAAATGGTTCCGATCGGTGATCCGATAGTGGGCAGCCTGACCCCAAACGCGGAACGACCGACCAACTGAAAGATAGTCGATCTTGACCCAGAAACCGACCAGCCCGCATCTCAACGCGAATGCGGGACTTTATTTGGATATCGGATATCTGTGGAGATAGATTGAATGTCGCGAAATGACGAAATGAAAGTCGGCGATCCCTAGGCTCGAAGTTCCTTAGCCACTCGCAGAATGTCTGCTGCGATCCTGGCGTCGAACATCGAATACAGCTCTGGCTGGGTCAATGGGATTTCGATGACGTTCACCAGCCGGGGAGTCCCGGCTACCAACTGGTGGCACAACAGACGACCCCTGGTTGCGTTGGTCAGATGCAGCTCGTAGTTCACGCTGTTGATCTTGATCACGCGGTTGCGATCCGCATTGGATACCCAGCGTGGACGCAGGGATGTTGATAGCGAGAGCATTGTCGGCCTCAGTGGGGACTGAGGAATGATCTCAGCTTTGCAGATGGCGCACATCTGATTTCGTGCTGGTACCGGTTACTTCGGTCCCGTCATGACCCTCCCTGAAGCTCACCCTTTAGTTGTACGCTTGGGAATCGTGTCAATCGAACTGAAGAGCATCGGTGAGGATGCCCCTGTCGAAGTGCTTGCTGCGGACGCGAGCGAGAAGCGTGTTCGCTGGTTTGAGCTTGTTCTCGTGCTAATTCTGGCATTTGGCGGATCCTTCCTGAACAGCCTTTACCTGATGAATACTGGAAAAGCTGCGCTGTCGATGATCTCAGGGTTCAGGTGGGCACGGGGATTTGTTCAGGAAATACCTTGTCTATTCCTTCTTTGGTACGTTCTATCTCGGCGTCGCTTGAGCTTCCGAGATATTGGACTGCGATGGTCTGTCCGAGACGTTATCGTGGGGTTCTTCCTCACGATCGCTTCTTATTTCGCTTACCTCGTGGGCGGTTTCATTGTTTACTCGGTGCACCATACTTTCTTTCCACCCGGCACAAAGGGAGTGTCTGCCGCTGATCTGTCTTCACACTCGGCGTTCCTGGCTATTCCGTTTGCCTTGATCAATCCGTTCTTTGAGGAACTGATTGTCCGTGCTTTTCTGATGACAGAGGTGAAGGCTCTAACGGGTTCCTGGTTTCTTGCCGCCGTATCGAGTGTCACTCTTCAATGGTCGTACCACCTCTACTATGGATGGGATGGTTCTCTTTCAATCGCATTTACGTTTCTGGTGTTTTCCATCTATTTCGCGCGAACGCGAAAGGCTACTCCGCTGATCGTGGCTCATGGAGTGCTGGATCTTTGGGCGCTCTGGTATTGGAAGTAGTGGCTGAGAATTCAATCGAGTGGTCACGGCGAAGCAGCCATAGAACTATCGCAAACGTATAGACATTCAATCGACAAAGAGTAAGGCATTCTTCTAGTGTTCTTACGAGGGCAGTGCGAGAAGAGCGCGGCCGGAAGACCACGGAATGACACGATCGCGAAAACCGGCTGGTAATCTCGCGCCGCCTGCCGAGGACGACGGCAGCAATCGAGTATCGAAGCATCGGCGCGTCTACGATCATCTGCTGGCCAGCATCCAGTCGGGCTCGCTGAAGCCAGGCGACCGCCTGCCGAGCGAGGCGGAGCTGGGAAAGATCTTCGAGGCCTCCCGGATCACCGTTGCAAAGGCCGTACACGATCTGCAGCGCATGGGGCTGGTCACGCGTCGGCCCGGAGCCGGAACCCATGTCCTCGGCGAGCACAAGCCGAGCGGTCGAACCTTCGGTCTGCTGATTCCGGAACTCGGACTGACGGAGATCTTCGAGCCGATCTGCAATGGGATGATGCGCGCGCAGTTTGCCAGGCCGGATGCACTGCTGTGGGGAAATTCGTCCGCGTCAGTCGAAGACAGCGCGGAGGCGGCCGAGCAGATGGTGGAATCGTTTATCGAGAAGAAGGTGGCGGGGGTGTTTTTTGCGCCGCTGGAGCTGACCAGCGAGAAGGACACAGCGAACCGGCGGATCGCGCGGATGCTGGACCGCGCTCAGATTCCCTTTGTGCTGCTGGACCGGTGCTACTTGCCGTATCCCGAGCGATCGCATCACGACCTTGTCGGAGTGGATAACCGGCGAGCCGGATACATTGCTACCGCACACCTGCTGCAGCACGGCGCCAGACGGCTCGTGTTTGTTGGCGAGGAGCGTGCAGCCAATACCGTAGACGCGCGGATCACCGGGTTCTACGAGGCGTTGCGCGCGCATGGAACGTGGCCCGATTGGGAACCGGTTTGGCGGGGAAGCTCGGCAGACGAGGCGTTTGTGCGGCGGATCCTGGAGTCGGCGCGGCCCGAGGGGATTGTCTGCGCAAATGATTTGACGGCGGCTCAGTTGATGCAGGTGTTGATCGGCCTGGGTGTTCAGATTCCGCATGAGGTTCGAATTGTCGGCATGGACGATGTGCGGTATGCGAGCCTGCTGCCGGTTCCTCTCACAACGATTCACCAGGATTGTGCAGGAATCGGGGCGGTGGCCATGGCCACGATGATGGAGCGATTGGAGCGGCCAAAGCTGCCGATCCGGGATGTGCTGGTCCCGGTGAAGATCGTCGTGCGCCGTTCGTGCGGCGTCCACTTGGATCAAAAACCAAATGAAGCCTGGATCGAGAGCAAATAGGTCTGCGCTGCGATTCTTTTGCCCGCGCAATCATGCAGTCAAGCACCGGCTCTCTTCATTCCCGCCTAACTCATTCATTCCACTCTCAAAAATCTCCGCTTCCCTTTTGCCGGTAATTACCCCCGATTTCGGCACAATAGAGTTGCAGTCGCAAGTTTTGAAATGGGCGCGAGCGCAAGGCCTCCTATTTTGACAAAGGCGCTGACTTGCTGACTCGCTATCGGCGCGCAGCGCCGGCTAACTCGCTAAAAGATTAAACCTGCTCACAGACGCAAAACCATCAACCACGAACGAGCCTCGGGCGCCGTGTTACCTCGGTCCCTTGTTCCCTTGTTCCCTGGAGCCTTCTATGTACGCCGAATGCCGACATGTCCTGCCTGCGGGACTCAAATGCACAGCACCCCGGGTGGGCGACAGCAACTTCTGCTACCGCCATCGCAATCTCCACGAACGCATGTGCGCTCCAGCACCGCGCCCCGGCACGCCCTTCCGCCTGCCCTCGCTCGAGGACTCCCACGGCTGCCTGATCGCCATCCAGGAGGTCGCATGGGCCATGGGCGACAAGCGCATCTCCCTCAAGGAAGCCGGCATGTATTTCCACGCCGTCAACATCTCCAAGAGCCTCCTCCCCCGCCGCCCCGCCGTCACCCGCAAGCCCGTCCGCACCCTCTGCTACGACAACGATGGATTCGAAATGGCCGAAGCCGTCGACGCCTGCGAGCCGCCCCGCGACTGCCTCACCTGCCCCAAAACCAACACCTGCGAGTGGTTCGAATACTACGAAGACCAGGTCGAAGAACTCGAAGAGCAGATGGCCGAGGAAGAAGAAGAAAAGAGACAAGCCGAACAGGGCACGCAAGCGGAATCGGACACCCAAAACGCCCAACAACCATCCAAGGGAAAGTACGACGACGAACTCCCCAACGTCCGAGCCCTGCTCGAACTGATAGACCGCAAAGCCGAAGCCCAGGCAGAACAAAGAGCCCAACAAGAAGAGAAAGCACGAGCAGATAAAGAACGAGCTGAACAGGAAAAAAGAGAAACAGCTCAACCGGAAGAAGAAGAACGAACTGAAAGAGAACGAGCCCAACCGGAAGAAAGCACCCAACAGGAAGAAAAGGAACCAGCTCAACCGGACGAGAGAAAACCAGTTGAACAGGAAGAAAGAGAACGAACTCAGCAGGAACTCAAAATCCAACCCGGCAAAGAATCCCTCGCCGGAGAGCCCCTAGCCAACCGCCTCACCGGCTGACCATTAACGATTCCGCGAACATGATCCTTGTCGCGCAACTCCATACCTCGTAGCCCAAAGCCACGAGTTGGCCAGCAACCAAAGGCTAAGAGCTAGCAGCTAGAAGCTAGGCGGTAGGAGCTAGGAGCTGACGCTAACTCCTGCATCCTGTATTAAGTACAAAAAACCGAAAAATATAACGCCCCGAACGAATCCCACACCGGCCAGGCTCCCTGACCCCAGGCCACGGTTCGCCGCCTGAGCGTCCCCCTGGAAAATCACGCACAACAACAACGTCTGTCATCCCGAGCGACCAACGGGAGCCGAGGGACCCGCATGCTCCTCAGCGTTTCAAGTTCCTCGAGCCTGTCTCCTCGTTCCCTTGTCCCCTGTTCCCTGTCTCTCCGTCCCCTTGTCCTCTGTCTTCTCGTCCCCTTGTCCTCTGTCTTCTCGTCCCCTGTACCCCGAGATAACCCCTTCCCCATGTATTACGTGCAAAAAACCGGGGGGGGGGGAGGGGGGTATATCGAGCCCGCTGCTGAGCGACTAGAAGCAGCGGCTAAAAGCTAAGACTAAAAGCTAACGGCTTCCCCTGTTCCCTTCTCGGGAACCAACTACCCCGCTCGCGCGTACAATTCCGCGTGAGGGTCACCATGACTCAACGTGTCACCCAGCGTCTGTTCTCTGCCATCTTGCTCGCCTCGGCAGTCCTGCTCGTCTCGACTCCCGCTCGTGCCGAAAAGGACGACGTACAGTTCGGCAGCAACATCAACGTCGCCGAAGGGCACAGTATTCATGACGCCGTCTGCTTCTTCTGCAGCGTCAACGCCAAGGGTGACATCGACCACGATGTAGTGGTCTTCTTCGGCAACGTGCACATTGCGCACCAGTCGCAGCACGACGTAGTTGTCTTCTTCGGCAGTGTCCGCGCCGACGATGATGCCGTCATCGGTCACGACCTGGTCAACTTCTTCGGCACCACGCACCTCGGAGAGAACGTCTCCGTCGGCGGAGACGCAGTCGTCATGTTCGGCGGAATGAGCGCAGCCGATTCCGTCAACATAGCCGGCAGCCGAGTCGCTCAGCCAATCTGGGTCTTCTGGACACCCCTCATCGTCCTCGGCCTCATCGTCACCCTCATCGTCCACGAAGTCCGTTCCTACCGGCGTCGCCAGTACTTCGCCGCCTACGGGTACGCCCCCATGCCTCCCCCCGGCACACAACCGCCGCCTCCGCCTCAGCCACAAAGCACCGTGCAGCAACAATAGCTGGATCCGAAGCTGTTCTAAACTCTTACCTGGTGATCCCGGCAGAACGGCCATTGCGCATTGTCATCCCCGGCGGCAGCGGCCAGGTCGGCCGCGTGCTCGCCCGCCACTTCTCCCAGCGCGGCCATCACGTCATCGTCCTCACCCGCGGCCCTCACACTGCGGAGTGGCAAACCGTTCACTGGGACGCGCAGACACCCGGCCTCTGGACCCCATACCTCGAAGGCGCCGACGTCTGCATCAACCTCGCCGGCCGCAGCGTCAACTGCCGCTACACCCCGGATAACCGCACCGAAATCTATAACTCCCGCATCGTCTCCACGCAGCTGCTGGGCGAAGTCATCGGTTCCCTTGCTAACCCACCGCGCCACTGGCTCAACGCCTCCACCGCCACCATCTATCGCCACGCCCTCGACCGCCCGATGGACGAACAAACCGGAGAACTTGGCGGCAATGAGAAGGACGCTCCCGACACATGGAACTTCTCCATCCGCGTGGCGAAGGACTGGGAGACCGCGTTTTTCCAGGCGGAGACTCCAAACACCCGCAAGATCGCGATGCGCTCCGCCATCACCTTCAGTCCCGTCCCGGGAAATGCATTTGCGGTGCTCTCGAATCTTGCCCGCGTGGGGCTAGGCGGAAAGCAAGGCAATGGCCGGCAGTGGGTCTCGTGGATTCACGAGGAAGACTTCGCCCGCGCCGTCGAGTTCCTGATCGCTCGCGAAGACCTCGAAGGTCCTGTCAACATCGCGTCGCCCAATCCCGAGCACAATCGCGACTTCATGGCCATCCTTCGTGAAGCATGGGACATGCCCAACGGCATCCCGGCACCAGCGCCCATCCTCGAACTCGCCTCGTTCCTCATGCGTACCGAAACCGAGCTCGTGCTCAAGAGCCGACGCGTCATCCCCACGCGCCTCCTTGAAGCCGGCTTCCATTTCAACTTCCCCAACTGGCCCCACGCCGCTCAGGATCTCGTCCAGAAATGGCGAGGCCGCAGCTGAGCCAGAGACGGAAGCCACTCATTTCGGTGTGATATTCGTAATCGGCAGATCCCAGTGCGACAGCAGAATCTCGAACCGCCGCTGCTCTTCCTGCTTGTACTTGTCCTGATCCGGCCAGAGCTGTTTGATCAGCCCTTCTTCATCTGGATTCGCAGTCGTGGCCACCGTCGAGTTCTTGAACGTGATCGTCACGCGATAATCCCAACGTCCATCTTCGGTCGTGTGGTATGCCGGCGACTCGATCTTGACCGCAAGCATCCGCCCCGTCGATTGGATCTTCTTCAGCAATGGATAGTGATTCTTGAGGAAGAGCTCGAGGAACTCCTGCTGATGCCCCCATTGAGCCTTGTAGTAGTACTCCACTGTATATGGCTGGTCAGCGCCGCCCTGCGGTGGCGCGCCTTGTGCAATCAGCTGTGTCGAAGAGACGATCGCGAACGCGATGAAGAGAAGGATTGAGAGAACCCTGCGCATGGAAGCCTCCTGATGTCGAGTGGCAGATGGTTGACTGCCATTCTAGCCTGAAGGCTTCCGTGCGCTCTTGCTCGGGAATTCTATGAATGCGGCCCAACTACTCTATCGCAGCATATAAATCCGTAATCTAATGAGACCTATGCTTACAGACCCGCGACGTTCTGCAGCGCGACTTTGCTCGGAATCTCCAGGATCGACCCGTGGAACGCCACAAGCTGGCGGCTCTTGAACGTCGATAGCGTGCGCGTGACAGTCTCGCGCGAAGCACCGATGAATTCGCCGATTTCCTCATGTGTGAGCGAGAAGCGAAAACGCATCCCGTTCTCCGTCTTCTGGCCGTTCTCACTCCAATCCAGCAGAAGGCGAGCAAGCTTCTCCGGCGCAGAACCCGCCAGGGCAACGGTGCGAAGCTGTTCGCAGGCCACCTTGTACTGCAGGCTCAGCTCCTGCGTGACGACCTGGTAGACCTCGGGATGCCGCGTCATGAAGTTCAGGAACTGATCCCGCTCGATCACCGCAATGCGCGAGGGATAGAGAACTTCTGCCGTCATCTCACTCGGCATACCCGAAAGCACTGACGAAAGTCCAAGTACTTCCCCAGCCTTCGCAATGCTCAGAATCAGACGCTTTCCATCGCTCGAGTTGATCGACAGTTTCACTTCGCCGGAGATGACGATGAAGATGCCGGCGGGAGTCGATTTCTCTGAGAAGAGCAAAACACCCGGTTGATACAGTGTCGGGAATTCCATCGACTCGAGATCGCGCAGGGCCGCGGGTGAAAGCTTGTTGAAGAACTCGCCGGGCCGCTGAACCTTGGTGGTTGTTTCACGCATGGTTTGCATCGTCATTCTCCCTCTTCCACTGCTACTACTTTGTTTGCTGTGACTTCTTCGGCCAGAAATTGCGTCCACGGTGTGGTAGCAACGAGTTCGGCACGGGTTTGTGCGTAGATATCTCGAAGCACCTGCTTGCCGCTGGCATCCGCGTAGGTGACATTGTGCAGATCGATAACGAGTTTCTTCGATTGCAGGCGCGGGGCAGCTTCCAACCAGACCCGATCGAGTTCGCTCGCCCACGGACCTGCCACTCGCCCTTCCAATCTCATCTCGAGTGCATCCGACTTATCTTGAATCGTGATTCGCAACGTATTCAGGCCCTCATCAGCCTTGCCCTGTATAAAGCATGTGGTGTGCCAAACTCGTGTGACGAGCGGAACCGTGGTTGTACCCTCTTCATTTTGAAAAAGTTAATGTTTATCAAAGGTGAGACAAATCACTCGTGACGATGCCCGAAGTGGCGAAGTGACGAAGACGACATATCGTCACCGGACGAGATCTCGTCACAACACGCGTCGTCACTCGAGGGAATTTCGTGGATTTGAAGCAGAAGTCAGATCGAAACGGAATCGGCGATTCAGAATCGCCATACCTACATATAGTCGCCGCGCTCAATACCCAGCTTTTTCAGCTTCGAGTTCAGCGTCGTTCGTTTCAGCCCCAGGCGGGCCGCAGCGCCGTCTGCGCCACCGATCTGCCCCTTCGTCTCCCGAAGCACACGAAGTATATGCTCCCGCTCTGCAGCCTGAAGAGTTGGATTCGTTCGCTCCATCTCTTCCTCTTCCTCAGCAACCTTGGTCTCCAATTCCGCGAGCGGAACGTAGAGCTCCGATCCACGCGTAAGAATCACTGATCGCTCCAGGAAGTTTTCGAGCTCTCGAATATTGCCGGGCCAGGGCCAGCGGCAAAGGGCCTGCATCGTCTCTGCAGGAATCGTCGTGATGTTCTTTCCCATCCGCCGGCTATGACTCGATACAAAATGCCGCACCAACACGGGGATGTCGCCCACTCTGTCGCGAAGCGGCGGCGAAAAAATCGGAAACACCTTCAGCCGGTAGTACAGGTCACTGCGGAACTGCTTCTCCGCTACCATCTGGCCCAGATCGCGATTCGTGGCTGCAATCAGACGCACATTAACCGCAATCGGCCTATTCCCGCCCAGCCGCTCAATCTCCTTCTCCTGGAGCGCCCGCAGCAGCTTTGGCTGCAAGTCAAGCGGCAACTCACCAACTTCGTCTAGAAACAGCGTGCCCTCGTGCGCAAGTTCCACGCGACCCATCTTGCGCGCTATTGCCCCCGTGAACGCGCCTTTCTCATGCCCGAAGAGCTCACTTTCGAGGAGACCTGCCGGAATTGCCGCGCAATTCACCTTCACAAACGTCCGTTCGCTTCTCCCACTCAACCTGTGAATCGCCCGCGCCAGCAGTTCCTTTCCAGTTCCTGTTTCTCCCTCGATCAATACAGTAGCGGTGGTCGGAGCGACCGTCTCAATTTGCTTGAGAACCTGGCGCAGGCCTCCACTCTCACCCACGATGTCCTCAAACCGGTTCTCGACATTGATTTCCTCCTCGAGATAGAGCTTTTCCTGCCGCAAACGGTCCCGTAATTCGGCGATCTGTCGAAAGACCATCGCGTTGCTTACAGCCATCGCGACCTGGTCGGCGACCTGGTCCAACATCTCCCTCTCGCGTTCATTGAATCCAGCCTCAGAGCGTCTTGCAACCGCAAGCACCCCGACCGCCACATCACGGTGAATCAACGGCACCCAGCAGCCAGATTTCATTCCAATGCCGGTAAGGTGGGCGGCGCCCTTCGCGAGCTTTGATTCCTGAATTCGATCGAGAACAACCGGCTGCCTACTTGTAAACGCCTGTCCAGCTGGAGAGTCGTCAATTGGCAGCAACACATCCGCCGTTTGCGGCGACTGCTCATTTACATCGAGAAACTGCACCATCAGTTTTCCCGACTTCTCGTCGTAGAGACCAAGGGTTGCTGCGTCTATGGGAATCACCTCCGACAGGCTGGCCGAGATCGCACTCAGGAGCTTCCGCACGTCCATGTTCGCCAGCAGCGCCTGGCTCAGTTGCAGCATCACTGCCTCTTCGGCGCGCTTCCGGTCGGTAAAGTCCCGCGTTACCTTTGCATACCCGGTCACCTCATCCGTCACGGGATCGTGAACCGCAGTGAGCACGATATTTGCCCAAAACCTTGATCCGTCCTTCCGTACGCGCCATCCCTCATGCTCCACGCGGCCGCGCTGCGCGGCTAGATTCATTAGTTCAGCCGGACGACCTCGATCGATATCCTCCTGCGTAAAAAACCGCGAGTAATGCCTGCCGATGATTTCGTCGGGAGAGTATTGCTTGATTCGCTCGGCGCCGGGATTCCAGGTCGTGACATATCCATCTTTATCGAGCAGATAGATTGCATAGTCCCTCACACCGTCCAGCAGCGAACGGAGCTGCAGGTCCTTGCGGCGAACCGAATTCTGCGCCTCCCTCTGCTCTGTTACGTCGCGAATGATGCTCAGAACAGCCGTTCCCTCCGGCGTCTGCAGCGGCTTCAGCATGATGTCGACGGGAAACTCTGAACCGTCCTTGCGCAGTCCATACAGGTTCAGCGCTGCTCCCATTTGCCGGGCACGCGGATGCGAATGATAGTTCTCGCGATGTGAGGGATGGTTTCGCCGGAACCGCTCCGGCACGAGGTCTTCGATCAATTTTTGGGTCAGCTCGCCTTGTGCGTAACCGAATAGTTCTGCCGCACGCGGGTTCGCCGCGCGGATCGAGCCCCTGTCATCCGTGACGAGAATTGCGTCAGGAGAGATCTCGAACAAGTTCTCCAACGCAACGTGAGCGAACTCGGCCCGTTCAGTCCTGGCCTTGGCCGCTGCGTCCTGTTCCGGGGAATCAGAAGGGCGCATCCAGGCTCCAACCCTATTCGTTGCAAAGATACCCGGTCGGTTCCGGCATTGCAAACGGGTCAAAGGTCGCGACTCCCCCTCACCGCTATCTTCCGCTCCTCAGGTGCACTCACGAGGCCCTCGTGTCCCCGTTCAACTCGCACCTTTCCGGCCCCTCGCCGCGCGTTTTGCGTGTTCCGACAGGGCCTGGTGCGATGTGGAGTTCTTAGGCTCCTTCTGCATGGTCTTCAGGCGAGATCGGCCGCGCGTGCTCTTTCCCTCCGGCTCAGTCTTCGGATCCTTGCGTCCTTTCTCGTAATCCTTCTCTGCCCTGTCGCGCGTCGTCTGGGTCGCTTTCCCTCGGGCCGGCGGTTTCAGGGGGATTCCGGCTCTCCGAGCCTTGCTTAACCCGATTGCAATCGCCTGTTGCGGCGATCTAGCGCCATGCTTCCCTTCCCGAACATGCTCAATCTCCTCACGCACGAACTCTCCGGCTGCCGTCGAAGGCGACTTGCCTTCGCGCAGATCCTCCTTTGCTCGCTCCATGGTTACTTTCTCAGGCATATGAACCTCCTCCCTCTCTCTTCGATGCCTCATCTTTCCTGAAGGCAGTTGCTCTGGAGGTTTAACACCTCGCAACCTCACCCTGGTCCATGCGTTTCTGAAACTTCAGATTGCGTAGATCATCTCCAGATACTTGGATCGCTGGCTCGCAGAGATACAATCCTTGCAACCCACGGAGGAACGGGACCTAATGGACAAACGATGGCTAGTCATCGGCGCAGTGGTGGTCGGTGTGTCTTTGTTCGTCATTCTTCTCGTGCCGTTCTTTGTAAACGCCGATGCCTTCAGGCCGACCATAGAGAGTCAGCTCTCCAGCGCCCTCGGACGGGAGGTCACATTGGACAGGCTAACTTTTTCCGTTCTTCAACGAAGTCTGGTTGCCGAAGGTATCACCATCGCCGACGACCCGGATTTCAGCAAGGTTCCGTTCATTCAGGCAAAGACGCTCGAGGTCGGCATCGAGATCCTGCCTTTCCTTTTACATCGCGAGGTCACGATCACGGGCCTGACGATCGGCACCCCTTCTATTCAGCTCCTCGAACACGCCAACGGGAGGTGGAACTTCTCCAGCCTCGGCAGTAGTTCCAGCCAAGACTCACCATCTCAGCGGACGGCATCAATGCCTGACCTACGCATCGATGAGTTAAAAATCGTCAACGGAAGTGCCATGGTCTCATCGATTCCCGTGACTGCAAGGCCGTTCGAATACACAGAGGTCAACCTGACCGTCAAGCGGTTCTCATTTCTTAAATCGTCTCCGTTGGAATTATCTGCAAAACTTCCCGGGGGCGGCACTGTTACGTTGACGGGCGAAGCGGGTCCGATTACGCAAAGCGACACATCCAAGACTCCATTTCACGCTACTCTGCAACTTCGCGAGTTTGATCCGGTAGCCGGAGGCATCATCGATGGAAGCAAGGGCATCTCGATGTCGAGCGATGTCGACGGCGAGATCAGATCAGATGGTGTACAGATGACCGGTACGGGAAAAGTCAAGGCATCCCGACTCCAACTGGTTCCGGGAGGCTCACCCACCCAGGAGCCCGTCGACATCGATTACTCCATTTCGCAGAATCTTATCTCGCGCGAGGCCACTGTCTCAGATATCGCCATTCACACAGGATCCGCCGCCGTTCATGTCAACGGGACCTTCAAGTTCACACCAGACACCGTAATGCTCAACCTGCATCTCTCCGCTCTAGCAGTTCCCATCGAACAGCTTGAGCATCTGCTGCCAGTTGTTGCCATACGTTTGCCGAGTGGATCATCGCTACGCGGCGGAACCCTGACGGCCAACATTGCCATCACCGGTCCTGCCACCGTCGCCACTATGGCTGGGCCCGTGGAGATCAATAACACGAAGCTCGCGGGATTTGACCTCGGATCGAAGATCGAGGGTCTCAATCCCCTCGGCGGAACCAGCAATGGAACCGAGATTCGCGTTCTGAAGGCCACCGTGAACTCCTCCCGGCAGGGCACTCGCCTGGCCGCAATATACGGAGAGATGCCGCAGATCGGAACCGCCAATGGCGAGGGAAATGTAGCCCCTTCTGGTGAGCTTGACTTCCGGCTCAACGCGAAACTGGGCGGATCACGCGCTGTCGGCGCCCAAACGGCTGCCATTGCGACCCGCAGCATTTCACTTACAATCACCGGTACAGCAGCCAGCCCGTCGATCCACGCCAATGTTCGAGCCAACCTGCGCTGACTTCGAAACGACTTGGGCAAATGGGATGTACCAGCCATCCAGTGGCATGCAGGTCTATTCCGCCTGGCGCAGCCATTTAGAATGACCGTCGTGTAGCATCTTCCTGAATCCCGCACACTGCGCAGAACCACCAGCTTGAACAGACGGCTCGTCTGCGCCAAGGAACCCTTTGCGATGAATACAGCTCACTGTTTGAGAGTGGCCCTGATCTCACTTGCTCTCGCGCCAGCTTGCGCAATTGCCCAACGACCCCGCCAGTATACCGACGCTGATTATGCCAACGCGGAGAAGTACATGGCATACAACGTGAATCCCCTTGCCTACAAAGGCCAGGTCAATGCGCAGTGGCTCGACGACGATCGCTTCTGGTACCGCGAGGTCGACGGCACCGGAACGACCTATATCGCCGTCGATCCGGCCAAGGGCTCTCGTGCTTCCCTCTTCGACCATGAGAAACTCGCGGCCGCTCTCAAATCAGCCACCAAGGCCGGCTCCGATGCCAAACATCTTCAGCTCTCTGACATTTCGTTGACCAACACCGGTCACACCCTCACCTTCTCCTCGCACGGAGCGACTTTCCAATGTGCCATCGTGAGCTCCTACTCGTGCAAGGCGATCGCCGGTGGTCCGCCCGTCAAGGGAGAAACGCCGCACCCTCCCCTCACACTTTCTCCGGACCGCAAGCTTGGCGCCTTCGTTCGCAACTGGAATCTCTGGATTCACAATCTCGATACTGGCGCTGAGACTCAGCTCACTACGGACGGGGTCGAGAACTTCGGCTACGCCACCGACAATGCTGGATGGAAGCACTCCGACTCCGCCATCCTTCTGTGGTCAGCCGACTCAAAGAAGATTGCGACCTTCCAGCAGGACCAACGGAAGACGCGGGAGATGTACCTTGTGCCTGTCACCAACACCCATCCGGAGATGAAGGCCTGGAAATACCCCCTCGTCGGCGACAAAGAAGTGACGATGATTGAGCGCGTCGTTATTGACGTCGACTCGCACAAAGTCATCCGCCTCAGGATGCCGGCGGACCAGCACCGCTCCACCCTCTGCGATGACATCGCCTGTGACGGAGATACATTAGCCGACGCCGAGTGGAGCCCAGATGATAAGCACCTCGCCTTCGTGTCCACCTCGCGCGACCACAAGCAGGAATGGCTTCGAGTCGCCGACGCTGATACCGGCGAGGTTCGCGAAGTGATGACAGAAAAGACACCAAAGTTTTATGAGAGCGGCAATGGCAAGATCAACTGGCACTACCTTGCCGCATCGAATGAGATTCTGTGGTTCAGCGAGCGTGACGACTGGGGCAACCTTTATCTCTACGACCTCGCAACCGGCAAGCTGAAGAATCAGATCACACACGGCCCCGGCAACGTCACTCAGGTGCTCTACATCGACGACAAGGAACGAACCGTTTACTTCCTGGGTGTCGGTCGCGAAAAAGATCGTGACCCTTACTACGAGCACTTCTACAGCGCGAAGTTCGACGGCTCCGATCTAAAGCTCCTCACTCCTGAAAACGCCACGCATCGCGTCAAGGTCTCTCATGACGGGCGCTACTTCACCGACACTTACTCGACGCCCACGCAGCCGCAGGTCACCATCCTCCGCGACAGTCACGGCAAAACCCTGATGGAAGTGTCCAAACAGGACATCTCCGGCCTGACCGCTGCAGGCTGGCAGCCGCTCACTCCCATCACTGTCAAAGGGCGCGACGGGACAACCGACCTCTATGGTTTTATGTTCAAGCCGACGCATTTCGACGCCGCGAAAAAGTACCCCATCATCAATTACGTCTACCCGGGCCCCCAAATCGGATCCTGTGGAACACGCGAGTTCCGGGCGGCGCACGGTGACATGCAGTCCCTCGCTGAACTCGGCTTCATCGTCGTCTGCATCGACGGCATGGGTACTCCTTACCGCACTAAGTCATTCCATGAGGCCTATTACGCCGACCTCGGCGACAACACAATCCCCGATCAGATCGCCGGGATGAAAGATCTTGCGAAGAAGTATCCATTCATTGATCTGGATCGAGTCGGAATCTGGGGACACTCCGGCGGAGGCAACGCAACCGGTGCGGCCCTCCTCCACTACCCTGAATTCTTCAAGGTCGGCATCGCCGAAAGTGGCAACCACGACCAGCGCGACTACGAGGATGATTGGGCGGAGAAATGGGCCGGCATTGAAGTGAAGAATTCCGACGGCACCAGTAACTACGACTCGCAGGCCAATCAGAACTTCGCGAAGAACCTCAAAGGCCATCTGCTTCTGGCGCATGGCACCATGGACGATAATGTGCCGCCCAACAACACGCTTCTGCTCGTGGACGCGCTGATCAAAGCCAACAAGGACTTCGATCTCATCCTGATTCCCAATGCCGCGCACGGCTATGGCGCTGCTTCGCAGTACATGATGCGCCGTCGCTGGGACTATTTCGTCCGCTACCTCGCTGGCGACGTCCCACCCAGCGAGTACCAGACCAAGCCCTACTCAGAGGTGATGAAGGTCATCCGCGGCGGCCCCGACGATGATGAATAGAAGCGGGCACAACTTGAATACGGGCACTAGTGTTTTGAAGGTTTCGGAGGCGTTCGGAATGAGGTTGTCGGTCTTCGCCGTGCTGATCATGTGCTCAACCCATGCAGCGGCACAAAGTGCCACAGCACCCACGCAGACCAACAAGAAGTTCGCCGCCCTTAGCGAGCAATTCATTCACGAGACACTCGCTCAATCGCCATCGAGCGCCTCCCAAGCCGGATACCACCATTACCGGGAAGCAAAATCGAGCAAGGACCTCGCGCTCGATTCCCTACTCGATGACGTAAGCCAAGCGGGCTTCGCCGCTCAACGCGAAATGTACGCCAGGTGGCGCGATCGCTTTCATACTGAGACTCCCGTCGCTTCGCTCGGTCCGGAAGACGCAGCCGACTGGCATCTTATCGACGATCAAATTGCACTTAACCTCCTCGAACTCGATCAGATCCAGAACTACCGCCACAATCCCACCGTATACGTAGAACTTCTCGGTGCGGCGCTCTTCCAGCCCCTTACAGACGACTACGCTGCCGAGGACGTCCGGGCAAATGATGTTTTCTCGCGTGCCTCACAGATTCCGCGTTTCCTCAAACAAGCTCAAAGCGTACTGATGGACGCCGATCCCATCTTTATCAAGGTTGCCATTGACGAGAACGAAGGCAACATCAACCTGATCCGGAAAACCATTGCAGAGAGTGTCGCAAAAAAGCCCGTTCTCAAAGCCCGTTTCGACCAAGTCGCTCCGCCTGCCATCGCGGCCCTAAAGGCCTTCAATGATTGGCTTCAGTCCGATCTCGCAAAACACAAGACCGACCGCACCTGGCGACTCGGCAAGCAGTTCTACGACCAGAAATTCCGTCTCGTGATGGAAACCGACATCACTCCCGAGCGTCTTCTCACCGACGCCCTATCCGAGTTCAGCAAGACGCGCACTGAGATGCTCGAGCTCGCGCTTCCGCTCCACAAGCAGTACTATCCCGACCACGACGACCATTCTTCGCTCGCTCAGCGAGAACGCGAAAACAAGATCATCAGCGAAGTTCTCCAGAAGATTGCCGACGATCACCCCAATCGCAACGCGCTGCTCGAAACGGCCAAAGAAGACCTGGTCGGAATTCGCCAGTTCATCATCGACAAGAAGATCGTCACGCTGAAATCGCGCGACAACCTGAAGGTAATCCCGACACCTGAGTTTGAGCGCGGCATCTACTCCGTTGGCGGATTTCACTCCGCTCCTCCTCTCGACCCTGGCGCAGAAGCCCAATACTGGGTCACTCCCATCAGCGCGAGTACTTCCGAAACCAGCGCTGAGTCGCGTTTGCGGGAGTACAACAACTGGGTTCTCAAGTGGCTATGCATCCATGAGGCGCTTCCCGGCCACTACGTCCAGGCGGAGCACGCCAATGATGTTCAGCCTGTCACGCGCCGTCTCGTCCGCGCACTCTATGGCAACGGCGCATATGTCGAAGGCTGGGCCGAATACATTGCGCAGAACATGATGCAGCATGGCTTTGCCGACAATGATCCGCGTTATCGCATCAGCTATCTCAAGGTATGGCTGCGGGCGATTGGCAACAGCATCCTTGACATTCGCATGCAGACCATGGGGATGACCGACGACGAAGCCTTGCACTTCCTGATGGACGATGCCTTCCAGACCCGCGCCGAAGCTGAGGGCAAACTCCAGCGCGCCAAGCTCAGCTCAACTCAGCTCCCCACCTATTTCGTCGGAACTGAAGAGTGGTGGCGTCTTCGCCGGGCCTACGAAGCTGCGAAGGGCAAAGACTTCAAGCTTGCAGAGTTCCACGATCGCGCGCTGGATGAAGGTGCGCTTCCGGTTCCGTGGCTCAAGGACATTTTGCTGCCCAAACAGTAAGCTCTACGTGCAGACCATCTAAGGTCATCGGGGTGCTGGATGAACGCAGAGGAACCCACAACGCCGCGCATTCTCGAACTGCCCATCGGCACGAATGCAACTGGCCATCGAACCGAGACTGACTCGATGGGTCCCGTTGAAGTGCCCGCTGAGCACTACTGGGGGGCTCAGACACAGCGGTCGCTCGTCCACTTCGCTATCGGGGACGATCGCATGCCGCTCGAAGTATGTCATGCGTACGCATACATCAAGAAGGCAGCCGCGCTAGTGAATGCGGAAGTCGGAGTGATGCCGGAATGGAAGGCTCAGCTCATCGCGCGCGTTTCGGATGAAATCATCTCGGGCGCGCTCGATGACGAGTTCCCGCTAAGCGTCTGGCAAACCGGCTCTGGCACGCAGACCAACATGAACGTCAACGAGGTGATCAGCAATCGCGCCATCCAGCTTGTGGGCGGGAGGCTGGGGAGCAAGGAGCCCATTCATCCGAATGAGGATGTGAATCAATCGCAGTCTTCCAACGACACGTTTCCGACGGCGATGCACATCGCCACCGTGCTGGCATTCGAGGAGCGGCTGATCCCGGCGGTGCAGGGCTTGACCGATGCGATCTGGGCCAAGGCGCGGGAGTGGGTCGACGTGGTGAAGATAGGGCGGACGCATCTGCAGGATGCGACGCCGCTCACGGTCGGGCAGGAGTGGTCGGGATATGCGACGCAGCTGGAGGATGCGCTGCTGGTGATTCGTCAGTCCATGCAAGGGCTCTATCGGCTGGCGATTGGCGGCACGGCGGTCGGGACCGGTCTAAATGCGCCGGAGGAGTTCGGGCCGCGCGTGGCGGCGAGGCTGGCGGAGACGCTGCACCATCCGTTTGTTTCAGCACCAAACAAGTTTGCGGCGCTGGCTTCTCTTGATGCCATCGTGGCGGCGAGTGCTGCGATGAGAGGGCTTTCGGTCGCTCTGATCAAGATTGCCAACGATTTGCGCTGGCTGGGCTCGGGGCCGCGGACGGGGCTGCGAGAGCTTCGGCTGCCGGAGAATGAGCCGGGCAGCTCGATCATGCCGGGGAAGGTGAACCCCACCCAGCAGGAGGCCATGATCATGGTCTGCGTGCAGGTCTTCGGGAACGACACCGCTGTGGCTTTTGCCGGGTCGCAGGGGAATTTTGAACTGAACGTTATGCGTCCGGTCGTGATCCGGAACGTGCTGCACAGCACTCGGATCCTGGCTGATGCGTGCCGGCTGTTCACGAAGCATGGGGTGGAAGGCATTACGCTGAACCGCGAGCAGCTCGACCGCAACGTCCAGGAATGTCTGATGCTGGTGACTGCGCTCAGCCCGATGATCGGGTACGACAAGGCGGCGAAGATCGCACATGATGCGCTGGAGCAGAACCTCACCCTTCGAGAGGCTGCGCTGGCCAGCGGGCTCATCTCCCCCGAGGAGTTTGATCGGGCTATCGATCCCAGGAAGATAGTTGGGAACCCGCGGCGGGATGTTCAACGCTAGCTGCTAGATGCTAGCTTCTAGCTCCTAGCTTTCGGCTCAGCTGCTGGGCGGTCAGCGGGCGGACTGGCTCCCTACCCCTCCCCCCCTGTTTTTTGCACGTAATACAGGGGAAACGGGTTATCTCTGTTCAGGTAGGCTTTAGCGTAGCCCTTCTTTTTTTCTGCATTTCTGTACTTAATACATGAGAAAGGACTTATCTCTACCTAATAGATATGGAAGGGTTTAGAGCATAGTGCCCTTTTCCGGTCTGTATCATTAGGTTTCCAGATTATTTTTCCCGCGAAATCTGTACCTAATACATGACAAAGAGGTTAGCGCTACGTAATACAGGGATAAGGGCTTAGCTTGTGGTCCGTTCGATCGTTCCCAATATTCTCTGGCACTTGTTTTTTGCAAATTCCTCATTCTGCGCAGCTTACGCTCAAGATATTGCAATCATCAGGTTTGGCTTTGAGTCTCTTTTATGGGGATGAGGACTGATCTGGTCCTCTGAAACCATTCTGCTCCAGAGGCGGGGAATGGAATGCAAATCGAGGGCTCAAAATGCAGCTCGTTCTGCAGGAGTTATGAGTTTTTCTGGGGCGTCCACTCTTGACGGATGCGTCGGCGCGTCAGTCTTGGGGTAACCACTTCTGTTTGCGATCCCGCCCAAGCAGAGCGGGGGCACCCAGGCTTTGAGTCACAAAAATAACTGCCAATTGAGAAGTTGCACCATTTTTGGTTATGTCCGGTTTGCCCACCACTCACTCACAATGGAAAGTTTTGGTTGCACTCAATCGATCATGGGCCTACGATCAGCTACTTTTACGGAACAAGGGAGACGCCCTTCACTTCCGGTCTTTCTCACTTCTTTTCAAGAGCATCCCATGATTCATCGGCGTGATGAATTGCACGCTCTCTGCTTTCTGGCCATTGGTATCGAACTGGAGTTCCTGCGGACCATCAAGAACAAAGAAATGAGTCGGCGACTCGGCATACAGGGTTTGCGGCTGCGAACCCTCTGGAATCTCGGCAGTGAGCGTGCCCCCATCCATCGCTACCTTCACGAATCCATACGTGCCGGGGTATCGGGAGAGAATCTCAGGTGAGACCTCGATGGCGGTGCGCTCAAGCGGCCGAAAATCTGTGAAGCCGTAGACAATGCCTGCGCTGCGGATGAGTTCGTCTGCAAGTGCGCCTCCGCCACCTCCGCTTGTCATTACGATGAATCCGTTCCCGTGGAGGTAAATCAGCATGTCATCCTGAAATACCCCTGATCCCTCGTGACTGAGCAAAGAATTCTCTGGACTCCCTTGAACTCTGAAGCCCAAACCCCAACCTCCGAGGCCCGGCCTTGCGAGCAGCTGTGCGGTAGGCTGGTGCAGCACCCGATGCGATGCTCCTTCGTACTCGCGTTGAATCTCAATCAGGAACTTCGCCAGGTCGGTGGGTGTTGTCCACA
>Ga0070684_100000330_pt1 | contig 32766 bp, 35 predicted proteins | sample KBSC723LmetaG_FD_65653 | JGI IMG/M metagenome (GOLD analysis project Ga0070684, IMG submission 65653) | Corn rhizosphere microbial communities from Kellogg Biological Station, Michigan, USA - KBS C7.2-3L metaG | ecosystem: Host-associated > Plants > Roots > Rhizosphere ...
CTGGGTTCATTTCGGGAGGAAGGCTAACGATTCCCATATGCTGGCCTCAGAAAAGTAGCAAAAATAAATACAGCCATAGCGGCTGCATGTCGCCGGTTCTTCATATTTGTTCCTAGTTATAGTTGCCGAGACACAAAGCCCGCCGCTAGCGAGCTTGCGCCCCATGACTCTTTCGAGCCATGACCGTACTAGGATGCTAACGACGGGGTTAGTACCTAGTACGGATTTTAGACCATGCCACTAAATAAATGGTTTAGGCCCTAAATTGTCCGCTCAATAGAGCTTGATCTTATGATAGTGCAAAAAATACTTTGCCGCAAGTACGCTTTAACAGATAAAATGCTATTCAACGACTGTAGAGTTATAGACATCTTATTCATACCCTATAAGGGATATGTCAAAAACAGTACGCAACAAGTTTGGAAAAAGAGTCCGTGAGCTCCGCAGGCAACGAGGCTGGTCACAGGAAGAATTCGCCGACAAGGCGGGTCTTCATAGAACATATATCGGCTCAGTCGAACGGGGCGAGCAAAACGTGTCGATCGATAACATCGAGAAGCTTGCCAAGACGCTCGGTGTTTCAATAGATAATCTTTTCAAAGGGCTGTAAGATAATACGGAATAGTCAAGGTATGAGAGTTTATGTCTGCTAGTAAATTACAGTTGGTCGGCGGGCTTATCCGAGATATGCGCCAGAAAAAGGGGCTAACCCAATCACAAGTTGCGAAAATTGCCGGCACCAAGACCGGATACTACGCAAAGATAGAGCAGGGCGAGAAAATTCCGTCACTGCCCATGCTTGAAAAGATTGTGAAAGCCCTTGATACGAGATCTTCGGACATTCTGCCGTTTTAACCGGCTAGCTTCTGGTTACCCTTGGCATATTCGTGATATAGCTTGATAAGTTCGTCTGTGGTTTTGACGTGCGTGAGCGAATGAACCTTGCTCCATAGGTGCTCCAGAAACCCGATTGCGTTTTCTCTGGTCACGTTCTTCGGGTCGGCCACGCTTAATATATGGAGCGCTTTCTCAATCTCCGCTTCGGTAATCTTATATTCCTTGAAATTTTTAAAATCTTTCATCCGGCACCTTCCCGAGATACTTATTGAGTCGCAAAAATCGTATCAGCTCTTCTGCCATTTCAGGCGATGCGATCCTCCTCATTATCTCACAGCTATCGCTATAGGAGAGAATATTGAGCGACCCTTCCCAAATGACCTCTTTATCTATAATTGCCAGCTTACGATGGTGGCCGCCCGTATACAAGACCCGTATCCCAAAATCCATCAACTCCATGATCGCAGATCTTGCCTGGCTGGCAAACGGCTCATCATGCTCGTCGGGATGACGGGTATTGATGACCACTCGTACACTCCTCCGCTTTAGCTTTCTCAGTACAGGAAGGATTTCTACCACTCGTTTCCGAGTGATGAACGGCGACTCAATAATGACCTCGTCGCGGCAGTAGTGCAGATCACGCAGGAAGGTTTTATAGAATGTGTCCTGGTCGAAGAGTCGTGATTCAGCGGTCCCAAAAGTCATAGACCTGCGCCTGAATAAGCCAATCATTTCTTCCCATCCTCCACAATCTCAACAACCATGACTTCGCCATTGCAGTACGTAAACCCAAGCTTTTCCAGTTTTTCGACCATGACCAGCAAACTACAGAGAAGCTGGTGCCATGTAGCGTCGCAGTGGCGCACCAGTTTTGGATAACAGATAAAAAGACGCTCGAATCTAGGCGTCTTTTTATTTTGGTCACGATTTTATATCTGTTGCATAGGTTCAAGTCCTCTCTCGCTGCGATCTCTGGTAGAATGGGATTTATGAAATCCATCCAACAAGATTATGTCATCAATGCTCCAGTAAGCGCAGTTTGGAAAGCATTGACCGATGGCCCAATAGCCGAACAATGGGGTGCTGCGCCTGCAAAAGTAGACGCTCGAGTGGGAGGCGAATTTAGCTATTGGGGTGGCGATATTCACGGAGTCTTTACTAAACTCGTCTCTGAAAAGCTCATCGAACAGGACTGGTATGGCCATGACAACCCAACATGGAAATACCAAGTCAGTTTTGTATTTGAGGGCAATGATAAAACTACGACTATCCATATGGCCTACTCCGGCAATATTCTTGACGAGCAGAAAGACGTTGCCGATTGGCGAGACTATTATTTTGGCCCAATAAAGAAACTGCTCGAAAAGTAGCAATCGACTACTTGACACAATTATACTCCTTTGATACTCTATACCCATGAGTACAGTTAAGTTACAAGTACCAATCGACAAAGAGGTCCGTGATGAATGGGCGCGCTATGCTGAGCGTAATGGCTTTGACTCTTTGCAGGCTTATATCCGTTTTCTTGCCAAGGCGGACATAGATGGTCGGCGCGTTAACCTTGAGGAGTCTGTTCGGCTAAGCCCCGCGGCCGAGGCTCGCTATGCCAAGGAGATTGCCGAACTTGAAGCCGAGCGCCGTCAGGGCAAGGTAAAAAGCTACGACAACGTGAATGATTTTATGCGGGATTTGCTCACGGATGAAGAAGCTTGAGTACACGAAACAATTTCAAAGACGGCTCAAGCAGCGTTACGCTCACCAACCCAAAGTCATAGAACGACTAAAACGGCACCTAGAGTTATTCGGTCAAGGCGTTCGCAAAGAGCCGATTAACGATCACCCGCTTACCGGAAGGCTTAAGGGCCTTCGAGCCTTCTCTGTCGGCGGTGATGTGCGTGTTGTGTACCAAGAAACAGAAGACCATTACTTGCTACTCGACATTGGTTCGCATAACCAGGTATATTGAGTAATTTCTTATAAATCCCCCGAGTTTATATAATCTTTAGACAAAGAGCTTACGCTTGGTCTATATTGTAGATAATAACTAGTAACACTATGGGTGGGAGTATTTTATGGATAGCGGCATTTCAGCCAACGCGCCTTCAGGGGCACAGGCCCCACAACAAGCGGGCCAACCCGATCAGCCGGTAGGCCCAGTTTTTGGGCCGCAATCAAATAAAAAGAAAATGTGGCTCATGATTGCCATTGCGGCGGCCCTGGTGGTAGTTGCGGGGTTTGCAGTATGGTACGGGCTTATTCGTAAACCTACCCCGACTATCCAGGCAAACACTACTCAAGAGAAAACCAGCCTTACCTATGCGGTTCACTGGCTTGAGGATCCGCAAATCAACGGCATTAAAGACAAAAACGGCAAGCTGGTTAGTAAGGGTCTGCAGCAATATCTTGATGAATATACTGCCTTGCACCCCAATGTCACCTTTAAGTTAAGTCAAACGCATGTCAGTAAGTACAACGATGCGTTAAAGGTGGCTGCTGATAGCGGTTCGGCACCAGATATCTACCAGATTTACTCGACGTGGGGTCCATCGTATGTGCGGGCTGGTTTGTTTGCCGAACCACCGGCCGGCGTAAAGACCGACATTGAAAATAATTATGTGTCTACCGTGGGTGCCACCATTGACGGTAAGATTTGGGGCTACCCAACCGAAATCGACAACTATGCCTTGCTGTACAACAAAACCTTGTTTAAAGCTGCCGGTATTGTTGATGCTCAGGGTAATGCCAAGGCTCCCAAAACATGGCAGGACGTTGTTGATGATGCCAAAAAACTCACCAAAAACGACTCGGCCGGTACCATTACGCAGTATGGTGTGGCCTTTACGCGAGACACCGACTGGTCGGTCGTGGACCCTTACCTTTCATTGCTGTTTTCGAACGGTGGCGATTTCTTAACGAGCGACTACAAAAGAGCCGTGGTAAATAGCGCTGCTGGCGTTGCCGCTCTGGATCAAACGGTCCAATTGTTTAAAAATAAATCTGTCGACTCAGCCAGCAACTTCTTTGACTTTAAAGATGGCAAAGTTGGCATGGTGATTGCACCACCATGGACTAAGGGCACCTTTGCCGCGAGTTATGGCGACAAATTTGAAGCAACCGTCGGCGTGGCGCCCTTTCCCTACATGAGCAAGCCTGGCAGTATGAGCTATAGCTGGTTTACGGGCGTCATGAAAGACAGCACCCACCAACAAGCTGCTTGGGACTTCTTAAAATGGTTTAGCTCCGATCACCTGAGTGACGGTACGACGCGGTATGGAACGCTGCTTGCCAACACGATTGGCGCTATTCCTGCTCGCAAAGAAGACTTTAACGCGCACAAGAGCAGCCTCGGCGACTTCTTTACCAGCGTTTACGTCAACCAAATGAAAGACGCCAAAGCCGAACCGAACGTACTCGAGAGCTCTACGCTTAAGGCAACGCTGATGACCGAAATCCAAGCTGCCTGGGATGGCAAAAAAACGTCTCAACAAGCGCTTGATAGCGCAGCCTCGTCTATAGATAAAATATTAGACCAATACTATAAATAGCGTTCCCCAGCACATATAATATGACCACCGCCACGCAGCGTACAGGGCGCTCGCCGCTCAAGTCGCTCACCTTTAAGGTGACCTTCTTTGCGACGCTGTTAATGGTGGTGGTTGTAGCGGTATTTTCGGCAGTTTTTATTGTGTCGGAACGGCAAAAAACCGAACAAAACATTCTGCAAAATGGCCAGACTTTTTCTAGGTTTTCGGCACAGTCTATTTATGACGATTACGTCCAGTTTTATACGCATCCTCAGCCCGAGGATTTTCAAAACTTTAAAGATCGCGTACAGGCCATTTTGGCATCTAACAAAGATATTACCTCTGTAAGCATGACGGGCTTAAGCGGCCGTATTTTATTTGACAGTTCGGAATTTACCCACGGCAAATACAGTGGGCCGGCGCGCACGATAACCGATAAACAAACCATTGCAGCTATCCAAAAAGAAACCATATCTACACGGTCGATAACCGTTGGCCAAAAGTCGTATACCGAGATTGTGGTGCCGCTCTCGAATTCTGGATCGTCACATATTTTATCGATGCGCTACTTATTATCGTACGATTTGTTGCGCGACAGAATACAAAGTATATACCAGCGAAGTGCGATGGTAGGTGCAGTGCTCGTGGTGTTTGCTGTTGGAGTCACCAGTTTCTTTTCTTTGGGTTTAACCCGGCCTATTGCCCGCTTAACACGGGTTGCCCAAGATATTCAGGGTGGTAATTTTGATTCTCGGGCTCAAGAACATTCTGAGGACGAAATCGGCACATTGGCTTTGGCCTTAAATGATATGGCGGGCGACCTTAAGGGCTACTACGTGGGTCTTGAAACGAAGGTGCGTGAACGCACCCAAGCGCTCGAAAAAGCCGAAGTTAAACTAGTAGAGAATGTCCATAAACAAGACGCCTTACTCGCGAGCATTGGCGATGGGGTGATTGCCACCGATCAAAATGGTGTCATAGTGCTTATTAACAAAGTGGCAGAGGAATTGTACGAAACAGAAGCGTCAAAAGTGCTCGGCGCGTCGTTTACTAACCTGTGGCATCTTGAGAGTAATCATGAACCGGTAACTGCCGAAAAAGAACCAATTACTTTGGCGCTTCGTAGTGGTGTCTCCACTCGCTCGTCTAACTATTTGTTAGTAAAACAAGATAAAAAAGGCGAGGGTATCATACTTTTCCCGGTGTCGGTAAGCGTATCGCCCGTTACCATGGAAGGGCGAATTATCGGCGCTATCGCCGTGTGGCGCGACATTACCCAAGAAAAAGAAGTCGACCGCATGAAAACCGAATTTATCTCGCTTGCCTCACACCAGCTCCGTACTCCACTGTCGGCTATTAAGTGGTTTAGTGAGATGTTGCTTGCCGGGGACGCCGGTGAGCTTAAGCCCGAACAACAGGAGTTTACACGCAATATCGTTGAATCTACCGAACGCATGGTGGAGCTGGTAAGTGCGCTGCTCAACGTATCGCGCCTGGAATCTGGCCGCCTGATTGTTGACCCTAAACCCACCAACCTTATAGAACTCTTGGGCAGCATTAAGAACGATGTAAGCGCCAAGGTTGCCGAGAAAAAGCAGACACTAAAAATTGAAATTAATCCTAATGTGCCCGAGGTAAATTTGGACCAAAGTCTTATTAGCCAGGTGTATGTTAACCTCTTAACTAACTCTATAAAGTACACTCCAGCCGAAGGCCAGATAGAGGTTAAGATAGAACGTATTGGCGACCAGCTGGTATCGACAGTGAGCGACAACGGTTACGGCATCCCGGCAAAAGAGCAGGGCAGGGTGTTCCAAAAGTTTTTCCGGGCCGAAAACGTCATAAAGGTGGTTACCGATGGTACGGGCCTAGGGCTGTATTTAATCAAAGCTATTGTGGAGTCCTCCGGGGGCACCATTCGTTTTAAGAGCGCCGAAGGTAAAGGCACCACCTTCTGGTTTAGCCTACCCATAAGCGGTATGAAGAAACATGCCGGCGAAGTGTCGATTAATTAGTACCTAAGCAAGGCCTGCACGCCTTTATGTGTACTGATCATAGGCCTAGGCGGTGTGGTAGAGATTGCTATTTTGGCAACATTATTTTAGAATCATGTTTTATGGCAACAGGTGCAGAATATATCCCCGGCTCTGGCAGGATTGAGCTCCAAAGACGGATAGGCGAATACGCCAGCCGCGGTATTGCCGTCGTACTCTACGGCACCCCTAATGTGGAATTGCAGAGCCCCGTCGAAGCACGTACGCCCGGCAGGCCCGCGCATAATGCCGAAACCGGCGCGGTAGCCACGAGACTCTGTGCAGTATATACAGCTCCCGCGGGCGACCTTGACTCACCCGTATGGCATGCCAGCGTATTGCCCGTCACCGAGCCTTATACAGCGGGCCGGAGAGTCGACACGAGCGACGAAGGCGACCCTTACTTTACTTTTATGATTAATCCAGAAGCAATTGCAAAGGTTGAGACTGCTACTCCAGTGGGGGCGGTATTTTTATTGAATGGCGAGGTTTTTTCGCCTTCCCCATACAATGGCTTGGACTACATTCACGAGGGCCCGGTCCCACTCCTACACCCCATCCCAACCCTGGTGACGTACCACGATTTGAGTTTTGATCTCCGCACTTTATCCCCAGTTAGGGTCGTTCGGTAGAGACGATAGCCTTATTTAGGTACTTGCGTAGGCATAAGTCAGATAGTATAGTGGTCAAGAATAAATTAAAGAAAAGGGTGGAATTCATGCCAGAATTTGACAAAAGAACTATGCAACCAGACGCTTTACAAGCCGGAGGAAATTCGCTTGAGGCACCCGTGCCATTCGGAGCATCTGATATGCTAACTGAAACTCCAGCCAATCAGATTCGCCCCGGCGAACTAACTTGTGCTGCGAGCCTCGGAGCCGCCGATACCGACAACACGATAATTCCACCACATCTATCTTCGCAGCAAACAGACGTAACATTGCTCGCCTAAGGCGCACTCTCGCACGGTTACTCGCACGCCTATGCCCACTGCAACCCTACCTACGGTAGTTGTTATCACCGACCGTAAGGATGCCCATTTGCCCTATGTGCAAAAGCATCTGGACACGCCGCTTTTCATCATAGACCCGCAGGCTGTAGCGGTGGGTACGACTCTGTCTTACGAGTTTGATGATAAACAGATGCACATTATCTACGATGGTGTGCGGCTCGATAATGTTCGCGGAGTATGGTACCGCAAACCCACTAATATTGAGGCCGGTGAGCTGAGGGTTGATTCGCATTTTGCCGATTATTCGGCGCAAGCTTTAAGGGCTCACTATGTGCAGCTTTTGAGTGCCTTTCCTAACGCCCTCTGGGTATCTGATTATTTTGCGCTGGGCCGCGGCGGTAACAAGACGCTGCAACTAGACGTGGCTAAAAGGATCGGCTTCCGAGTTCCAGCTACCCTTATAACTTCGGACGCGCAGAGGGCGCGGGAATTTATTGAATCTCAGGATGGCGGTTGTATCGTCAAACCGTATGACTCTCATTCCACTTACTCCAAAGAATTGCCCAAAAGTTTTTTAACCACCAAAGTCGATCGGCATACGTTGCCCGACCTTACTAATCTATCGCTGGCCCCCGCAATATTTCAGCAGGCAATAGACGCAGCTTATGACGTTCGCGTAACGGTAGTGGGGGCCAAAGCCTTTGCCGCCAAAATCCATACTAAGGGCCTGCGAGCCGATTCCCCTGTACGGGATTGGCGTGTCGGGTACTTTCAGGGGGAAGTAATTGTTGAATCTTATAAAGATTTCCCAGAGGATGTTGCGCGGCTTTGTGCGCTACACGTCAAACGCCTGGGACTGACGTTTAGCGCTATCGATCTGGTTGCAGACAGACAGGGCCAGCTGTGGTTTTTAGAAAATAACCCTAATGGCCAGTGGGCATTCATAGAAGAAGAAAGCGGCCTGCCCATCGGTAAGGCATTGGCGGATCTTTTATCGGGCAAGGAACAGCCGGTACGTTAAAGTACGGGTCCCGTACAACGGCAGCTATCCCACAGTTCGGGCGGTAAAATTATAAGGGACAAAGTCTAAGGACTCTACGGCTTTGATTGGGTCTGTTTCTCTATCTCGCAGTAGTACATCTCACAATTGTCTGCCGACGGAAAAAGATTGCAGCAGGAATTTAGGCAAGCGTATGCTAAGTATAGAAAATCAGGCGGAGGTTAAAGCCCTATGAACAAAAAACTTATAGCTGGAATAGGGCTCGGCATAATCGCCATGCTCTTGGGTGTGCTGTGGTTTTTGCAGGGTATCGGGGTTGTCCACCTGCGTCCTATATTGTGTTTTGCGGACTGCAAGCCCCTAACTGGCAAGTCGCCTGAGTGGCAAGTTACAGGCACCATTGCTTTCGTGGTAGGGGCTATTGTTGCTGGTGCATGTGCGAGACGGGCGAGCCGCCAAAGAAAAAATTAAGCCAAGCGGGCCCGGACAGGCTATCTATAAATAGGCAGGTGTTACATCGAGGAGCCAGCCAGTACTTAAGGCATAGCCAATATAGCTGGTTATAGGCCCGTAATCTGTATCGCTCGTTGCTTCAGCAAAGGCACTGAGCACGTTGGCCCGAAATGCAGAGCGGTCGGCGGTGTTTGTAAACTCACAGAGTCGCAAGCCGTCTTCGGCAATAAGAGTTTTGACGGTAACGCGGCGCACGGGCTCGCTCACCGGCAGGCCGGGGACCTGGCTCCCGTCGATGTCGGTAACGAGGGGCATGTCGCTGGCAAGCATTACCCATTTGTTAAGTGGGGTGCCCTCGAGCAGGGATTGTCGGAAGCCGGGGTGCTCCGTCACTTCGTAGACCCAGCCACCCGCATCCTGCGGCGGACGCTCCTCATATATAGCTGCAATACCGCTAGTAGTCTTTGCAATACTTTTACAGTGCGTGTTTTTGAGAGTAAAAGTAGATGCGGCCGCCAAGCTAGACGAAGCAAATACATGGCCCTCTTTGGGATCGTTCACGTCATTGCCGCATGCCCGCCTAGGATCAAGAAAAGGTCGGGCTGAATTATGAATTTCGACTGGCGTCCCATGGAAGAGACGTACCTGATAGTGGTTGGACATAAGATCAGTATTATATCAATAATGGTGAGCCAATGTACCGAGCCGACCGCATTTGTTGCGTGTCTAGGGCACAGTGCTATGCTGCTTGCGCCTTTTAGGGCCACGTAAAAGAATTAAAGACAGAAACTTGACGTGCGGTGTATTATTAAATTAACGCACAAGAGCGCAGGTTGGGTGCGAAAATCTAGTAGTTAACAATTTGGAGGGCTCCCATGGGTGGGATTCGTAAGTCAGTCCGTATTATTAGCCGTCTTTTGAGTCCCAATAGACGACGTCCGTCGCACTATGTGGCCCAAGCATACTATGCTGCCACGCGCATAAAACCAGGCCTTAAACGGGCCTTTTTGTTTTCTATGGGCTGCTCTCTTTTGCTTATTGGCCAGTCAACATTCTTGTCTACGATTTTACTGCCCCATGCTCATGCGGCCGGGTCGTCTGTTGTATGGCCGGTGAATGTTAAACTCCAACACTGGAAGATTGTCCAAGGCTACAATACTGGTTCGAACGCACAACTGGATCATGGGAGCCCCCAAAACTATTCGCAGACGTATGGGCTTGATCTTGTGCGTCAAGATGGAGGAACCGACGGACAGCCAGTGTTGAGTCCAGTCACTGGAACGGTTGAGTCATCTACCTACACCACAGGCAACGGTATAGGTAGATGTGTAGTGGTGGACCTAGATGGATTTAGTAACCCCAAGCGCGAGGCCTCGCTTTGTCACTTGGACGCGAACTCGGCAAAATTGGGTCAGCATGTAACCCAAGGAGTAGACCTGGTGGGGACAATCACCAGCGGTGCAGGGCATTTGCACTTTAATTTGCGAGACGATAGTGGCGGCTCGTATTCCCCAGTTGCGTTTACGGGGGCTATGAGTCCGGCGGGTTGCGACTATCCGGTTCATGCCACCTCCACCCTGCCGCTGGGGCCGTCGAATCAGTATTCTGGGCAATGGGTAAGCTGCCAGTGGCCAGGGGGTTGGTGGATAGGGCCAACCGGCTTGTGGGGCTCCGGGAACCCACGACCTAACGGTGAGACGATAAGCTTGGGCTTTCAGGCTACGGATAACGGCAATAGCGGTGTGAGCAAGGTGGACTTTACGACCTCTACGGATGGCGGCAGGACCTGGAACCGTCTGGCCTTGGATTCTACGAAGACTGTAAGCGGTACAGACGTGCAGTACTTCGCACATTTCTCGCTCTCAGCGCCAACTATTATTAGTGCGGATGTGTACGCCAACAACACTGCTTACCAGTTGGCGCCCCAGGGCTTTCGGTTTATATGTGTCCAGAACGTTGGCTGCCCTTCACAAAAGTTTGCTTACTGGGACGGCACAACCTATGGGGACAGTAACGTGGGTGGGCAGAGCACTAGTAATCCACCAAGCAGTGGTGGCTGTACGCCAGGCCAATACCAGGCCGCGGTTTTTCAGGATCCCAACTACGGCGGGCCGTGCGTTATTAAAGGTATCGGCACCTATGCCGACCCCACCGCAATAGGTCTGCCAAACGACAGTATTTCTTCGGTAAAAGTTGGCAGCGGGTCGCTGGTGACACTGTGCGATAACGCCGGCATCAATAGCCCGTGCGAATGGTTTACGGCGGACGATCCGGACCTCTCTAATAACTCACTCAACACCAATACCGTCTCGTCCATGAAGGTTGAAGGCGGGCAGGCCACCACCAACTGTGTGCCAAGCGACACCCAGGTGGCGTTCTTTGTGGATCAGAACTTCCAGGGGTCGTGCACCGTGCGGGATGTGGGCAAGTACGACAACGCCGGCGCATTAGGGCTGCCGGATAACACCATTTCGTCGGTAAAACTCGGCGCCCGGGCCAATGTGCGGGTTTGCCAAAACGACGGTAACAACAGCCCGTGTGACCAATTTGAATCCGACAAAGCCAACTTTAACGCCACCCTGGTTGAGGGCGAAGTTACGTCCTCGGCAGAAGTAACCCTAAAAGGCGGCATTGCCCTGTGTAGCGGCACAAACGGCGGCGGAGATTGTAAATGGTTTGGAGCGAATGCTACCGACGAAACACTCAAAAACTTGTCGGATGTAGGGTTTGATAACCGCGCGCAATCTATTGTGTACGATCCGGCCTGGGATGGCCGCTACCACATTGTGCTGTATGTTGACCAAAACCAAACGGGCGCCTTGTTCCACGCCGAGCACAGTGTGGGTGATTTGCTCGCGCCGTACGACAACAATATTAGTTCGATTAAAATCTACAAAATTGGGCTCCCCGGCGCCTCGGCCAACGCGCCGGTGGCGGGCACCAAGTTCCCGGCCAGCACCACAAGCGTCAATCTAAACTTTGACGGCGGCAGCGAGCGGCACGTACAGGTGTGGAGCGACGGCGGGTATTACTTTGATTCCAACTGGACCTCGGCCACCTCGCTGAGCCTTGCCGGCCTGGCGCCGGGCGCTTACCACTGGCAGGTACAGGCAAGGTCGGTGGTTGGCGAAGGAGCATGGACACCGGTTGCTGGGTTTACCATTAATACGCCGCCGCGAGTACAAGGCGGGCAACTTACGGCTCTGGCCGGGTCGAGTACCTCGATTCAGGTAAATGCCATCGACGACGAAGCCGACGCATTAACGCTTACGGCCAGCGGCCTCCCCTCGTTTGTAACCTTTACCGACAACGGCGGCGGTATTGGTACGCTCAACGTAGCGCCGGGCGCCAGCGTGTCTGGCAATTATGCCATTACGATTACCGCCAGCGACGGCGACCAATCGGGCGTGGGTACCGTTAATCTCACCGTTAGCCAGCCCCAGCCCGTTGGCTACACGGCGCAGTATTTTAACAATCTTACGCTCAGCGGCACCCCGGTGCTGACTCGCGACGAGCCGGCTATAAATAACGACTGGGGCAGTGGATCGCCCGATGCCAGCGTAGCGGTCGACAATTTTTCGGCCCGCTGGACCAAGACAGATGCATATAATGCCGGCAGCTACCTGTTTACGGTTACAGCCGACGACGGCGTAAGATTGTACGTAGACAATCAGTTGGTTATCGACAAATGGATCGACCAAGAGGCAACTACCTACAGCACAACCCTCACCTTTGCCAGCAGTGGCAACCATACCGTCAAAATAGAGTATTACGATAGCGGCTGGGATGCCGTCGCCAAGTTTAGTTCCCAAGCGGTGGCTACCCCAACCCCGCCGCCCGCCGGGTCGCAAACGGTGACAAGCCAAGTTGCCGCTAGCTCCGATGACGGCGAAGAAAACGCCAGCGCCAGCATGAGCCTGACAAGCAGCGACCTTGAACTGACTTGCGATACGTCAACTAATCCATGCCCCACAAGCAGCCCGGGCAAACAGACTATAGGCATGCGCTTTGCGGCGCTCGGCATTCCTAAAAGCGCCACTATCAACTCAGCTCACATTGTTTTTACCGGCAAAGAGGCCCAATCCGAAACCACCAACTTGACCTTTAAGGGCCAGGCGGCAGATAATGCGCCCACCTTTACCACTGCCAGCGGCAACATCAGTTCGCGCTCCAAAACCACTGCCGCAGTCAATTGGTCTAATTTGCCAGTGTGGTCGGTTGGCCCCACCTACCAAACGCCCGACTTATCGCCCATTATGCAAGAAATCGTCAACCGGGCCGGATGGGCAAGCGGCAATGCCGCCGCCATTATCGTGACCGGGCTTGGCCACCGCACGGCCTGGTCTTTTGACGGCAACAATGCCTCCGCAGCAAAACTGGTGGTTAGCTACACCGCGGCCGGCACCCCAACTCCTCCGCCCAGTAGTGTTGCAAACGGCTTGTATAAATTGGTTAATGCGGGCAGCAACAAGGCTCTTGATGTGAGCGGCGGCAACACCGCCGATGGCACCAATGTGCAAATCTGGACCGATACCAGCGGAGCTTCCCAGCAGTGGCAAGTGACCCAAAACGCCGACGGCACCTATAAGCTCGTTAATCCTAGTAGCGGTAAAGCCCTCGACGTAAATGGCGGTGGCACCCTTGACGGTACGAACGTGCAAATCTGGACCGATAACGCGAGCTCGGCTCAAAAATGGCAGATTGTCCAAAACGCCGACGGCACCTACAAACTGCTCAACCCCACCAGCGGCAAAGTGCTGGATGTGAGCGGCGGCAACACCGCCGATGGCACCAATGTGCAAATATGGACAGATAACGGCTCGGCCGCCCAAAAATGGCAGTTGGCTGCGGTAACGGCCACGCCTCCGCCCCCGCCCCCTGCCACGAGCGGCACAGAGCTCTTAACCGCCGCCTGGAATATCACGGGCAATAACGGCGCGAGCGAGCTTTACCACGCCATAGCCTCAAACGCGCTCGCTGGCAAAACGACGGTGCGCGTCACCTACAATCTGCATGGCCTTAACGCCCTCGGTGGCGACGCCTCGGCGCTCATTTTTGACCAAAACGGCTGGCACTTCGTAAGCCTGTCCAATTACGGGCAAAACGGGCTCAACGGCACGCAAACGGTAGACATACCTTTAAGCGCCTTTGGCCTTGACCTGACTCAACCCGTTGGCACCATGCACACACGTTTTTGGTACGGCAGCGCCTTTACGGTAAACATTACAAGCGTACAGGTTTTGTAGCTACGGTACGGCCCTCTCTGCCAGTCCCCGGCATTGCGATCCTGCCATAAAACGATATTATGAGGGGGACTATGCAGGAGCAATTACTGACCGCCGGCGAGTTTGCGAAGCTGGCCCGCACCACTAAACGAACGGTGCTGTGGTATGCCGAAAAGGGCATTCTCTTGCCTTGCAAAATCGACGATTCTGGCTACCGTTTTTACAAACCGCAACAGATTATTGACTTCCAAAGCGTGCTGCTTATGCGCAAGCTCGGCCTTTCTATAGCCGAAATTACCACCATGCTCACCGGCGGCCAGCAGCTGCAGCAGCTATTTGAGCGCCAGCGCGGGCTTATTAAGCAGCAAATTGGCCAGCTAGAGCGCATGCTGAGCGACACTACCCGCTACTACCATAACCTCGACGCCAGCGGGACGCTGGTACTACCCAAACTAAAACAGGTTAAGTCGTTTGATATGTACGTCCTCACTAAAGAGGGCCCTTACGCCCGCATTAAAGACTACACAGCCGAGTTCCAAAATATGTTTGTACACTTGCCTAGCGGTAGCGTCCGCCTCACGGCCTTTATGCGCTCGGCGTATTTGCCAGCCAAAGCCCAAATGAAAATTGGCGTCATCTGCGAGCCCGGGCTCCAATTAAAACCGGGCCTGACCGTTAACCGCGAAACAGTGCCGGCTTACACCGCCCTCAGCTATATGCACCAAGGGTCAACCACACTCCTCTCGCTGCTCTGGCAAGAGCTTGGCAGGTACTGCCGCAAGCAACATTTTGTGCTCGACACCAGTTTGCCATTTGCCAACGTAGAATTTTACCGTCCCGACACTTCTGCCTATCCCGACCCCGAAGACAGTCTGCTCACCGAGCTGCACATGCCCGTCCGCACCGACAAACCCTAAAAACTAACTACTAAACAGCCAGCTTAGCACCATGGCTTTGAGCCGGTAGTATTCGGCTTCTTCAAACTGCATGTTGGCAATGCAGAACTTTTTGTCTTTGAGTTTAGAGCAAAACATACATTCATACATATTGCTGGAGTCCTGGACAAACAGGCAATTGACCGCGCCGCTCGACCACACCACGCCAAAACTTCCCGAGCATTTGGTGCTGTCTTCGAGCCGGGCACAGTACGACGAGTCGCCGGAGCGCTGGCTGGCCGCCACGTATTCGCAGTTATTGATGCTTTCACAAAACACCACGTTTTTGCAGCGCGTAACGTCCTGGGAACGGAAGACCTTTTCGCTAAAGTACACATTGTCCGACTGCGCAATATCGAGCGAATCGACCTGCCGTTCGGTCGTGAGGTAGTTTATTGCGTTCCAGGCTTTTAAGATATCGTCTATGGAGTTGATGGGGCGCGCTGGCAGGATCCAGTCGTCTACCTTGGCCCGGGCCATAATGTTTTTGAGGGTCATACATTTGCCGGCATTAATAGATTGCGTCCAGGTAAGCTCGCCGGTGGTAGCGTCGTGCACGGCCACCGGTAGGGTAACGTCGTAGGCGTACTTTTGTAAGAATTGCTCTAGCTTGAGCGGATTTTTAAAACCGGCAACTTGGCCAATAATTTTATCAAGTACAACTTGTGCTTTTTGTTCGTCCATATTGGCTAACTGCTCCTTTTAATAAATTCGGTGGGTAAGTGCTGTTTGGGCTGGGCGTGGGCTGTGTTGCGGGCCGGCGACCGGGCGGTGGTGTCCATAGTGCGGGCTCGCACCGCGGGCAGTATCTGGCCGTTGGCCGCCACGCGCAGCAGGCATTCCCGAGGGTGGAGGTCGGTCATGAGCTTGGTGCGCACGTCACTTTCTTTGAGTCCCCGGCTCGCCGCCGCCTGCAGTACTTTTTTTGGCAGTTCGATGGTCAGATTTGCCTCAAGCGCCCGGGCATCTTCCTCGGAAACGCGAAAAACATAATAGTTGAGCACATTAGATAAAATAGCGTCGCGCAGCCCCTTTTCGATCTGTCCAAAATACTGCTGCGACAATATAACGGTCAGGTTAAACTTACGCGCTTCGGCCAATATAGAGGCCAGCGCCGGGTTTTGCACCACCGATACTTCATCAATAATAAGGATTACCTTTTGCCCAAAGGCCCTGGCCTGGGCCAACAAAAATATTTGTTGAATCAGCAGCCCGGCCACGGTTTTAACCACCTTTTCGCCCATGCTCACTTTATTAAGCGAAAAGACACTCAAAAAATTGTCTTGGATGGTCCGGGCCAGCGACAAGTCCGCCTCGCCCAGCAGCGACGGCTGCAGCTGCATCTCTTCGATGAGGGAAATAATGGGCGAGACGGCCTCGCTGTAATACTGCGTGCGGATTTCATTAAACTCCGAACCAAAAAACAGAATGAGATTGTCAGGTATATAACCACGCACGTGCTGGAGCAGTTCGTTGCGCGTTTCAATGTCAGTCAAAAATGATTTGAGCATTGGCAGCGACATACACTGGCCGGTAAACAGTACGTACAGGCTAAAGCGCAGCACACGCTCTAGCCGCGGGCTGGGCGTTTCGGACATCAACGACATAAGCAGGGTGGTGGTGAGTTCGGTAGCGGCCGATATATCGGTAGCCGACCGCGGGAACAATTGCGCTGTCTCGCCGCCAAAGTTAATTATTTTGGTGGAGGGCAGGTGGCGCAAGTCGTGCTCTAAAGAGGCGTGCGGATCAATAACTACCACCCGGTAGTTCATGGCCGCCACGGTGCCCTGCAGCCGGTCAATAAGCAGCTCGATGAGTTTGGATTTGCCGCTGCCGCTGGAACCGATAATAAACGAATGCTTATCAAATTCGTAGCAGGCCAGGTTGAGATAGTATTGCCGGGCAAAATAGGGGAAGGTGTCGACCGCAAACAGGGCGCCGGCCTGGTCGCTCGTCAGCATGCTTAAAGATTTTTCTATGTCCAGGTAGGTGGGTGCCCGCTTTTTGAGGTAGCGCGTGTTGGTGGTAAAGTTTACAGCCAGCAGGTGGGCAGGGAAACGCCGGAGCAACTTGCTGGCCCGGCTCCATTGCCCGTCGCTGGCCTGGAACCATAGGGTGGCTTTGGTGAAGCCCATAACGCCTATGGCAAGCGTCACATATTCCAGCGTCTTAGCCTTTTTAATGGCAAACCGTTCGCGCAGGTCGAGTAAGCTGCCGCTTGCCGGCAGCTGTACGAGCGACTCCCGCCGCGTCGCCGGGGGCGGCTGTAGTTCGCTGGCCGCAACAGGCCTGAGCACAATATTTTCGATGCTGCTCGACAGCGTGCTTAAGTCCCGCGGGCTGCTTATAAAAAAGCGTACCACATTGTTGACACAGCAAAAGGTGAGAGTACACGAACTAAACAGGTCGTTATGTCTTTTAACGGCTCCATACAGCTTTTCCCACTCGGCAGCGGTGATATTGTCGGCCAAGAGGTACAGCTCAAAATGATATAACGTGGTCATAACTTGGCAACTATAAACTACGACGTTACGTTATAGTCAAGTATCTAAGCCTGGGAATTTAAGAGCTACATATGCAGATATAAGGAGGAGTTTCCCTGCGAATCGCTGGCCGCCTTGGCGCGACGTCAAATGGTATACTGGCATACATGGAACGCTACTGCACCAAGTGCGGCAAAATTACCACTCAAAAAAGCGCTAGCTTACTGGTATGCGCTGCCGGCCACGAAAACTGGCTTAACCCGGCAGTAGGGGCAACGGTGTATGTTTTGCGCGGCGACACCGTTTTATACGGTGTGCGTAGCCGCGACCCCGGCAAAGGGCGTTTGGACCTGCCAGGAGGTTTTGTTGAGGTGGGCGAAACCGCCGAGCAAGCGGCACTCCGCGAAATTAAAGAGGAGTTGGGCATAGATATTACCATAACCGCATTTTTAGGTACCTACGCTACAACCTACGAGGGCCGGCCGGTGCTTAACCTGGCGTATGTGGCAACTACCGCCAGCCAGCAGGTGGCCCCTGGCGACGACATGAAGGGTGGCGCCCCCGTGTGGCGGCGGGTCGACGACCTCCCCGGCCCGGGCGAACAGGCGGCAGACTGGTTTACCCAGGCAAATAACGATTTTTTGGCCTGGTACCGACAGCACAAGTAAACCCACACCAAACGGCCGGCAAAAAACGCTCACGTATATAATGTAGTTGCGAACCGCTTACGCTGTTATGCTATAGTAAGACCACAAGCACTAAAAGGAGATCTCTTTTATGAATCCAAATGACCCCGCCTCGAACAATGGAGCCGCCCAGACGCCGCCCGCCGACGCCCCTGCCGCTCCGGTGACTACACCAACCGACCCGAGCGCCAATACTATGCCACCAGCCGCTCCTACGCCCGACATGTCCAGCTCTACGCCTACACCCATGCCGAGCACTCCTGGCAGCGAGCCCCCGAAAAGCTCGAATAAAATGGTCCTGGTATTAGTACTCGTTCTCGTTGTTGCTGCCGCGGTAGCCGCTTACTTTGTGGTCAAGAAATAGCAGCGCGCACGCACGCCCAGTTGGCCCTGCAAGGGGTTAGCTGTGCTATCATCAGATAGTAATAATACGGTAGGGTAGTAGTCTATGGCCTCGAAGGTAGCGCATTATCTGCAGGAGCATTTGATGGGGGAAGTAATGACCTCCCCTGATGCTCGGCGGTATTTTTCCACCGACAGTAGTATCCTCACTATAACGCCGGCACTAGTGGCGTATCCCCGTAACGAAAACGATGTGCGCAAAACCACCCGTTTTACCTGGCAGCTGGCCGAGCGCGGCCGTGTTATACCCATAACGGCCCGCGGTTCGGGCACCAGCCAAGTGGGCGCGGCTATTGGGCCGGGCATTATTTTGGCTTTCCCGGCACACATGCACCGCATCTTAGAACTTGATGATAAAAGTGGCGTCGTGGTAGTAGAGCCTGGCGTTAATTACGGCAAACTCCAGCAGACGTTGCACACCCATGACCGTTTCTTGCCGCCGTACCCGGCGAATCTCGAATACTCTACCGTGGGCGGTGCGGTGGGCAATAACTCGAGCGGCGAAAAGAGCGTTAAATACGGCTGCACCCGTGACTACGTCAAGAGCTTGCGCGTGGTCCTCGCTAACGGTGAGGTTATAGAAACCGGCCGGCTCAGCAAAAAGGACCTCAGCAAAAAGCTAGGCCTTGCCACCTTTGAAGGCGAAATGTACCGGGCTCTCGACGCCCTTTTAGAAGACAGCCAAGAAGTAATCGCCAAAATGTCGCTGGGCGTTACTAAAAACACGGCTGGCTACAACTTGGCCGATATTAGGCACAAAGATGGTTCCATCGACCTTACCCCGCTGTTTGTGGGGTCGCAAGGTACCCTGGGTATCGTGACCGAAATTACCTTGCAAACCGAAGCTTACACTCCCGGCAATGTGCTGCTGGTAGGCCATTTTGACGATCTAGAAAAAGCCCAAAGCGCTGTCCTAGAACTACGCGGCCTGCCGGAACTGCCAAGCGCCATCGAAATGGTCGACGACCAACTACTCAACCTGGTCGATCAAAATAACCCCAACCAGCTCAACGACGTTATTACCAAGCCCTTCCCCAAGGTCGTGCTGCTGGTAGAGTTCGACACCGCTAGCGAACGGGCGCGCAAAAAGCTCGTTAAAAAAGCCCGCAAAATTTTAGAGCACCACGCTGGCAAGGTGCAAGTAGAAACCGACCCAGCTAACCAAGAGCAGCTGTGGAAGATCCGCCACGCCTCGGCAACCGTTGTTACCTACGGCGAAGGCGGGGCTAAAGCCTTGCCCATCATCGAAGACGGCGTTGTACCGCCGGAACGCTTACGCGAATACCTAGAAGGCGTGTACCAGCTGTGCGCCCGCAATCACTTGCAACCCGCTATATGGGGCCACGCCGGCGACGGCAACCTGCACATGCAGCCATTTTTGGACCTGTCGCAAGTGGGCGACCGCCAAAAAACTTTCCGCATTATCGACGAATACTACAACCTGGTTATCTCACTCGGCGGTACCACCAGCGGCGAGCACGGCGACGGCCGGCTGCGCGCGCCCTACCTTCCCAAACTGTACGGCCCCGAAGTGTATGCGGTATTTACCAAGCTCAAACAGATTTTTGACCCGTACGGCACCCTTAACCCAGGCGTTAAAATGAACAGCACTCTGGAAAGCATAAAGCCCCTGGTACGTTCTAACTACAGCCTACAGCACGTGTACGACCACTTGCCGCGTTCCTAGGCGCATGTATGAGGGTGGATAGTATACTTTTTAATGCGCTTGGGATTTTTGGAGCTTTGCTGCTATTATTTGGTTTTTACCGGATAACAATTGGCAAGTGGTCTGGCAAATCGGTGTGGTACGAATTCGACAATGCCCTGGGCGCTATGCTCATTATTGTTTACCAAATCCACTATCATGCCTACGTTACAGTGGTTGTGAATGCGGTGTGGGCGGCAGTAGCGGTTATGGGGCTGGCGGCTTTTTTGCGGCGAGTGCACGGGCATCGTCGGCGCGCTAAGAAAGCGAGGTCTTGAGTTTTTGGTGCAAAAAACGTAGAATGACAGGGTTATTCTACGGAGTAACCCGGTATCCGCTTAGAAGCTGCTTTTGGTGGTAAATCTGAGCCGGGAATACTCGAGTGCCACTGGCACGCTCCGCTCACGCGCGAGTGGTGGAATGGTAGACACGCTACCTTGAGGTGGTAGTGGGAGCAATCCTGTGGAGGTTCAAGTCCTCTCTCGCGCACCAAAGCAACTCTCCCCGTAAGGGGAGTTTTGCTTTGATATGTAAGACAGAGCAACCTTCACTTTTGGAGTCTTTCACTGTACTCAAACGGAAGTTGAACTAGTACTGCCAGGGGTGGGCGGTAGTATACTTACAATAATCACCGCCTCGGCCAGTGCGCACCTCGCCCAAAACACCAGCTTTATCCACTGCAGGGATAGCGCTCGTGTAGCGCATTAAACGGCCCCATAAACGCAAAGGGAAGAGCGTTGTTGTCCAGATAAGCAACGCGAGGCGCCCTGGGGTAGCATTTTATTTTGGTAAGGAGTCCAATATAGAGTCCAATATATCGTTTGTGCGCGCCGGGCTGGCTGTATCACGGGCAATCCTCCAGAAAGCCGGCTCCTCTGGGGCTTGTTCGGTGTAGGCAGGATTAAAGGAACCTTGTGTATCGGCCGGCCCATGAGTATACACGGCAGCGTATGGCTGCCGGGGCATGCGCAGGAGGTTATAGTGACGCTTGCTTAGTAAATGCGTGCCATCGGGATAGCGAGCAATTTGTACGGTAATGCGTGGGTTTAGCTGGCTGCCTGGTGATAGCTCTCGGCCGGTCGTATGCAGTGCCTTGATACCGTCAATGATTAAGCGAAGCGATGCATACTGCTCGCTCCTATCAGACCAGCCAGCCGCTGGTTCCGGCAGGTTCAGAGCTTCTTCGTTAATAATGATATGCAGGGCTGGCCCAAATTTACCTAGCAAATATGCAGCGCGTTCCCGGCGTAGGCGCTCAACCATTTCGTTTTGATCGGGGGTGCGATCGGGGTGGAGTACAGCATTTAGTGTTGCGGCGTAGCCTTCGGTTTGCAAAATGTCTGGCACAACATTTGGCGCAAACAGCAAGACTCTCTTAGCAACTGCCTCCCAGCCTACGTAGTGTCGCAAGGCGGGCGATATAATCTTTGCAAGGTTTGCATACGGGTTGGGGTTGGGCGTTACTCGGTTAGCCCGGACGGTTTCAATTACTGCTTCAATTATGTCGCGTTCAGTTACGTTGTGGGCCCTTAGCAGGGCTTCGACGTCTGTGCCTGAGGGTGTAACGTCTCCGTTCTCGATTCGTACCACTTTGGATGGCGACCATCCTAATTCCTTCGCCGTTTCTGCCTGGGTGGCCCCCTGGGCTACTCGGAGGTCTTGAAGGTGTCGTCCTACTAAATTGTGAGCGCGGCATTGTACTTACGGTGCTAAGCGCCCAAACTCCCTAAAAAGTAATACTACATCATTAACTAGGCTCAATCGGTATCCGCCCCTGCCCGTAATGGAAGACCATTATGAGTTTCTCGATGTCGGTTCGCATGCCCAGCTATATTGAGCAATTTCTTATAAATTGTCGGGCTAGATGGACGGGTACGTGTTAAGCTGCCTGTATGCACATTATGAAGCGTATTCATCTTTTTACGGCACGTTACCCGTTAATCGGGCCGGCCGCGTGGCTTACGTGTATTCAGTTTTTTATTGTGCAGGCCGTGGCTGCATCGAGCTGGACAATGCCGGTGTACAGTTGGCGCCTTAATGCAATTAGTGACCTCGGCGCTACGCACTGCGGGCTGTTCGACGACGACCGTTTGGTTTGCTCGCCCTTACACGGCGTCATGAACGCCTCGCTCGTTCTGCTGGGCATTGCCATGGTTGTTGGGTCCGTATTTTTATACTCAAAATTGCGCAGCAGCCGGGTCGCATTTAGCTTGATGGCAGTGGCAGGCATTGGCGCGATACTGGTTGGTATTTTCCCTGAAGATTCAGTGTTTTGGGCGCATATAGCAGGCCAAGACTTGGCGTTTGTGTTTGGCAACATTGCGCTGATTGTCTTTGGTTTTAGCTTGCGCTTTCCGCGCTGGTTCCGCTGGTACAGCGTTGTATCGGGCGCGATTGCGCTTATTGCGCTCTTCTTGTTTTTGTCCCATCATCGTTTTTTCTTAGGGCTTGGCGGCATGGAACGGGTCGTGGCCTATCCGCTGATAATTTGGCTGATAGTCGCGGGCTGGTACACCGCCCGCAGGCGCGATCGAACCTGACCCTTTTTAACAGTGTCCGCCCTGAAAAATTTGGCAAGGTGAGGGCCGAACTTCTAGCGGCCGCGGACCTACCGTACGTCGAGGGCCCGTAAGGCTAGTTCTGTCGCCTCTTCCGGGTTACGCACCCAGCGGACTTCGGGACGAGCTCTACACCACGCCCTTTGCCTGCGTGCATACTGCAAGGTGTTGGCATTTATAAGCTCCTCGACGCGGCCCTGGGAGATAAACCGTTCCTCTAAGGCGACTCTTCCCCGGAACTCTTTATATCCAACCGTGGAACGCAATGGCAGCCGCCAAGCATGTCGCCATACAAGGTACTCTACCTCGTCCTCCAGGCCTCGGTCGAGCATATCTGCAGTCCTCGCCTCAATGCGTTCTTTAAGTTCTTTATCGTCTATATCTATGCCAATAACCACGGCCTTTTGTTGGCCGGCGTTCTGGCGAATCTGGGTTTCGGCCTGGACGATTTGTTCAAACAACACGCCGGCATCGTCAAAATTTCCTCTGTCATCTTCAGGAGTAAAAGGTAAGGGAATACCTCTCGCAACAAGGTAGGCGCGCATGCCTCGTGCTCCTATGCAAGACAGCTCCCGGAGCCGGGCGTCGTACCGTGGCTCGGTCTGCGGGAACGTGTAGCCTCCATACAGGCTGCTGTATAAAGCTCCCGATCCACCCACGCAAATAGCCGCGCTGCCTACGGAACGCAGTCGCGCCAGATGCTTCTGAGCCTCCAAGCATAGTATGCCAGTTAAGTTGTCCGGGTACGTCCCAAAGATATCGTTAAGGTAACGACGGCCGGCTGGGCGGTAGTCAATATTGTCCATATGTAGGACGTCTACCAGTTGGTGGGGGACTTGTTGTTGGTCTAAGCTACTGGGTTTGGCGGTACCGATGTCCATGCCACACCACGCGGTAGCTTTGTCTAGGCAAATGATCTCGGCACCTGGCGTGTTCATTGCGGTACTCATTGCCGCGGCCGATTTGCCGGAGGCGGTAGGGCCAACAAAATAGATGGTTGGGGTGACTTCAGAGAGTTTCACTCTTGTATGGTAGCAAATCTTTTAACATCGGCGTGATTCGGCCTTCTGGGCAGCCATTTGCCACCCAAGGCGTGGGGGCTGGAGGCGAGTTGGATGTGCCAATGCAGTAAGGGCCGTATGGGCGGCGTAGCCGCTTGTCAAAAGAGGCGTTTTCAGATACAATACGCTGGTATTTCCCGGGCGCTTAGCTCAGTTGGCTAGAGCACCTCGTTTACACCGAGGGGGTCGGGGGTTCGAGCCCCTCAGCGCCCACCACAAAAAAGAACTCTCTCCGGAGGGTTCTTTTTTGTGGTGGGCGCTGAGGGGCTGAGCGTCGGGGCGCAGATTTTGCGTCAGCAAAAGATGCTAGTCGGGGGTTCGGTGGAGAGAGCCCACGCGCAGGTGCTTGCACCGATAGTTGCGTTTAGCAAATGTATGCAGAACCGAAGCATGCCGGTGGCATGCGAGTAACCCTAGTGCGGATTGGCATTCTAGGGATAGGTCTCCCCCTCAGCGCCGATATTTTTATATTACCTCGTAAGCACCATCGTTACTCTGTAACTGCCGGCAACGCCGCAGCTGCATACTCCTCTGTCCATTCCCCATACATTACCACCACGCCGTTTTCTGGCACTGAGTACAGGAGCCGCCGGAATTCGGCGGGGGTGAGTGGGTCGGTAGCGTAGATTGTTTTGCAGTCTTTGGGGATGGCCGAGCCCGGCACCAGAATGAGGATTTGGGTGGGCGGCAACGCATCCTTGGGCGGGTGCGAACTAAAAACCGCGGCCTTCATGTAGGCTACTTGGCGGGCCAGTTCCCTGCGGCGCACCGGGTTCATGGTGCAGGAATACTCTCGTTCCATTTCGTGCACGATAATCAGCCAGCGTTTGCCCAGCACGGCAGCGAGCACGCTTGGCCGCTCGGCAATAATACACACCCGGCCCGACAGCAGACGGCAGGGCAGATGGCGGGCAAGGTCCAAAGACAGCTCGCCTGGGTCGCCTACCGCGCGGACCTCGACGTAGCGGTAGTTCACCGGCGTGTCTCACGCATCGGTAAAATGGGCACTTCTATAGCCGTAAAGTCGACCCAGCTTACAATCCAGCGCGCTCGCCGGGCATGCTCGGTTAAATGCGCGTTGCAGGCAAAAGCCGGCTGCCCGCCCGCGCCTACGGCGCCAATGCTGGCTCGCCTAAGCCGTACCGCATCGCTGCACACAATGCACGCGTTTACCCCTGTTTTTTGTATGCCGTTTGGTGAAATTTGCACCACCATTGTTGCAGTTGTCCTCCTTATTTAGGGAACTAAAAAACAACGGCTATCCAAACAATAACGAGCCTGGTAAGCAGGCTCGAGATATAAAAAAGGACAGCCATTGCATTGGCTGTCTACACCTACAACAAGGGTTAATACCCAAGCTGCTAACAATGGCTGCCCATCTTTAGGGTACGGTAATATACCTTATTGTAAGTGTAGACGACGCGAGTATATCATTGCAACCCCTACGTTCCTAGACTTTTTTGTACAAAATCCTAGAATGTGGTAAAACCTTGGTGGCCAGCCACCGGTTGCTCGCGGTGCAACACCTGTTCGACGACTGCTTCGGGCGAGCCTTGGTGGCACCAGGCGACAAAGGCTTCGAGGGCTTTTTCTTCGCCCGCTACCTCTATATACACCGACCCGTCTGGTTCGTTACGGGCAAAGCCGTGCAGGCCGAGTTTTTGGGCCTGGCTTTGGGCGTGGGCCCGAAAATACACACCTTGCACTTTGCCGCTAACCGTAATACTGAGTTGTTTCATTGCAGAGCTCCTTACACTTATTTAATGTCGGGTAACGCGCCACCACCAGCTGGGCACGGGGCTATCTTGCTGGGCAACAACTTCTACCGAGGCGTGTTGACGGCCAGCCGTCAGGGTGGCGGTGCCGAGCGGTGCGCCTTTTTTGTAGGGGTGGCTGATGTGCTGCAGCGTCACATGGGTAACCAGGCTGTCGCCGTACCAGGCGGTAAGGCTCAAGCTCTTTTTGGCGACAACTTTACCGGTGCCGCCCCAGGGGAAGGTGTAGCTGCCCAATACCTGGCCGGCTGTAATGGGGGTGACGACGTTGAGGTTTGGTTTGACGGTATTAATGAGTGGCGGCGTTGCGGCAAGGGCTGTGTTGAGCACGCTGGAGCCCATAATGGCGGTGATGACCGTGGTTTGGGTGCCATTGGTAAGCGTGTGAGTAGAGGCGCCCAAGAAACACCCGCCGGCATCGTCGGTGTTGCCGGTTTTAATGCCCACGACGTTATCTTGGCCCAGCAGCCAGTTGACGTTGTGCACCGTACCGGCAACTGGCAGAACCGCGGTGGTTTGGCTCACGATTTGGGCAAGGACGGGGTTTTGCATGGCCGCCTCACCAAGCAGAACAAGGTCGGAGGCCGTGCTGGTGGTGCTGGGCGACAAGCCGCTGGCGTCGGTGCCGATGGTTGTTGCGTTCATGCCTAAGCGGGTAACCATTGCCGCCGCGTAGGTGCGGTAGTCGGCCAGCGATCCAAATACCCATCCGGCCATGCTGTCGGCAATGTTATTGGCCGAGGGCAGCAGCATGGCTTGCAGCGCCTGATACTCGCTGAGCTGTTCGCCGGCCGACACCCTGGCCACCGAGCCGTCGATAGCAACGTAGTTGTTGTATATGGCCACATCGGCATCGCTGAGCGTAAAAATCGGCCCTTGTTCGCCCACCTTAAGGGGTTTGCGCTCCAAAACAGCCAGTGCCGTAATAACCTTGGCGACGCTTGCGGTGGGTTGAGGCGTTTGGGCGCCGTGGGTGGCCAGCACGCCAAAACCCGGTGCGCCCACCGCGGCTTGGCCAACCGCCGGCCAGGCAAGATTAGGCGTGTTGCCCGGTGTGGCAGCGATGACCTTGGCAGAGGCGGTTGCCGGGGGCAGGGGCCGCAGGCTGTTCCAGGTCCCACCCGCCAACACGGCGAGCAGCAAGGCGGTGCTTATGCCTATTGCGATCCGGTAGCGCTTTTTATACTTGTGCATTATCTTCATCATACCACCTGGCGGCGACGGGCAACTGAGTGTATACTAATAGATACAAACAAGGAGTTTTACGAACTATGATGTGGATTATCCTCGGTGCCGTTGTCTTAATAATCATTGTGCTGGCTAGCTTATATAACGGCTTGGTGCGGCTCAACCAGCGTTCCGACGAAGCCTGGAGCGATATTACCGTCCAGCTCAAGCGCCGCTACGACCTCATCCCCAACCTCATCGAAACTGTTAAGGGCTACGCCAAACACGAAAGCGACGTTTTTGAAAAGGTAACTGCCGCCCGCGCCAGCGCCATGAAGGCCCAGGGGGTTAAAGAAACCGCCAAATCCGAAAATCAGTTCGAGGCAACGCTCAAAAGCTTGTTCGCCGTCTCCGAAAACTACCCCACCTTGCGGGCCACCGAAAACTTCCAAAAACTGCAAGACGAATTTACCGACACCGAAGACAAAATCATGGCCTCCCGCCGCTTTTACAACGGTGTAGTGCGCGACTTTAACACCAAGCGCCGGGTTTTCCCCACCAATATTTTTGCCAACATGCTGGGCTTTAAAGCCGACAAAGAGTATTTTGAGCTCGACGACGAGCAACTGGCGACTGTTTCTAAGCCAGTCGAAGCAAAGTTTTAACCCCTAAGCCTGCGTGCACACTTTAAGCCGGACCTTTAGATATGTATAGCGAGATTGCCAGCAACAAGCGTAAAACATGGCTCATTATGGCGTTGTTTTTAGTTATTATCGGTAGCTTAGGCTGGATTTTTGGCAATATTTACCATTCGCCGAGCGTCTTGTACCTGGCACTGGTGGGTGGTAGTGTGTACGCCTTGGCACAGTATTTTATCGCCTCCAAGTTAGCCCTGGCCATGAACGGCGCCCGCGAAGTCAGTAAAAAAGACGAGCCGCGCCTGTACCGCATTGTCGAGAATTTGGCGATTACCGACGGGCTGCCTACGCCCAAGGTATATGTTATGGACGACCCGGCGCCTAACGCCTTTGCTACCGGCCGGGACCCGCAGCATGCCACCGTGGCAGTGACTGCCGGCTTGCTCAATATTATGGACGACAGCGAGCTTGAAGGGGTGATTGCCCACGAGCTGGGGCACGTAAAGAATTACGACATCCGGGTAATGCTTATGGTGTTTGGGCTGGTAAGCGCCATTGGCCTAATTGCCGACATTTTAATGCGCATGTTGTGGTTTGGGGGCGAGGACCGCGACCGCCAGCCAAATCCTATTTTTGTTGTGCTGGGTATTGCGGCTGCTATTTTGGCGCCGCTGGTGGCGGTCATGGTGCAGTTGGCCGTATCACGCCGGCGGGAGTACTTGGCAGATGGCACGGGCGCACTTACTACGCGCTACCCCGAGGGGCTGGCAAGCGCACTCGAAAAAATCCGCACCCACGGCTCGGCCGTCAAGCGCCAAAACACGGCCACCGCCCACTTGTTTTTTGCGAGTCCGCTCAAGGGTAAAAGCCTGGCGCGGCTCTTCGACACCCACCCGCCCATTGAGGATCGTATTGCTCGCCTGCGTAAAATGGACACCCACGCCTAGGTCTTCTGCCCCGCGCGGCGTGCTAAACTAAAGGGCAGTATGGCCAAATCGCAGCAATCCAAAAAAACGGCGGATAAAGTGCCCACCGCGGCCACTAGCAGCCAGCCCCGCAAGCTCAAAAAACCGGTCTATAAGTCGTTTCGTTTGCAGAAAGCCATAAAACCCGACCAAAAATTGCCGAGCGCCTTCCGTTTACTGCGCCAAGCAGTAGGTATTATGAAGGCTAACTGGAAAGTGTTTGTGGGCATTGCCCTTATTTACGGCGTGCTTAATGTGGCACTCGTGCAGGGTGTGAGTGCGGCCAGTAACTTAGGCGAAGCAAAGAAGTCGCTCGACCAAGTTTTTAACGGCAACTTTGGGTCGCTGGCCAGCGCCGGTACGTTATTTATCTACCTGTTGGGCAGCGCCGGATCCAACGTTAACCCCACGGCCGGTGCCTACCAGTTTATTTTGGCGATTGTAACGAGTCTGGCGCTTATATGGGCGATCCGCCAACTGTACAGCGGGGTTAAGGTGCGGGTGCGTGATGGATTTTACCAAGGGATGTATCCGTTGGTGCCTTTTTTGCTGGTGCTTTTGGTGGTGGCCCTGCAGTGTGTGCCGGTATTGATTGGCGCTTACTTGTACAATCTGGTGGTTACCAACGGCATTGCCGTTTCGGTGGTTGAGCATGTGCTGTGGGGCGTTATGCTGTTTTTGACCGCGGTTTTGTCGCTGTACATGGTGTGTTCTTCGGCGTTTGCGCTGTATATTGTCAGTTTGCCGGATATGACGCCCAAACGCGCGCTGCTATCGGCGCGCCAGCTGGTACGCTACCGCCGGTGGACCGTCGTGCGCAAAGTAGTGTTTTTGCCGGTCGTTTTGCTGGTGGTCGCGGCAGTGATTATTATCCCGCTTATTTTATTTGCTACGCCGGTGGCGCCGTGGGTATTGGTACTCGTGAGCATGGGGTTGCTGCCCATCATCCACAGCTACTTATATACGTTGTATAGGGCGCTGCTATGAGCATAGGCCCGCTTAATAAAAAGCAAGCCGCCGAGCGGGTAGTAAAGCTGCGCGAGCTCATTAACGATTACCGCTACCATTACCACGTGCTCGACCAGTCGATTATGAGCGAGGCCGCCGCCGACAGTCTTAAGCACGAACTGGCCGAACTGGAAGAGCGCTTTCCCGACCTAAAAACAGCCGATAGCCCCACTGTGCGCATTGCGGGCGAGCCGCTGCCAGGCTTTAGCCAGGTGCGTCACGCCCAGCGCATGGTCAGCCTCAACGATGTTTTTAATCGTGAAGAATTAGAGGCGTGGGTAACACGCATCCAAAAGCTGGCGCCCGGCCAACCGCTGGAGTTTTTTGCCGACGTTAAAATGGATGGCCTGGCCTGCGCCCTGCACTACGAAGACGGCGTGCTGGTGCGCGCCGTAACCCGCGGCGACGGCCAGGTGGGCGAGGACGTGACCGCCAATGTACGGACCATCGACAGCGTGCCCACCACGCTGCGCGCTGCGCGGGGCTACGAGCAGTTTTTGCGCGGCCGTACCGAAATCCGGGGCGAAGTAGTTATTTTTAAACATGATTTTGAGGCGCTCAACGCCGAGCGCAAAGCCCAGGGTCTTCCGCTGTTTGCCAACCCGCGCAATCTCGCCGCCGGCAGTATCCGCCAACTCGACCCCAAGCTGGCCGCCGCCCGGCCCCTGCGCTTTAGGGCCTGGGAAATACTGCGCGACAACCCGCGCGAGCTGCCTACCTACGTGCAGGCCTATCAGGCAATCCGCGCCCTGGGGCTGGCCGCCAACGATAAAACCGAACTACTCAAAAATGTTGACCAGATTATGGAATTTGCCGATTCTTGGGCCACCGAGCGCGTAAAACTGCCCTTTAACACCGACGGTCTGGTGATAAAAATCAACGACCGCGCGCTGTACGACCAACTGGGCGTGGTAGGCAAGGCCCCGCGCGGTGCGGTGGCGTTTAAATATGCCGCCGAAGAAGCCACCACGGTCGTTAAAGACATCGTGCTGAGCATTGGCCGCACCGGCGCCGCGACGCCCGTGGCCGTATTTGACCCGGTAGTGGTGGCCGGCAGCACCGTGCAGCATGCCTCGCTGCATAACGCCGACGAAATCGAGCGTAAAGACATCCGCGTCGGCGACACGGTGGTTATATTTAAGGCCGGCGACATCATCCCCCAAGTGCTCAAAGTCCTGACCAAGCTGCGCCCCAAAACCGCTAAACGTTTTGACATGGAAAAGGAGCTGGCGCGCCAGTATCCAGAGCTGGCCTTTGACCGCCCCGAGGGCGAGGTAGTGTACCGCGTTAAAGGCGTTACCGGCCCGCTGCTGCTTAAGCGCGGCCTGGAGCATTTTGCCAGCAAGGCGGCATTAGACATCGACGGGCTGGGCGAAAAAAACGTTGTTGCGCTGGTCGACGCTGGCCTGGCCCGCGACCTGGCAAGTATCTATACCATTACCAAAGAGCAGCTGCTGCAGCTAGACCGTTTTGCCGAGCTTTCGGCCAGCAACCTGGTGCAGGCTATCGCTGCCACTAAAACGCCGGAACTGCCGCGCTTTATTTATGGGTTGGGCATCCGCCACGTTGGACAGCAAACGGCCATCGACCTGGCCGAGCACTTTGGTTCGCTCGACAAACTGGCGGCGGCGACGCTCGACGAACTGCTGCAAGTAGAGGGTATTGGCGACACCGTGGCCGAATCGTTGCTGGCCTGGTTTGCCGATCCCGATAACGAAAAACTACTGCAAGAATTTGCCCGTGTGGGCGTTAAGCCCCACTTCCAGTCGCGCGCCCGCGGCCCGTTGCACGGTAAAAGCTTTGTAATTACCGGCACGCTGGAACAGCTCAGCCGTGACGAAGCCGCCGACAAAATCCGCGCCCTAGGCGGCACCTTCCAAAGCTCGGTCGGCAAGGACACCAGCTACCTGGTGGTGGGCAAAAACGTCGGCGCCTCCAAGCTGGCCAAGGCCGATAAGCTCGGCACTAAACAGATTTCTGAGCAAGAGCTGCTCGATCTCATAAGATTATCGTCATAAATTGCGGCATTCTTGCTAAAATGTAAACTACATGACAAGTAATAGCGGCTCTGGAGATATTCCTTCGCACATCACCCCAGACCGGTTCCATATGGATCAGGTTGCAGTGACTATCCATCGCGGCGAGGTTTCGGAATTACTATGGCGGGGTTTAGGGGACACGGTTGAGGCAATGAGGAGAGGTGGGGCAGTGATTGTCTATGGCGATGGCGTAACCCCACCGCCACCAGCCATGCGCGTTACCACAAACTTCCAAGGTTTTCTTGAGCACGCCGGGACTGATCTTGCGCGGCAGAAAATTGCTGGCAATGCGTACGACCGTCTTATCGAGAGTTTTCACAGGCAGCAGGACGGCCGCCGCAGTCCGATCGAGCGAAGGTTACCACCAATATTTTTTGGCGTGTATCCCGTAGGAGCCAACACCGCATGGGACCGCGGCACCGTGAGCCAGCTTGATGTGGAAAGCCTGATGGCCCGTGTCCGGGTGATTGATACATTTTTGGCTGAGAAGCACGACAGCGATGAAGGGCCCCTAAACATCTACCGGAGCCTGGGGCGCCTGGTAGGCCCAACGGTAGTTGATTTTTGGCGTTCCCTTGCCGCAGACGCCATAAGTAAAGCCGACGCCGCGGAACAGGCGGCGCAGGCTGAGCAAACAGAGCAAGCGGAACGAGAAGAACAAAATAAACAAACGTAATAAAAGGCTAAACCACATGCAAGCCCCCATTTTTATTACCGGCAACCAAAACAAAGCCAATTATTTGCAAAAACTCATCGGCCTGCCCATCGACCACCAAAAGGTCGACGTCGACGAAATACAGTCGTTAGATGTGCGGACAGTGGTGGAGCACAAAGTGCGGCAGGCCTACCAGCTGGTTAAAAAGCCGGTGCTGGTCGAGGACGTAGGGCTGACCATTGACGCGCTGGGGCGTTTGCCCGGCCCGTTCGTTAAATGGTTTATTGAGGACGTGCAGCTCGAAGGCATTTGCCGCCTGGCCGATATCACGCCCGAACGCCTGGCCCATACCTCGTGCTGCTACGGCTATTTTGACGGGCGCACCCTCAAGCTTTTTTACGCCGAACAGGCCGGCGCTATTGCCATGCAGCCGCGCGGCGACGGCGGTTTTGGCTGGGATCCTATTTTTATCCCCCAGGGCGAGACGCTGACGCTCGGCGAAATGACGCCGGAACAATTTGAGGCGGCCCGCCTCCGTATTAAGCCCATCCAGCAAGTTGCGGCGTTTTTGCAGGCGCGCGGCCATGTATAATGGCGGGCAGAGGGTAACAACATGATCAAATATTATTTTAAAAGTTTACGCAGCGAACGGGTCCAGGAACTGG
>Ga0070684_100000331_pt1 | contig 32759 bp, 40 predicted proteins | sample KBSC723LmetaG_FD_65653 | JGI IMG/M metagenome (GOLD analysis project Ga0070684, IMG submission 65653) | Corn rhizosphere microbial communities from Kellogg Biological Station, Michigan, USA - KBS C7.2-3L metaG | ecosystem: Host-associated > Plants > Roots > Rhizosphere ...
CCCGAGCTCCTCGGCCCGGGCGGGCCCGACGACCCCGACCGCGACGCGCCGGCGGCAGGCCCGGACGCCGAGCAGCAGCGCGTGGACGTCGGCACGCGGCCCTGAGCAGGGTAAGCGACATGGCCACGCAGACCGACAAGCCGACTCCCACCTCCGTGCTCGTCAAGACGCTGACCGACAAGGAGCTGCGCAAGCATGCGATGCGGCTCGCGGCGGACGCGATCGCCCTCGCGCGGATGACCGAGCGCGCCTACGCCCGTGCCGAGCAGAAGAAGGGCTCTGGGAAGCGGAAGGCGATCGTCGCGGTCGGGGCGGTCGTGGTCGCGATCGGCCTAGCGAAGGCGACGAAGTCGCTGCTCAGCCGCTCGTAGGCGTTTGGCGACACTGCGGGAGGGGTAACTGACGCGCCATGGGTATCACGGTTTCGCTGCTACTGGCCGCTGCCGGCGCGATTCTCATCTGGGCGGTCGACGCCAGCACATCCGGCTTCAACATCCACACGGCCGGCGTAATCCTGCTGGTCGTCGGGATCATCGGCTTCGTCGTATCCCTTGTCTTCTGGTCGAGCTGGGGCGGCTTCGGCGGCCCTCGCCGGACCGACGGACGCGACACCACGACGATTGTCCACTGAGTCGTCAGTGACCTACGGCCCGGATGAGCCGCGCGAGGTCGACTTCGACCTCGTCACCCAGGAGGTGGGTGACGGCACGTTCGTCGTCGCGCTCACCGGCGAGGTCGACCTCTACACCGCCCCCGAGCTGAAGGCCGCCCTGCTGCGACTGGTCGCCGAAGGGCCGTCGCGGATCGTGGTCGACCTGAGCGGCGCCACCTTCGTCGACTCGACCACGCTCGGTGTCCTGCTCGGCGCCGTCAAGCGGCTCCGGCTGATCGGCGGCGAACTCGTCCTGGTCTGCGCCGATCTGAACATCCGCCGGATCCTCTCGATCACCCTGCTCGACCGGGCGTTCACGATCTACGACACGCTGCAGGAAGCGCTGGCCGATCCGCCGCCGGCCCCGCTCGCGTCGCCTCAGAGCTAGCCCTGCTCAGACCGGGTTCGGGCTCCGCTCCGAGAGGCATTGCCGCGCCCAGCGCTCGGCCTGGTCGACGAGCCAGCCCTCGAGCTTCTCGGGCGCGTCGGCCTCGTGCGCCGGAACCTCGATGCGCACCTGGTGAACGGCCGCCTCCGAGTGCCGGTCGATCTCGTGGCGGACCTCGGAGACGATCGTCACGTGCGGGACGCGGTCGAGCAGCGATGCGGCCAGCCGGTCGATCTCGGCGAGCGTCGCCTCGCGTCCGGTGAACACCCCGAAGTTGACGTGGACGGCGACTCCTGGCCCCGGCCGCTCTTGCTCCACCTCCGCGGCGAACGCGATCTGCGGTGAAGGGAGGTTTCCCATACGACGACCCGTGCCCGCCTGCGCAGCCGCCGAAACCGTTTCGGCCGCGGATCGACTCCCGAGACGGGCCTTGCGCTGATCTCGCTGCGGGTGATTCAGCGGCGGCCGTCCGGCGGCCGCTCGACGATCAGGCGGGCTCCTCGGCCGCGGGTGACGAAGCTGATCGTCCAGCGCAGGAGGACGAGCAGCCTGTTCTGGAAGCCGATCAGGTAGACGATGTGGACGGAGAGCCACAACGCCCAGGCGGGGAATCCGGCGACGTGCAGGCCCTTCAGGTCTGCAACGGCCTTCGAGCGGCCGATCGTGGCGAGATTGCCCTTGTCCACGTAGTGGAAGGCGCCCGGTACGCCACCCTCGAGCCGGGTGCGGATCGCACGCGCGGCGTAGCGCCCCTCCTGCATCGCGACCGGGGCCAGCCCGGGTAGCGGGGCGATCGTCCCGTCGGGCGCCTTTACGCGCACCATGTCGCCGAGCGCGAGCACCTCTGGATGCCCGGGCAGGGCCAGGTCGGGGGAGACCGTGACCCGTCCTGCGCGGTCGATCTCCGCGCCGGCAGCGCGGCCGAGCTCCGCCGCGAGCGGCGATGCGTTGACCCCCGCCGCCCAGACGGCTGTTCGGGCGGCGACGTGCTCGACCTCTCCGTCCTGCCGCTGGATCGCGACCGAGCCTTCCTCTACGCCGACAACGGTGTGGCCGGTCAGCGGCGTGACGCCGAGCTGCTCGAGCGCGTGTGTCGCCTTCCGCGAGAGCGACGGCGGAAAGGTGGCGAGGATGCGGTCGCCCGCCTCCACGAGCAGCACACGCGCGGCCGTCGTGTCGATCTCGCGGAAGTCGCCGCGCAGCGCGTCGCGGGCGACCTCGGCGATCTGCCCCGCCATCTCGACGCCGGTCGGCCCGCCGCCGGCGACGACGAACGTCAGCCAGCTGCGGCGCCGTTCCGCGTCGGGCTCGACCTCGGCTGCCTCGAATGCGCCGAGGATCCGGCTGCGGATGTCCAGGGCACCGGCCAGCGACTTCAGCTCCGGCGCGTGCGTCTCCCAGTCCTGGTGGCCGAAGTACGAGTACCGCGACCCCGTGGCGACGACCAGCGTGTCGTAGCCGAGGCGCATCTGGCCCGCCCCGTTAGGGAGGTCGTCGAGCACCACCTCCCGCGCGTCGAGATCGAAGCCTTTGACCTCCGCCAGGACGACCCGGGCGTTCCGCTGACGCCTGAAGATCCGTCGCAGCGGCACCGCGATCTCTGCCGGCGACAGCGCGCCGGTTGCCACCTGGTAGACGAGCGGCTGGAAGAGCGTGTAGTTCTGGCGGTCGACCAGCGTCACCTCCGCCGGCGCGTCCGCCAGGCCGCGCACCGCCTGGACCCCGGCGAAGCCGCCGCCGACCACCACCACCCGGTGCGCCGCCGACCCGTTCATGCCGCTACCGCCACTTCTACCCGTCTACCCGATGCGACGAGGTGTGTCACAGCGCGCGGGCGGGGAACGTCCAGGGAGCAACGACCAGGGAAGGAGCTCACATGCGGGTCTTCGTGGCGGGTGCGGGCGGAGTGATCGGCCGGCGGCTGGTGCCGCAGCTGCTGAAGCGAGGGCACGGGGTGGTGGCATCGACGCACGACGCGGGCAAGGTGGACGGGCTGCGCGCTCTCGGTGCGACGCCGGCCGTGATGGACGGGCTCGACCCCGCGTCGGTGGGCGAGGCGGTGGCGCGGGCCGAGCCGGACGTGGTCGTCCACCAGATGACCGCGCTGGCCGGCTTCGCCGACCTGAAGAGATTCGACCGCGGGTTCGCCCGGACGAACGAGCTGCGGACGCACGGGACGGACAACCTGCTCGCCGCCGCAGACGCGGTCGGCGTCCGGCGGTTCGTCGCGCAGAGCTTCACCGGCTGGCCCAATGAGCGGAGCGGCGGGCCGGTGAAGACGGAGGACGACCCCCTCGAGCCGAACCCGCCCGCCCACCAGCGCGAATCGCTCGAGGCGATCCGCTACCTCGAGCGCGCGGTCGTGGACGCGCCGCCGGTGGGGCTGGTGCTTCGCTACGGCAGCCTCTACGGCCCCGGCACCAACGTGGCCGACGAGTTCGCGGAGCTGATCCACCGGCGCAAGTTCCCGCTCGTCGGCGACGGTGGCGGGATCTGGTCGTTCGTCCATGCAGACGACGCCGCCGCCGCGACGGCTCTCGCCGTCGAGCAAGGCGACCGCGGCGTCTACGACGTCGTCGACGACGATCCCGCCCCGGTCGCGGAGTGGCTGCCATACCTCGCGGAGGTGCTGGGCGCGCCACGGCCGCGCCGCGTTCCCGTCTGGCTCGCACGGTTCGCCATCGGCGAGGTCGGAGTCGAGATGATGACCAGGATCCGCGGCTCGTCGAATGCGAAGGCGAAGCGCGAGCTCGGATTCGAGCCGATCTGGCCGAGCTGGCGCGAGGGGTTCCGGGACGGATTGCTCGACCGGGCTCTCCGACCTGCTGCCTAGGTGGCCGCCAGCGCAGTGCGCAGGGCCTGCGCCATCGAGCTCGGCAGGTTCGCGACCAGCTGGTCCCGCTGAGCCGCCGTCAGCCCTCGAGCGAGCGCGCTGCCCAGGACGACGGGCTCGCAGCGGTGGCTACGGAAGCGGGCGAGGTCGTCACGGACGATCACGTAGTTGAGGTCGGCGGGGTACGGCCCGGCGCGCCCGAGGTGGGCAAGGAAGCCGTGCGCGTCGTCGACGAGCGTCGCGGCATCCGCTCGGCAGACGGCGGTGGACGCCGGCGCCGTCGTGGCGGTTCTCTCGGGGGTGACGCCGTAGGCTCCCACCGAGATCGGGCCGGTGGTCTCGGCACGGCGGGACGAGCTGCCACAGCCGGCCAGAACGGCAGTAGCGAGGACCACGGACACGAGCTTCCCCCTCACGCGGACATTGTTCCTTCGCCGACCAGGGCGATGGAGGAGTTCGGGCGCGCGATTCGAACGAGTCGTCATGCCACGCCGCAAGAAGGACACCGACTTTTACGCAAGGGATCTCCGGCTCCTGCACGACCTCGCGGTCTTCCACGGGGCGATGGCCCGGGACCGCGTGCCCGCGCAGGAGCGCCTGGAGCGCGAGCTGGGCGTTGACCTCGCCCGCGCACTGCGCTCGTCGCTGGCCGACTCGGCCGCGAAAGCCGCGTAGCGGGCTCCGGCGGCCCGACCGGTAGTGTCCGGACATGGGTGCCGGACGCGAGGGTGGCTGCGCCTGTGGAGCGGTCCGCTACCGGCTCGCCTCCGATCCGATCTTCGTCCACTGCTGCCATTGCCTGAACTGCCAGCGGCAGACGGGCAGCGCCTTCGTGGTCAACCTGCTGATCGAGGCCGACCGGCTCGAGCTGCTCGCCGGCGAGCCTCGGCCCGTCGACGCGCCGCGCGACGACGGCAGCGTGCAGAAGGTCTACCGCTGCCAGGACTGCCAGGTCGCGGTCTACAGCGAGTACGGCCGGCCGGAGGTGCTCTTCGTCCGGGGCGGCACCCTCGACGAGCCGAGGGAGATCGAGCCCGACGTACACATCTTCACGAAGTCGAAGGTGGGCTGGGTGACGATCCCGGAGTCGCAGGCTGCGGTCGAGATCTTCTACGACCGGGAAGAGCTGTGGCCGGCCGAGAGCCTCGAGCGGCTCGACGCGGTGCGGTCGCGCGAGACCGCCTCCTGAGCTCAGGCTGCACGTAACGCCAGGAACTCGTCGACGTCGATCAGCCCGAGAATCCACCGCGCGGGGATCGGCACGGGCCCGCGCGTCGGGTCGGTGAAGCGCTCCGGCTCGGCGAGCCGGAGCGTCCTGCCGCGTGTGCGGATCTCGCACCCGCCCGCCGCGACGACGTTGCGGACCCACTCGGCGCCCGGTCCGTAGGTGAGCGCGAACACGTAGCGGTCCCCGTCGCGGAAGACGTTCACCGGCGTCTGGTAGGCCTTGCCGGAGCGACGCCCGATGTGCGTCACGATCGCGAAGCCGGGCAGCCAACCGGCGAACGGGCCGGTTAGGTGGTTCGTCACGTGCTTGTTGAACCGCGCGACCCGTCGTGAAAGCGGCATCCGTGGTGCAGGATACGGAGCCAACCCGGGCGGGCTCGCACGAAAGGAGAGCGTCATGGCGGAGAAGTCGAAGGTCGTGATCAATCTGGCGACCGGGCTCGAGGATGCCGAGCGCGTCATGGTCGCGTTCCTGGTCGGCGGTGCCGCTGCCGAGCAGGGCAAGCAGGTGACCATGTTCCTGACCAAGGAGGCTGTGCGCCTGGCGCTGCCGGGTCATGCCGACGCGGTCGCGTGCGACGGCTGTCCACCGCTGGCCCGGCTGTTCGAGCAGTACGCCGCGAGCGGCGGGCAGCTGCTCGTCTGCCCGATCTGCTTCCAGGCGCGCAAGCTGGACGAAGGCGCGCTCGTCGAGAACGCCGAGATCGGCGGCGCGACACCGCTCTGGAACTGGATCGGCGAGAGCGCCACCGTCTTCAGCTACTGATCCGGAGCGGAGGTCGTACCGCGAGCATCGACCGGGCTTGACCTTCCCCCTGGGGCAACCCGCAACATGGGTGGATCCGATTCTGGAGGACGATGGCGTGACCTACATCACGATCGGCGAGTTCGCGGAGCGGACGCGTCTGTCGCCGAAGGCGCTCCGGCTGTACGGAAAGCTGGGGCTCGTGGTGCCGGCACGGATCGACCCGGACTCGGGATACCGGCTCTACCGCGAGGACCAGGTCGAGGAGGCCCGGCTCGTCGGCCTTCTGCGCCGTCTCGACATGCCGCTCGCGACCATCGCCGCTGTGCTGCCGCTCGACGGGCCCGACGCGGCACAGGTGGTCGCGGACTGGTGGGCAGGCGTCGAAGCGGCTGCGGACGAGCGGCGAGGTCTTGTCGACTACCTCCAGGTCCGACTACGAGGGGAGGACTACCCGATGTACGAGATCGAGCTTCGCTCCATCCCGGAGCGCACCGTGCTCTCGATCAACCGCCACGTCGACCTGCCCGGCACCGAGCGCTTCTTCAGGGACGCGTTCGCGTCGCTGCGCGCCGCGGGGCCCGGCCTCGAGGGAATCGCCGGGGCGCCGTTCCTGGTCTTCTACGGCGAGGTCAGCGAGGACAGCGACGGTCCGCTCGAGCTCTGCCGGCCGGTGGCTGCCGTCGCCGAGGGCGCGGAGCCGCAGGGCGACGTGCGGCGCCGCGTCGAGCCGGCGCACGAGGAGGCGTACATCCGTCTCCGGATGAAGGAGATGGGCTGGCCCGCGCTGCTGCCGGCCTGCGACGCGCTCGAGCGCTGGGCGAGGGAACAGGCGCGCGAGCCGGCAGGCCCGCTCCGCCAGGTCCTGATCGCCGACCAGCGCACGGCCGCGCCCGAGACGCCGGTCTGCGATCTCTCCGTGCCGCTTCGCTAAGGAGTGGCCGAAGCGTCCGAGTCCGGCGCGGAGCGATCGCCGCCTGCGCGGCTGCGTCGGAAGCGCGGGACCAGCCACATGATCAGGGCGCCGAGGGCCATGCTCAGCAGGACGAGGAAGAACACGCGCGTCCTGGCGTGGAAGAACACGAAGTCGACCTTCACCTGCTTCGAGTTCAGGATGATCAACACGAACGCGTAGATCGCGAGGACGATCAGGACGATCGTCTTCCAGCTGACGCCGGACTTCCCGTCCCCGCCCTTGGCCGCCTTCTGCCCGTCCGCCATGTTCGGAATGTAGCGCCGGCCCACGACGCCGGTCGCGGGCCGTCTGTCCGGAGCTGCCCGTTTCGGGTTTTCCGCACCCTCGAACGGTCGGCTCGCCCCACTGGCAGGCGATTTCGCGCCTGGCAGCCTACGACGTGTGACTGATGAGCAGCGACGGACGAGGATCGTCAGCCGCCACGAGCGCCTGATCGCCTCGTCACCGGAGCGGCTGGCAGAGATCGTCGGGGACTTCGACCGCATCTGGCCGACCGAGATCGCACCCGCGCCGCAGGCGGTCGGCGACGCCCTGTTCGACGCCGGCCCGATGCTCTGGCAAGAGGTCGACCGCCCGGGCGCCTCGCGCGCGTTTGTTGTCGCCGGCCCGGGAGGTCTGCGGGCCGAGCACTGGTTCGAGGTCGAGCCGGTGGACGGAGGGGCGCTTCTCTGCCATACGGTCGAGGGCGAGGCGCTCGGGACGTTCGAGGCCGTCTGGGCGGAGCGGGTCGAGCCGCTGCACGACCGCGTCCTGGAGGCCCTGCTCGACAACGTCGAGGAGGCGGCGGTCGCCGAAGCTCAGATGGCGCGCGCGGACTGACCCGACCGGGAATGCGCGGCGGCTCCTCGGTGTCTGAAAGAGGAGAATCCGTTCTTTTACCTGCCGAGGATCACACCTCGGCTCCGGCTACGATGGCTTGGAGAAGCCTGATGCGACCCCGTTCCGAGAGCGAGCCGCGCGAGGAGGAGCTGGCCGCGCTTGCCGACGGCTCGCTGCCGCCCGAGCGCCGGGCCGCGGTCGAGGCTCTGGCCGAGAGCTCGCCCGAGCTCGGCGTCCGTCTCGACGAGCAACGTCGTGCGCACGACCTCGTCCGCGAGGCGGCGGCCGGCGTAGAAGCTCCGGCGGCTCTGAGGGAGGGGATCGAGGCGCGGCGCCGGCCACGGGCCGGGGCCGGTCGCCGGCGCAGGTATGCCGTCGGAGGGGCGGCCGTCGCGGTCGTCGCCGCGGTTGCGCTCGTGCTCGCCCTCGTGTTGCCGTCGAACGTCCCCGGCGGGCCGACCGTCGCCGAAGGTGCGGTCCTCGCCACCAGGCCCGCAACGGCGCCGCCGCCCGCGGCAGTGAGCCCGACGCTCCTCGACCTCGCGGTCGAGGGCGTGCCGTTCCCTCACTGGGCGAAGAAGTTCGGCTGGAAGGCGACCGGCGTGCGGACGGACACGGTCGGAGGACGACGGGCGACCACGGTCTTCTACGAGAAGGCCGGTCGCAGGATCGCCTACACGATCGTCGCCGGAGACGCGCTGAGGACGCCGAAGGGGTCGACCTCGCTGGAGCGAGAAGGCACCGATCTTCGCGTGCTGACGGTCGACGGCCGCACCGTCGTGACGTGGGATCGCCTCGGCCGGACCTGCATCCTCTCCGGAAGCGACGTCGACGTCGCCACGCTCGCCAAGCTGGCTGCCTGGAAAGGCAAGGGCACGGTCCCCTTCTAGGGGCTCGAGCCAGGCCCGCCCAGGCGGCGCGCGACCTGCTGCCGGCCGCGGTAGAGGCGGCTCATCACGGTTCCCTGCGGGACGCGGAGAGCGCTTGCCGCCTCCGCGTACGAGAGCCCGACGACGTCGACGGCGACGACCACGTCACGGAAGTCGTCGGCGAGCGCCGCCACCGCCTCGAACACCTCCTTCGTCTCGAGCACCCGGTCCGGTCGCGTCGAGACGCGCTCCTCGACCGGCTCGAATCCCTCGGCGATCGGCTGGGTGCGCGGGCGGCGCTTCTCCGTGCGCTTCGTGTTCAGGAACGTGTTCCTGAGCACGCGGAGCAGGTAGCCGAGGTCGTCATCGCGCCGTAGGAACCGCGGCCTCGCGAGCACGCGCGTGTAGGTGTCCTGGACCAGGTCCTCTGCGTCCTCGCGCGACCCCGTGAGCGCCCAGGCTGCCCGGTAGAGCCGATCGAGGTGATCGCCGAGCGTGGCCGTATCGAGCCGACGCGCCATCCAACGCTTCCCCCCAGATCGCCGTGCGTGCTGCCGCCGAGCATAGAACGGCGCTCGTCGATCGGTGGGAATAGATCCGCGCAGCCGGTGTCCCTGGGGAGGAGCAGGCAAGACGACCGAAAGGAGCACCGATGTCCCGCAGGATCACCCACAGGCGCTCGCTGTTCGCCGTGGTCGCGGCCGCACTCGTGGTCGCGGCCATGTCCGCCGTCGCCGCCTACGCGGCGAGCGGCACTACCAAGACGAGCTTCGACCTCGTCCCGAACCCCAAGTTCGTCAACTGTCTGGCGCGATATCCGGGCGATCCGTCCCGGCCGCCGACCGCCAGCATCGACGTCCAGAAGGGCGACCTGAACGATCGCCTGACGCTGCACCTGAAGAACATCAAGCCGAATCTGGCATTCGACCTGTTCACCGTGCAGCGCAGCACGCTCGATGCACAGGGCAACCCGATCAGCCCGGCGCCGAGCTTCGGGCTCGCCTGGTACCAGTCGGACGTGCAGGCGGACGGCCACGGGGGCGGCAGCGTGAAGATCCAGACGATCCTGGCGGATCAGATCTTCGGCATGAACCTCGACCAGTCGCCCGTGACTCCGATCAACACGTTCCACGTCGGCTTCTGGTTCAACGATCCGAACGACGCGGCCGCGTGCGGGTTCGACGTCACCAAGCCGACGCCGTTCAACGGCGAGCACCGTGCCGGCCCGCTGGCGATGATCAGCCTGCCGGACGCGACCACGGGCCTCGGCCCGCTCTGCCTCAACCCGGACGCCTCGCAGCCCAGCGGCTGCGACGCCTGATCCGGCCTTTTCACCACCGGGGGCGCCGCTCGCGCGAGCGGCGCCCCCGTGCTTGCTCGCGGCCGTGCTCGGAGCTAGGCCTCGGCCGCGAAGGCGCGGTCGAGCAGTGCGGTCATGTCCGACCAGATGCTCCACGAGCCGAGGACGACGCCGATCACGTCGCGGCCGCCTCGGTGCTGGGCGACGATCAGGCACCCACCGGCGCGCGTCGTCCAGCCGGTCTTCAGGCCGAAGACGCCCGGCGTGGTGCCGAGCATCTTGTTGTGGTTCACCCAGACCTTGGCATACGTGGGCGCGGACCAGCGCGTGCGGTACTCGCGGGTGCCGACGATCCGTCGCAGGGTCGGATTGGCGAGGGCGTAGCGTGCGAGGCGGGCCTGATCCAGCGCGGTGGAGAGGTTATGGGTGTCGTCGAGCCCCGACGGGCTGGCGTAGGTGGTGGAGGTCATCCCGAGCGCCCGCGCCTTCGCGTTCATCAGCGTGTAGAAGCTCCTGAGCGACCCGCCGCCGGCGTCGATCGCCAGCGCCGTGGCCGAGTCGTTCGCCGATACGAGCATCGCCGAGTAGAGCAGCGTGATGCGGCGATAGCGCTTGCCGACCACGAGCCCTTCCTTCTCGGGCTCGACGGCGGCAGCGGCCGGCGTCACGAGGACCCGGCGGTTCAGGTCGCCGCGCTCCGCGACGAGGAGGCCGGTCATCACCTTGGTCAGCGACGCGATCGGCCGTCTCGCGGTATCCGCCTTTGCCACGAGCACCCTGCCGGAGGCGCTGTCGACGGCGACGTACGACGCGGCGGTGATCTTGACCGGCGGCGAAGCCGTGGAAGAGGGCTGCGCGGAGATCGCAGCGGCGGCGACGGCCACGAGCAGACAGGCAAACGCTCTGCGGAGACCCACGTCAGACAGTTCGGTCGCGATCGTGCCTATCCTGCCGGTCTGGTCGGACCGCGATGATTCGCCGCCGGCCGCACGGTCGATACTGACACGATGCCGCTCCAGGATCTGCTCGAATCGGCTGTGACCGACGGCACGGTGCCGGGGGCGGCGGCGCTCGTCGCGCGCGGCGACGAGGTCGAGACCGCGAGCGCCGGCGAGTTCGCACCGGATTCGATCGCCCGGATCGCGTCGGTGACCAAGCCGATCATGGCGGCTGCGGTCATGCTGCTCGTGGACGAGGGGCGTGTCTCGCTCCACGATCAGGTCGCGCGCTGGCTGCCCGAGCTGGCCGCGCCGCACGTGGTGCGCACGCCGGAGAGCCCGATCGAAGACGTCGTCCCGGCCGCGCGGGAGATCACGATCGAAGATCTCCTCACCTTCCGCGCCGGCTGGGGCTTCCCGTCCGACTTCTCGCTGCCGGCGGTGATCGACCTCTTCGCGAAGCTCCCAGTGTTCGGGCCGGGGGAGGCGCCCGACGAGTGGCTGGTCACGCTCTCGCGGGTGCCGTTGCTCCACCAGCCGGGCGAGGCATGGCTCTACAACACCTGCTCCGACATACAGGGCGTGCTCGTGGCGCGGGTCTCGGGGCGGTCGCTGCCCGACTTCCTGGCCGAGCGCATCTTCGAGCCGCTCGGGATGGTCGACACCGGCTTCTACGTCCCCTCGGAGAAGCGAGACCGCCTGCCCACCCAGCACGGCTGGGACTTCGTGGTGCCGGACGAAGGTCTCTGGCTGGAGCCGCCGATCTTTCCCTCCGGCGCCGGCGGCCTCGTCTCGACCCTCGCCGACCTGCACCGCTTCGGACGGATGCTGCTCGCGGACGGCGGCGGGCTGCTGTCGCCGGAGTCGGTGCGCCTGATGACGACCGACCACCTGACGCAGGAGCAGCGCGATGCGTCGAACCTGTTCCTGGAGGGCGCCGGCTGGGGCTACGGCGGGGCGGTCCGCGACGACGGCCGCTACGGCTGGACCGGCGGCACCGGCACGACGGCTCACGTGGTGCGGTCGACCGGAACGGTGGGCGTCCTGCTGACCCAGGTGATGATGACCGGCCCGACGTCGACGCCGCTCATGCGCGAGGTCTGGCGGTACGCGTTCGGCGAGTCGTGACCGCGCGTCGCACACTTTTCGTGGCTGTCCTGGCCCTGGCTGTGCCCGGAGTCGCCGGCGGCGCGGCCGGCGACCGGCACCACTCGCAAGTCGCGCGCACGCCGGCGCTCAGCGCCAACTTCTCGTACGTGGAGACGGGCGGACAGCTACCGCATCACTACAAAGACGGCCGGGTCACGATCGTCCGAGCCGACGGACGGCGGTTCGCGTTCTCGCTGCGCCCGCTTCGTCCCGGCTACGACGTCGCCCCGACGTTCGCCGGCCCCGACGAGAAGGCGATTCACATTCGTCGCCTGGACAAGCAGGGCGATCCCGAGGTCGTCGTCGACCTGTACTGGGGCGGCGCGCACTGCTGCTTCTACACGGTGGTCTTTCGGTACGACCCGGCGGCGAAGACATACCTTCGCGCCTCGCACCTCTGGGGCGACACGCCTCCGCGCCTTCGCGAGTTGGGCTCGGACGGCCGCGTCGAATTCGTGAGCGGCGACGACCGATTCGCATACGCCTTCACGAGCTTCGCCGACAGCGCCTTTCCGGTCCAGGTGTGGACGTTCGCCGACGGCCGGTTCGTCGACGCGACCAGAAGCTTTCCGGCGCTGATCCGGGCGAGCGCGAAGCGACACCTGGCCGAATACCGGTCCGAGCAACGCTCTGATCGTTCCGTGCGCGGCATCCTCGCCGCCTACCTCGCGGAGCGGTACCTGCTCGGCGAGGCCGACGGCGGCTGGGCTGTCGTTCACCGGGCCGCCGCCCGCGGGGAGCTCGCTCACACGTACGACGGCTCCGACACGGCCGCTACGTACCTCCACCGCCTGCGGGCGTTCCTCGCCAGGAACGGCTACAGCCGCTGACAGGTCCGGCTCACGGGATGGTCTTCTCCGCCGGGGGTCACGCGATGACGGGCAGGAGCACTGCCCCTGATGCCGCCGCGGCGCACAGTGCCGCCCCCGCCAGGGCGAAGCGCAGGCGCCTCCGGGTGGGGGCAGGCGCCGCCTCGCATGCGACGAGCGCGGTGGAGGCGAGACCGTAGGTGACTCCGACGAGCGTCTGGACGGCGTAGAGGACGAGCCCGGCGGCGATCGCGGCCGTCGGGTCGACCCCTGCCCGCTCGAGTGCCAGGGCGACCGCTGCGCTCGTGACGCCGACGTTCCCAGGCGTGAACGGGAGCAGGCCGGCGAGATCGAGGGCGGCGGTGACGATCAGGGCGACGGTCAGCGGCGAGTGGACACCGACCGAGGCTGCGACCGCGGCCGCGGCGGCGATGCGGCAGCTCGTCGCCGTGAGCTGCCATCCGAGCACCCGGGCGCCACGCCGCCGGTCGCGTAGCAGCGCATCGGCTCCTTCGAACAGGCGCCGGATCCGCCATCGCTCCAGGCGGCCCCGCAGGAGCACTGCCAGGGCGATGAGCCCCGCGGCGGCTCCGGCGGCTGCCGCGACCGGCACGAGCGGGAGCCCGTAAACGGCTGACGCCACCGCGACGAGCATGGCCTGCACAGCGACGTGAGCGACCTCGATCGCCGCGAACGCGCCCGCGCTGACGAGCAGGACGCCGTCGCCGGCGGGAAGCGTCCTGGCGAAGAGGGTGACGCGGGCCGCATCGCCGAGACGGGCGGGCAGAAACGAGTTGAGCAGCGAACCGACGCCGTAGCGGGCGCAGGCGTCGAGGCGGCCGACGCGGCTGCCGCAGCCGCCGAGGGTGGTCCGCCAGGCGCCGGCGCTCGCCACGAGCGAGCCCAGGAAGGCGACCGCCGCGAGCCAGAGGTACGCGAGGTTGGCGTCCTGGATCAGCGCGACGCTGCCGGTCAGCTGCTCGCGGTGCAGCAGCACCATGACGCAGGCGGTGACCACCAGGGCGCCTCCTGCGGCGACTGCGGCCCCGCGCGGGAAACGCCGACGTTCCCGAAAGAGCGCCTGCGGACGGAAGGCAACGAGCGTCGGAGCCAAGCGGAACGACGGTAGCGCCGGCAGATGAGGAAACGATGAATGCCGACGTGACCGGTTGAGTCACCGGCGAAGACCCGTCTAACATCGCCCGCGCGGCGTCGACCCCGTCGAGCGGCGATCCTGGACCTGTGCACCGCGACCTGCCCACCGGCACCGTCACGTTCCTCTTCACGGACGTCGAAGGCTCGACCCGCCTGCTGCACGAGCTCGGCGCGGAGGAGTACGCGGCGGCTCTCGCCGAGCACCGGCAGGTGATCCGGCGCGCCGGCGCCGCGCACGGGGGCGTCGAGGTCGACGCACAGGGCGACTCGCTCTTCGCCGCCTTCCCGACCGCCGCGGGCGCGGTCTCGGCTGCGGCCGAGATCACCCGGGGCCTGGCAGCGGGGCCGATCCGGGTCCGGATCGGGCTGCACACGGGCACGCCGCTCGTGACGGACCGAGCCTACGTCGGCCGGGACGTTCACCTCGCAGCCCGGATCGCCGCGGCCGGCCACGGCGGACAGGTCCTCGTCTCCGGGACGACCGCTGCCCTCGAGCCCGGGGCAGAGCTTCGCGACCTGGGCGAGCACCGGCTGAAGGACTTCGACGGCCCGGTGACGATCTTCCAGCTCGGGAACGATGCCTTCGCGCCGCTCCGGACGAGCTCAACGACGAACCTCCCCCGGCCCGCCGGAGCGTTCGTCGGCAGGGACAGCGAGCTCGAAGACGTCCTCGCACGCGTCGGAGGCGGTGCGCGCCTCCTCACCCTCACCGGCCCCGGCGGCTGCGGCAAGTCGCGGCTCGCGATCGAGGCTGCCGCCGCGCTCGTTCCCGCCTTCGCCGCAGGCGTCTTCTGGGTCGGGCTTGCCCCGCTCAGGGAGCCGGCGCGCGTGCTCGGCGCGATCGGCCTGGCGCTCGGCGCTAGGGACGGTGTCGCCGAGCACGTCGGCGAGCGCGAGCTGCTGGTCGTTCTCGACAACTTCGAGCACGTCGTCGCAGCGGCCCCCGACGTGTCGGGTCTCGTGTCCGCGTGCCCGAACCTGACCGTGATCGTCACGAGCCGCGAGCGGCTGAACGTCACAGGCGAGGCCGAGCTGCAGGTGCCTCCGCTCGCCGAGTCGGAAGCGGTCGCCCTCTTCTGCGAGCGCGCGCAGATCGACCCGTCCGCGGAGATCGCCGAGCTCTGCCGGCGCCTCGACGCGCTGCCGCTCGCCGTCGAGCTCGCCGCCGCGCGGACGAAGGCGCTTTCGCCACGTCAGATCCTCGAGCGGCTGTCGCAGCGGCTCGACCTGCTCGCGGGCGGCCGCGACGCGGACCCGCGCCAGCAGACGCTCCGCGCGACGATGGAGTGGTCGTACCAGCTGCTCTCCGACCCGGAGAAGCGGCTCTTCCCCCGCCTTTCCGTGTTCTCGGGAGGGTTCGGCCTCGACGCGGCGCTGGCGGTGGCAGGCGCCGACCTCGACACGGTTCAGTCGCTCGTCGAGAAGAGCCTCCTCCGCTTCTCGAACGAGCGCTACGCCATGCTCGAGACGGTGCGCGAGTTTGCCGCCGAGCGGCTCGACCCGGAGGAGGCGGATGGAGTCCGCCGACTGCACCGCGCCTACGTCGTCGCACTGGCGGCGGCGAGCGCCCCGAGGCTGTACACGGCCGAGGAGGCCGCCGTCTCCGCACAGCTCGCGCCGGACTACGCGAACGTGCGGGCAGCGGTGTCTCACGCGCTCGCAGAGCGCGAGCCCGACGACGTCGGGCGGATCCTGGGCGCGCTCTATCCGTTCCTGATCTCTCACGGCGACCTGGCGGAGGTGCGTGCGTGGGGCGAGGCGGCCCTGGAGGCTCGCGACCGCCTCTCGGAAACCGGCCGTGCCGAGACGCTGGTCGGGACCAGCGAGATCGCACGCTTCGGAGGCGATCTCGACCGCGCGCGCGAGCTGAAGGAGGAGCTGGCGACCGTGCAGGTCGAGCTCCAGCGTCCGAACTGGAGGGCGGCGACGCTCGCCGACCTCTGCGAGCTGGCACTCGACCAGGGGAACTTCGCCGCGGCGCGGACCTATGCCGAGCAGAGCGCCGCGGCGGGCGCCGGCGCCCGCGCAGAGCTGTGCTTCGCGGAGCTCGCTCTCCGCACGGGAGATGTCGCCTCCGCCGAGTCGCACGGCCTTGCCGCGCTCGGCGGCCTCGCCGAGGGGGCGTTCAACCACGCGACGACGCTCGAGCTCCTCGGCGAAGCCGCGCGGCGAGCCGGAGACGTCGAGCGTGCCCGCGAGCGCTTCGCCGACGCGCTGCACGCCTTCGCTGCGCTCAACGACGGCGGCGGCATCGCCGACTCGCTCGACGGGCTCGGCCGCATCGCGGCCACCGTCGGTGACGCGACGCGCGCGGGCCGCCTGCTCGGTGTCGCGGAACGCCTGCGCGAGACGCGCGGGCGCAGGCCGATCCGCGCCGACCTCCCGCTGCCGGAGGTTCCGGCGACGGCACGGGACGAGGGGCGTGCGATCGCTCTCGAGGACGCGCTCGCCTACGCGCTGGGGATCGGCGCGTGAGGGCCGGCGCGAGGGTCCGACGCTACGAGTGGGGTTTTCCGCACCTCCGAATGTCGGCCCGCCCCACTGGCAGGCGGCTCCCTGGCCGGCAGCCTGCGTCGAGGAGATGGAAAGCCAAGGCAAGGAGGGTGCGATGGCGATCGAGAGCGAACATCCGGAACTGCGCGAGCTGGACCACCGGAGCGGCGACGGCTTCGACGTGACGCTCCTCTGGAGCGCGCGCACGGGTCGCGTGTTCGTCGCGGTCGAGGACACGCGGACGAACGACGCGTTCCGGATCGCCGTCGACCCGCGCGACGCGCTGGAGGCGTTCCATCATCCGTACGCGTACGGGTGCCGGCGCGGCCGTCCGATGACCGTCGCCGGCGAGCGGAGGGCAGCGGCCGAATCGCACGAGGGATGAGCAAGCGGCTGCGTCGAATTGTCGATCGACCATCTAGGCTGCCGTGGAAGGGGGTCGCGATGAACGTGGCGCACCGGGCGGCGGGCGAGCAGCTTCGGCCGCCACGGCGCGTCCTCGTCGTCGACGACCATCCGAGCTTCCGCCGCAGCGCGAGCGCGCTGCTGGCAGCCGAGGGGTACGAGGTGGTCGCTGAAGCAGAAGACGGTGCATCCGCAGTCGCTCTCGCGAGCGAGGTCGGACCGGACCTCGTCCTCCTCGACATCCAGCTTCCCGACCTGGACGGCTTCGCAGTTGCGGAACGCCTCCTGGCGAGCGATCCGGAGCTCGAGATCGTGCTCGTGTCGAGTCGTGACCGTTCGTCGTACGGATCCCTGATCGAGGCGAGCGGGGCGCGCGGCTTTCTTTCGAAAGGTGACCTTTCCGGGGCCGCGTTGGGAAAACTTCTGGAGTGACCGGGATGAGCCACGCTCGCGACGGGCCCGCCGCGGTGACCTGGGGGGAACCGGCACTCCTGTTCGCCGTCGGGCTCGCCGCCACCGGCGGGGCGGTCTACGCGATCGCCGTCAGCAAGATCTCGCCGCACCCGGTTGCCCAGTCGCTGGTCACGGCGGTCGTGTGCCTGACGTTCGTCGGCACGGGAGCAGTCGCGTTACGGCTGCAGCCGTACGCGCGCTTCGGTCTGCTCCTCGCCGCGGTCGGCTTCGCGTCGCTGATCAGCGTCCTGCACGAGGCGAACGGCGCCGCGCCCTACACGATCGGCGTGCTCGCCTCGAACGTCGTCTTCGCCCTGCTGGTGCACGCTTTCCTGGCGTTCCCGAGCGGCCGGCTGCGCTCCCGGAGCGCCCGGCTGCTGGCGGTCGCGGCGTACCTCGACGTGCTCGCGCTCCAGGTGATCGCCGTCCTCTTCGACCCGCTGACCCGCTACCACAGCGACCATCCGCGGAATCTCGCCCTCGTCGACGCGCACGCAGCGCTCGCAACCGGCCTCGAGGAGCTCGAGGCGGCGATCGCGGTCGCGATCGCGCTGGCGGTGGTGATCGTTCTCACCCGTCGTGCGCGCGCGGCGACGCCGGCCGCGCGGCGACAGCTGGTGCCGGTGCTCGTCGGCGGCACGTTCGCGCTGCTGTTCTTCTCCCTCGGGCTCTTCCTCGCGCCGCTCTCGTCGCATGCCGGCCTCGTCGGCTTCGGGCTGGGGCTGCTCGCGGCGCTCGCGCTTCCGGGAGCCTTCCTCGCGATGCTCGTGCGGGAACGGCTCTCGCGGGGAGCGGTGGGCGACCTGCTCCTGGAGCTCCGTGACCCCGACCGGCCACCCGACCTCGAGGATGCGCTGCGGCGAGCCCTGGGCGACCCCTCGCTTCGCTTTGGCCGCCTCGGGCCCGAGGGGGGGTACGTCGACGGCGCCGGCGCGCCGCTCGTCCTTCCGCCGGCGGGCGTCGTCGAGGTGACGACGCCGATCCTGTACCAGGGAGAGGCGATTGGGGTGCTCGTCCACGACCGCTCTTTGCGGTTGCGCCAGGAGTTGCTCGACGCGGTCGGCGCCGCTGCCGGCTTCGCCCTCGCGAACGAGCGCGCATTGCACAATCTCCAGCTCGTCGAGCAGCGGAACAGCGCCCTGCTCGACGCGATCCCCGACACGATCCTCCGCTACGGGCGCGACGGCACGTACCTCGACGCTCGCCCGGACCCCACGACGTTCTCACTGTTCGCTCCGGACGAGTTCATCGGCCGGAATGTCCGCGACGTGCTCCCGGACGAGCTCGCTGGCACCGTCCTCGCCTGCATCGACCGCGCGCTGGAGACCGGCAGCTTGACCACGATCGAGTACGACCTGGAGATCCAGGGAGTGGTGCACTGGCGGGAGGCCCGGATGGTTCCGGGCGGCGAAGAGGAGGTCGTGGCGATCTTGCGTGACGTCACCGAGCAGCGTCGCGCCGAGGAGGGGGAGCGGCGCCTCGCCGCTGAGCAGGCCGCGCTCCGGCGTGTGGCAACGCTCGTGGCCGGGAACGCCGCCCCCGAGCAGGTGTTCCAGACGGTGACGGAGGAGGTCTGCCGGCTGCTCGAGCTGCGGACGGCGGTGCTCCACCGCTTCGAGGACACGCAGACGTCGACGATCGTCGGCAAGTTCGGCGAGCCCACCGGCCGGTTCGAGCTCGGTAACGTCGTCGAGCTCGAAACCGGCGCGGCGCTGGAGGTGCTGCGGACCGGAGCTCCGGCGAGGTCCGACTACACCGGGCTGGCCGGCACCGGCGCGGTCGAGCTGCGAGCACTCGGCTTCCGTGGCAGCGTCGGCGTGCCGATCGCGGTCGCAGGCGGCACCTGGGGCGCGCTGGTCGTCGCGCTCCGCGAGGAAGAGGTGCTCCCGCTCGAAACGGAGCGGCGGCTCCAGGCGTTCGCGGAGCTGGTCGGGCTGGCGGTCGCGAGCGCGGACGCACGAGACGAGCTGGCCGCCTCGCGGTTGCGGATCATCGAGGCGAGCGACACCGAGCGGCGCCGGCTCGAGCGCAACCTCCACGACGGGGCGCAGCAGCGACTCGTCGCGCTGATGGTGGGACTCCGGCTCGTCCAGGCCGAGCTGAAGTCGAGCCCGGACGAGGCGGGGCGGCTGGTCGAGACCCTCACCGAGGAGCTCGGCGAAGCGCTGACGGAGCTGCGCGAGATCGCACAGGGAATCCACCCGGCTGTGCTAACCGAGCGAGGTCTCGAAGCGGCGCTCGAAGTCCTGGGCGCGCGGACGCCGCTCCCCGTTGCCCTTGACGTCCGGCTACCCGAGCGCCTGCCCGAGCCGGTGGAGACAGCTGCCTACTACGCGGTCTCGGAGGCGCTCGCCAACGTCGTCAAGCACTCCCATGCGTCTCGCGCTTCGGTTCGCGTCGCGCGCCCCGACGGGCTGGTGACGATCGAGATCTCGGACGACGGTGTCGGTGGTGCCGATGCCGATCGTGGGTCCGGGCTCCGTGGGCTTCGAGATCGAGTGGACACGCTCGACGGCGTCCTGCGGCTCGAGAGTTCGCCCGGTCGCGGCACGCTGATCAGGGTCGAGCTTCCCGTCCGGACGGAAAGCCTTGCGGCGGTCGAGCTGGAGCGATGACGCTCACCTTCCTCTTCAGCGACGTGGAGGACTCCAGCGGTCTCGCCGATCGCCTGGGCGGAAGCTACGCGGAGGTGCTTGCCGAGGCACGCGAGCTGCAGCGCACTGCGATCGCGCGAGCGGGCGGCGAGGAGGTCGACTGCCGCGGCGACGAGCTCTTCAGCGTCTTCTCCGAGCCCGGTGCGGCCGCCCTGGCCGCGCTCGACATCCAGCGTGCGTTCGCCGCCCGCTCGTGGCCGGACGAGGAGCGCGTTCGCGTGCGGATCGGCCTCCACAGCGGCGAGGCGGAGCGGGCCGCCGACGGGTTCGTCGGCCTCGACGTCCACCGGGCCTCGCGCATCTGCCAGGCCGGCCACGGCGGGCAGATCCTGGCTTCGCGGGAGGCGACGTCCGAGCTCGGCGTGGCTGCGCGGGAGCTCGGCGAGTTCGAGTTCCGGGGCCTGCGTGACGCCGAGCGGATCTTCCAGCTCGTCGCCGACGACCTTCCGGAGGAGTTTCCGCCCCTCCGGAACGTGCGGCTGCGCGAAGGAGGGCTGTCCGCGGTGGTCGCCGACGACTCGACCCTCCTGCGGGAGGGGCTCGCACGGCTGCTCGAGGAGGCCGAGATCGAGGTCGTCGGGCAGGCCCGCAACGCCGACGAGCTGATGCTGAAGGTGCGCAGCTACCACCCGGACGTGGCGATCGTCGACATCCGCATGCCGCCGACGCAGACCGACGAGGGAATCCGGGCTGCACGCGAGATCCGGGCCAAGCATCCGGAGACGGGCGTCCTCGTGCTCTCCCAGCACGTCGCGCACACGTACGCCGTGGAGCTGCTCTCCGAGAGCGCGCAGGGGCTCGGCTATCTGCTCAAGGATCGTGTGGGGGACGTGGACGAGTTCATCTCGGCCGTCCGGCGCGTGGCAGAGGGAGGCTCGGCGCTCGACCCGCTCGTCGTCGCGGAGCTGGTGGGTCGCGACCGCGGCGACGACCCGCTCGAGTGGCTCTCGCCGCGCGAGCGGGAAGTGCTCGAGCTGATGGCGGAGGGCAGGTCGAATCAGGCGATCGGAGCGCGGCTCTTCATTTCCCCGCGTGCCGTCGAGAAGCACGTGACGAGCATCTTCACCAAGCTGCGTCTCCCGGCTGCGCGCGAAGATCACCGCCGCGTGCTGGCCGTCCTGCGCTTCCTCGGCTCGTAGCGCCTTCGGAAGTGCGGATAACCGTACCCGTGAAAGCCTGAGCACCGTACGCGGGGACGACGGCGACTGAGCGACCCTCCAGGGGTGGCTGCAACCGGACCCACACGGCGCGGGCCCCGCGGAGAGCTCCAGGCCTGGTACCTGTCGAGCCTCTACCCGAAGCTCGCCCGTGCCGTGGGCGGCGGCGCCGTCACGCCCGCCGCCGCCCGCGAGCTCGACCGGCAGGTCCGAGACCTCCTCGACCTGCGCGGCGATGCATCCTCCGAGGCCGCCTGACCTGGCGGCGTCGCGACGAACGACCGATGATTCGCGGACCGGGAAGCAGTCTGAACCGGCATGGCGAAGCTGATCTACTCCGCGATCACCTCGCTCGACGGCTTCGTCGAGGACGCTGACGGGAGGTTCGACTGGGCGGCGCCGGACGACGAGGTGCACGCGTTCGTGAACGACCTCGAGCGGCAGGTCGGGACGTACCTCTACGGGCGGCGCATGTACGAGACGATGGTCTTCTGGGAGAGCCCGCCCGGCCTGGCCGAGCGGCCGCCGGCGGTGCAGGAGTACGCGGAGATCTGGCAGGCGGCCGACAAGATCGTGTATTCGAAGACACTGTCGAAGGTCGCGAGCGCGAGGACGCGGATCGAGCCCGAGCTCGACCCCGAGGCGGTGAGGCGGCTGAAGGCGAGTGCGGGCCACGACCTCAGCATCGGCGGCGCCGAGCTGGCCGCCCGCGCGATCGAGGCCGGGCTCGTGGACGAGCTCCAGCTGTTCGTCGTCCCCGTCCTCGTCGGAGCGGGGAAGCCGGCGCTTCCGAAGATCCGCCGGAGCCTGGAGCTGCTGGACGAACGGCGCTTCCGGAACGGCACGGTGTATCTCAGGTACATCGACGCCTGACCGTCCACGAGTACCGCTCCGGATGCACCCCCTGACCTGGATCCGCGCCACGGCGGATCGCGCCATCGCGCGCCTGGCGCTCGTCGGCGTAGACCCTCGCGACGACGAGGACCTCGCGGCCTAGTGATCGAGGACGGTGAGGTCGAGCCGGGCGACGCGCTCGGGGTCGGCGAGGAAGTCGATCTCGACGATCTTTCCGTCCTCGACGGTGAACGCGCCGACCGAGAAGGGCTTGCCGTTGCGGATCGCGACGACTCCAGGGATGCCGTTGACGAGCACCCGCCGCAGGGTCAGATCGGCCTGCTGTTCCCAGAACAGCGCCTGGCCGGCGACGGCCTCCGCCCCCTGCACGTGCCGCGAGAGGCCGGTCGTGCCGCCGTCCGCTCTGAGCACGACGTCGGGGTCGAGGACGGCGACGAGCGCGTCGAAGTCGCCCTTCCGGGCGGCCGCCTGGAACGCCTCGACCACCTCCCACTGGGCCCCGAGGTCGGCGTCCGGCACCGGGGCGGCACCGCGGACTCTGCGGCGTGCACGGCTGGCGAGCTGGCGCGTCGCCTGGGGCGAGCGCTCGACGATCGGCGCGATCTCCTCGAACGGGACCGCGAACATGTCGTGCAGGACGAAGGCCAGCCGTTCGGCCGGGGTCAGGGTCTCGAGCACGACCAGGAGGGCGAGCCCGACCGAGTCGGCGAGCAGCGCCTCGTGCTCCGGGTCGGTGCCGTCCGCGGGATCGACGATCGGGTCCGGAACGTGGACGTCGAGCGACTGCTCGCGCCGGGTTCTGCGCGAGCGGAGCATGTTCAGCGCCACCCGGGCAACGATCGTCGTCAGCCAGGCACGGAGGTTCTCGACCTCGCTCGTGTCGGTGCGGCTGAGCCTCAGCCAGGCGTCCTGGACGGCGTCGTCGGCCTCCGCGAGCGAGCCGAGCATCCGATAGGCGACTGCGCGGAGGTGCGGCCGCTGATCCTCGAATTGTCCGGCGAGCCATTCCTGCTGATCCATGTCACATACCTCCCGAGCAGCGTGTCACCAAGGTAGACCCGCGAAACCCGCGGGCTGTGACCGAAGGGGGACACGATGCGTGTTTTCGTCACAGGTGCGAGCGGTGCGATCGGCAGCAGGCTCGTTCCACAGTTGATCGACGCAGGCCACGAGGTGGTCGGTACCCACCACTCGCCCGCGAGCGCGGCGCTGCTGCGGACGCTCGGCGCGAAGCCGGTGCTGCTCGACCTGCTCGACGCGCGCGCGGTGCGCAACGCCGTGCTCGAGGCAGAACCCGAGGCGATCGTCCACGAGGCGACCGCTCTGGCGGACGTCAAGTTCTCCCGCAAGATGGACCGGGTGGTCGGCACGACCAACGAGCTGCGAACCACGGGGACCGACGCCCTGCTCGGGGCCGCCCGCGAGGCCGGCGTGCGCCGGTTCGTCGCGCAGAGCGTCGCCGTCTTCTCGCGGTACGCCCGCGAGGGCGGGCCTGTCAAGACCGAGGACGATCCGGTCGAAACCGCGACGCCCGCCAGCTTCCGGCAGAGCGCTGCCGCACTGGACCACCTCGAGCAGGCGGTTACCGACTTCGGCGGGATCGTCCTGCGTTACGGCGCCTTCTACGGCGCCGCCAACGACGGCTTGATCGAGCCGGTCCGCAAGCGGCAGTTCCCGATCGTCGGCGACGGCGGCGGCATCTGGTCCTGGATCCACCTCGACGACGCCGCCGCCGCAACCGCTCTCGCTGTGGAGCACGACGGGCCGGCGATCTACAACGTCGTCGACGACGATCCGGCGCCGGTGCGCGAATGGCTGCCGGTGCTCTCCCAACTCCTCGGAGCGAAGCCGCCGCGGCATCTGCCGGTCTGGCTCGCACGGCTGCTCGCCGGCGAGTTCGTGGTCGTGCTGTCCACCGAGGCGCGCGGAGCCTCGAACGCGAAGGCGAAGCGCGAGCTCGGCTGGACGGCGCGCTATCCGAGCTGGCGGACCGGGTTCTCGGCTGCCTATTCGGCGCTTCTGGTCGCCGACCGGCCGGAGCCTCGCCCGGCCGCACGTGCGAGCCACTCGCACGGGTAGTCGCTCGAGCATCGGGTGGCCGAGGGCGTCCGGTGGGCCGCCGGGCGCCCTCATCGGGCACCCTTGTCCGATGCTCACCGTCGGGCATTCGACGCATCCCATCGAGGAGTTCCTCGCGCTGCTGCGTGTCGCCGAGGTCGAGCAAGTGGCGGACGTGCGCCGGTTCGCGAGTTCGCGGCGGCATCCGCAGTACGGGGCGGAGGCGCTGTCCGCCGCGCTGGCGGAGCAGGGGGTCGGCTACGAGCATCTCGCTGCGCTCGGCGGCCGACGGCCGGTTCTGCCCGGGTCGTGCAACGACGGCTGGCGGATCGCGGGTTTCCGCGGCTACGCAGACCATCTCCGTTCGGACGAGTTCGCCGACGGCCTGGCGAGCCTCGAAGAGCTCGCCGCACGCGGAAGTGTGGCCGTCATGTGCGCGGAGGCCCAGTGGTGGCGCTGCCACCGCCGCGTGCTTGCCGATGTCCTCGTCATGCGGGGCTGGGAGGTGCGTCACCTGATGACCGGCGGGCGGTCGATGGATCACCGGCCGCCGGACTTCATGGTCGCCGCCGACGACGGCCTGCCGTGCTATCCGGCCGAATCGGCGGAACCGGCTGAATCGACATGATCTCGATGTGGTCGAGGCGTCTGGCAGCGTGAGGGACGAGCGGCCCGCGATCGTCGCGGTCGATCCGGACGAGGATGCGATCCGTAGGATCGCCGGCGAGCTCGGGCGGTACGAGCGCGACTACCGGATCGTCTGTGAACGCTCGGTCGAGAGCGCGCTCGGCGAGCTCGAGGCGATGCGCCACTCAGGAGACCGCGTCGCCGTGGTCCTGGCCGCCCGGGGAGACGAGCGTCTCCGCGGCGAGGCTCTGCTCGAACGGACGAGCGACCTCCACCCGCATGCGAAGCGCGGCCTGCTGATCGAGTTCGGCGCCTGGGGGGACCACGAGACAGCCGTCGTGATCCGCGAGGCGATGACTCGCGGGCACATCGACTACTACGTGCTGAAGCCGTGGAGCGAGCCCGACGAGCTGTTCCACCGGACGATCTGCGAGTTCCTGCACGAGTGGAGGCGCGCAACGGACCAGGGCCGACGCGAGTTGACAGTCGTGGCCGAACGCTTGTCCCCTCGCGGCTTTGAGCTGCGGAACCTGCTCGCCCGGAACGGCGTTCCCCACGCATTCCACGGGAGCGACTCCGAGGAGGGTCGGAGGCTGCTCGCCGTCTGTGGGCGCGACGAATCGAGCGAGCCGATCGTCCTCCTTCCCGACGACCGAATCCTCGTCGATCCGTCCAACCAGGACCTCGCGGAGAAGGGTTACCGGGTTCCGACGCGGCTCGAACAGGACTCTGGTCCATTCGATGTCGTCGTCGTGGGCGCGGGCCCCTCCGGCCTGGCGGCCGCTGTGTACGCCTCGTCGGAGGGGCTGCGGGCGCTCGTCGTCGAGCGCGAGTCGATCGGCGGCCAGGCGGGCGCGAGCGCCCGGATCCGGAACTACCTCGGCTTCCAGCGCGGCATCGCGGGCGGCGAGCTCGCGACGCGCGCATACCAGCAGGCGTGGGTCTTCGGCACGAACTTTCTGCTGATGCGCGAGGTGGCGGGGCTCCAGACGCACGACGGAGGCCACGCCGTCGCCGTCTCCGACGGGTCGGAGATCGAGGCTCGCAGCGTCGTTCTTGCCACAGGCGTCGCCTATCGCCGGCTCGGCATTCCGGCGCTCGAGGACTTCGGCGGACGCGGAGTCTTCTACGGCTACTCGAGCTCGGATGCGCAGCAGTTCGCGGGGGCGAAGGTCTTCGTCGTCGGCGCCGGGAACTCGGGCGGGCAGGCGGCCGCGGACTTGAGCCGCTACGCCGCCGACGTGACGCTCGTCTGCCGGCGTCCGTCCCTCGCCGACAACATGTCGCGGTACCTGCAGGACGAGATCGAGGCCGCCGGCGTCCACGTGAAGCTGTCGACGACCATCGTCGGCGCCGTGGGCGAAGGGCGGCTCCAGGAGCTCACTCTCCGCGGCCCGTCGGGCGCCCGGGAGGTGGTTCGCGCCGACGCGGTGTTCGTTCTCATCGGTGGCCGGCCGCGGTCCGACTGGCTTCCGCAGGAGGTCGAGCGCGACGAGCGGGGCTTCATCCTCACGGGGGGCGGGGAGCACCTGTTCGAGACCTCGCTTCCGGGCGTCTTCGCGATCGGAGACGTCAGGGCCGGGTCGGTCAAGCGCGTCGCCTCGGCCGTCGGCGAGGGCGCAGTCGTGATCCAGCAGGTTCACCGGTACCTGGACGAGTCAGCAGTCTCGAGCCGTCCGATTCGTGAACCCGCCTCGTGAACGAAGAATCGAATTCGCTATAGTGAACTAAGTGGTTCAGTATACGACGACAGTCGACCGCGTCTTCGCCGCCCTTGCCGATCCGACCCGCCGCGCCGTTCTCGAACGGCTCGGCCTCGGCAGCGCGACGATCAGCGAGCTCGCTGCGCCCTTCGGCATGTCGCTGACGGGAATGAAGAAGCACGTCCGGTTGCTCGAGGAGGCGGAGCTGGTCACGACCGAGAAGGTCGGCCGTGTCCGCAGATGCATGCTCGCGCCGTATGCCTTCGAGGGGATCAGCACGTGGTTGCAGCGGCTCGACCGGTTCGCGCAGGTCGTCGAACGAACGAAAGGAGTCCGATGAGCACCGCCAGGAAGAAGGAAGGCTTCTCGGCCGAGGAAAAGGCCGCAATGAGAGCGCGTGCGAAGGAGCTGAAGAGCAAGACGGACGGAGAGAGCGCCGTTCGCTCCGCCATCGCCGCGATGTCGCCGCAGGACCGCGTCATCGCGAAGCGGGTCCATGAGCTGATCACGTCCACCGCCCCGGACCTCACGCCGAAGACCTGGTACGGGATGCCCGCGTACGCCAGGGAGGGCAAGGTCGTCTGCTTCTTCCGCGACGCGGGGAAGTTCAAGGAGCGGTACGCGATGCTCGGGTTCAACGACAGCGCGAAGCTCGACGACGGCTCCATGTGGCCGGTCGCCTACGCACTGACGAAGCTGACCGCGGGCGACGAGAAGAAGATCCGCGCGCTGGTGAAGAAGGCGGTGCGCTGATGAACGAGACGACGGTCACCACGCCGAACGAGCTCGAGATCCGGGTCGAGCGGGTCTTCGATGCGCCGCGCGCGCACGTCTTCTCCGTCTGGACGGACCCGCAGTTGATCCCCGAATGGTGGGGCGACGGCACGGTCGTCGAGGAGATGGACGTCCGGCCCGGCGGCACCTACCGCTTCCGCACGGCGTTCGGCGTCGTCGAGGGCCAGTTCCGCGAGGTCGAGCCGCCCGAGCGCCTCGTGCAGACGTTCCAGAACCACCTGCAGACCCTGGAGTTCGAGGACCTCGGCGAGCGGACGAAGCTGACCCAGACGATGAGCTTCGCCTCGACCGAGGAGCGCGACACGACGATGCAGTACGGCGTCGAGGAGGGCGCGAAGGGCGGGTTCGCGCGGGTGGACGAAGTGCTCCGGCGGCTGAGGACTGCGCGAGCTGTCCCCTGACGGGACTCTCGATCGTCGTTCCACGAAAGGACGATCGAGAGGAGGAGGTCATGCAGTCAGCAAGGAAGATCGCCGTCACGGGCGCGACCGGGAGGGTCGGCCGCCACGTCGTCGACGTGCTCGAGGCCCAGGGTCACGAGGTCGTTCCGATCTCGCGCTCGAGCGGGGTGGACCTGATCACCGGGGAGGGGCTCGCCGCGGCTCTCGCCGGGGTGGAGAGCGTCGTCGATGCGGCCACCCAGCCCCTCAACGATCAGGACGCCGCCACGGCGTTCTTCACGACCTCGGCCCACAACCTGCAGGAGGCCGGCGCGGCTGCCGGCGTCCAGCGGATCGTGGCGGTCTCGATCGTGGGAGCCGACCGATTCACGGGTGGCTTCATCGCGGCCTCGGCCGTGCACGAGCGGGCGATGTCGGAGGGGCCGATCCCGGTGCGAATCCTGCGGGCGACCCAGTTCCACGAGTTCGTCCCGTCGATGCTGGAGTGGGGCAGGCAGGGCGACGTGATCTACGTGCCGCGAATGCGCACCCAGCTCGTGGCGGCCAGGAGCGTCGCCGAGGCGCTCGCCGGCCTGGCGACCGTCTCGGGAAGTGAGCCGGAACTCGACGGCGGAGCCGTCCCCGAGATCGGCGGCCCGCGGGAGGAGCGGCTCGCCGAGATCGCGAGACTACTCGTCTCCCGGGGCGGCGAGTCGCTGCGGGTCGCGGAGGTGAGCGACCCGGCCGACCCGGATCACGAGCTGCTCGAGAACGGCGCTCTCCTCCCCGGGCCGGATGCGACTCTCGCCGGCCCGACGTTCGAGGAGTGGCTCGAAGCCGAGGGTGGCACACGTGTCCCGGTTCGAGCCGGTGGTTCGTCGGGGTAATGACACTCTCTCTGTCCAAAGGAGGAAACGCGATGAAGTACGCGATGCTGATCTACTCGGGACCAGCGATGCGTGAGTACGAGCGGCTGCCGGACGAGGAGCAGCGCGCGATCGTGGGGGAATACCAGGCGCTGATGGAGGAGCCCGGCGTGCTCGGTGCGGAGCAGCTGCAGCCGCCGGAGAGCGCGACCACCGTCCGGGTGGACGACGGAACGGTGCTGACGACGGACGGCCCCTTCGCGGACACGAAGGAGTTCCTCGGCGGCCTCTACCTCCTCGAGGCGGAAAACCTGGACGTGGCGCTCGAGCTGGCGGCCCGGATTCCGGCGGCGCGGATGGGCGGCGCGGTCGAGGTGCGGCCGGTGGTGGAGCGGTAGCGCTGCTCGAGCAGGTCTTCCGGGAGGAATGGGGCCGTGTCCTCGCCAACCTGATCGGCTTCCTCGGCGACTTCGACCTCGCCGAGGAAGCCGCGCAAGAGGCGTTCGCGATCGCCGCCGAGCGCTGGCCGCAGACCGGCGAGCCTGCCAACCCGGGCGCGTGGCTGACGACGACGGCGCGCAACCGGGCGATCGACCGGATTCGTCGCGACCGCACGCTCGCCGCGAAGACGCACCTGCTGGAGCCGCCCGAGGCGGTGGAGGAGGAGATGGAGGAGCAGACCTTCCCGGACGAGCGGCTGGAGCTGATCTTCACCTGCTGCCATCCTGCGCTGGCGCTGGAGGCGCAGGTGGCGTTGACGCTGCGCGCGTTGGGCGGATTGACGACCGAGGGGATCGCACGCGCCTTCCTCGTTCCTCCGGAGACGATGAAGCGGCGGCTGACGCGGGCGAAGGGCAAGATCCGGACGGCCGGCATCCCCTTCAGAGTTCCCGCCGACCACCTGCTCTCGGACCGTCTGGCCGCCGTGCTGGCGGTGGTCTACCTGATCTTCAACGAGGGCTACGGAGGTCGGGTCGACCTGGCCGCGGAGGCAATCCGCCTCGGGCGGATGCTCGCCTCCCTGATGCCGGACGAGCCGGAGGCGCACGGCCTGCTCGCTCTGATGCTGCTCCACGACGCCCGCCGTGAGGCCAGGTTCGTCGGCGCCGAGCTGGTCCTGCTCGAGGACCAGGACCGCGCGCTCTGGAACGACGCGCAGATCGCCGAGGGCCGCGCGGTCCTCGACCAGGCAGTTGCCTTGCGTGGGCGCGGGCCGTACGTCCTCCAGGCGGCGATCGCCTCTGTGCAGACCGACGACCCGATCGGCTGGACCGAGATCGCGGCCCTGTACGGCGAGCTCGCCCGCCTGACCGGCTCACCCGTGGTGGAGCTGAACCGCGCCGTCGCAGTCGCCGAGATCGAAGGGCCGGCCGCGGCGCTCGAGATCGTCGACGCGCTCTCGCTCGACGACTACCAGTACCTCCACTCCACCCGCGGCAACCTTCTGCGCCGGCTCGGCCGCGGGGAGGAGGCCCGCGCCTCCTACCGGCGGGCGCTCGAGCTCGCGACGGCGGAGCCGGAGCGGCGGTTCCTCGAGCGCCGGCTCGCCGAGCTCTAGCCAGGCAGTGACAGGCTTGAGCCTGTCACTGCGGCCCGCCCCCCGGCGCTCGAAACAGTGACAGGCGAAGCCGGTTGTCCCCTGGCGCGGCGCCCGTTCGTCGCTGGACGAGACAAACGTTCAGAGGAGGAACCGATGAATACGAAAAGCGCTCCCGACTCGGAGCGGACGCGCTGGCTGGTTCTCGCGGTGACCGTCGCCGCGCAGTTCATGGTCATCGTCGACGTCGCGGTCGTGAACGTCGCCCTGCCGGCGATCAAGCACGACCTCCATTTCACCCAGGAGAGCCTGCAGTGGGTGATCACCGCCTACTCGATCCTGTTCGGCGGGACGCTGCTCCTGGGCGGCCGCCTTGCCGACCTGCTCGGACGCAGGCGGCTGTTCATGGCCGGCGTGGCGGTGTTCACGCTCGGCTCGCTCCTGTCCGGCCTCGCCTGGTCGGAACAGGCGCTGATCGTCACCCGGGCGCTGCAGGGCCTCGGCGGCGGATTGCTCGCCCCGGCCGCGCTCTCGATCCTCGTCACCACCTTCCGCGAGGGGCGTGAGCGGAACATCGCCCTCGGCGTGTGGGGTGCTGCCTCCGGCAGCGGCGGCGCCGTCGGCGTGCTGCTCGGCGGCGTCCTCACGTCGTACCTGAGCTGGTCGTGGATCTTCTTCGTCAACCTGCCGATCGGCGCAGCCGTCCTCGCCGTCACTCCGTGGCTGGTCCGCGAGAGCCGGGCCGCGCTCGCGCACAGGCACTTCGACGTGGCCGGCGCCACCTCGATCACGGCCGGCCTGATGGTGCTGGTCTACGCGATCACCCGGACGAGCCAGCACGGCTGGAGCGACGGTGTGACGATCGGGCTGCTCGCGACCGCCGCAGGTCTGATCGCGGCGTTCGTCGGGATCGAGGCACACTCGCCGGCGCCGCTGCTGCCGCTGCGGATCTTCCGCCTGCAGACGCTCTCGGCGGCCAACGCGGCGATGCTGATGATCGGAGCAACCGCGTTCGCACAGTTCTTCCTGCTGACGCTCTACCTGCAGGAGGTCCTGCGGTACTCGGCGATGGAGACCGGTGTCGCCTTCATCGCGATCAGCGTCACCATCGTCGTGTTCTCGAACGTCGGCCAGGCGCTGACCACCCGGCTGGGTGCACGTCCGGTGTTGACCGCCGGACTGCTGCTCACCGCGGGCGGCGCGGCGTTGTACGCCCAGATGCCCGCCGGCGGGCACTACTTCTGGGACGTCTTCCCCGGGCTGATCATCAGCGGGATCGGGCTTGCGCTCTCGTTCGTGCCGGTGACGATCGCCGGCCTGAGCGGCGTCGGGCCTGCCGACGCGGGTGTCGCCTCCGGCCTGATCAACACCACCCGGCAGATCGGCGGCTCGGTCGGGCTGGCCGCGGTGACGACGATCGCCGCCACCGCGACGAGCCACTACGCCGACAGCCATGCGGTGCTCGCCGTCAGCGGCCCGGCGCTCACGCACGGGTTCCAGGTCGCCTTCTACGCGCTGACCGGCGTGGCCCTCGTGGGCGCGGCGCTCGTCGCAGCCTTCGTCGAGTCGAGGCCGAGGGTTGCCGCGGTGGCCGCTCCGACGGCGGAGACGGTCGAGGCCGAGGTCGCGCTCGAAAAGGCGGCGTGATCGCAGCGGTCGGACGCACGAGCCGGTGGCAGGAAGGGCCGCCCTCGAGGGCGGCCCTTCTACCCGCGGGACCTCAGGCAGCGACGCTGGTTGCCGGCGCGGCGGGTAGCTGCACCGCGACGCTGAGCCCGCCGGCGGCCCGGGGAGTGAGGGTGAGGGTTCCGCCGTGTGCCTGGGTGATGCTCTTGACGATTGCCAGGCCGAGGCCGACACCTGCGTGATCGGTGCGTATGCGTTTGGCGCCGCGCTGAAACGGCTCGGCAAGCATGGCAACAAGCCCTGGGGTGAGCTGCTCGCCGGTGTTCTCGACCGTGAGCACCGCGCTCTCGGGGTCAGCCTTCGTCCTGACCCACACGGTGCCCCGTTCGGGCAGGTTGTGGACGATCGCGTTGTGCACGAGGTTCGTGGCCATCTGCAGCAGGAGCGTGGGTGAGCCGAGGGTGGGGGTCAGGTCGCCGGAGGTCTCGATCGTGACGCCGCGCTCTTCTGCGAGGGGGAGGAGCGTCTCAGCGGCTTCTTCGGCGACGAGGGAGAGGTCGACGTGTTCTCGGGTGAAGGACCGCTGGTCGGCGCGGCTGAGCAGGAGCAATGCTTCGGTCAGGTCGATCGCCCGGGTGTTGACGGCGTGGAGGCGGTCGACGAGCTCGCCGGTGTCGCGGTCGCCGCTTGGATCGTTGCGGGCTACGTCGAGCAGTGTCTGCGTGATCGCCAGCGGGGTGCGCAGCTCGTGGGAGGCGTTGGCTGCGAATCTCTGCTGTTCGGCGACGTGCGCTTCGAGCCGCGCGAGCATGGTGTCGAAGCTGTCGGCGAGCTCGCGGAACTCGTCCTGACGGCCTTCCAGCTCGATCCGGTGCGAGAGCGACCCGGTCGCGGCCAGGCGTGTGGCGTCCGTGATGCGGGTCAGCGGGGCCAGCATCCGGCCGGCGAGAATCCACCCTCCGAGAAGACCGAACACCAGCAGGAACGCCAACACCGCGGCTGCCCTCGGAGCGAAATAGCGCACGAGATCGGCGTGGCTGCGCACCATGAAGATCACACCCGGGTGCACCCCACGCGAAAGGGAGAAGTACCCGACGAGGAGCAGCACGGCGCCCGCGAGCATGAGGAAGCCGGCGTAGCTGAGGGTGAGCTTGAGGCGAACGCTCAAGCCGGGGGCTCTATCCACGGTCTCCTCCCTCGCGCCGGGTGTTCAGTTGAGCGTCGATGCGGTATCCGGCGCCCGGCACGGTAGCGATGATCCAGGGCTCGCCGAGTCGTTTGCGAAGTCCC
>Ga0070684_100000332_pt1 | contig 32736 bp, 5 predicted proteins | sample KBSC723LmetaG_FD_65653 | JGI IMG/M metagenome (GOLD analysis project Ga0070684, IMG submission 65653) | Corn rhizosphere microbial communities from Kellogg Biological Station, Michigan, USA - KBS C7.2-3L metaG | ecosystem: Host-associated > Plants > Roots > Rhizosphere ...
GGGCCGCTCATCTGCAGGAGGCTCATTCCACGGACGCGGAGGAGGGGTTCGAGGCGAGCGTACCATTCGGGGCTGAACTTGCCGTAGGAGGCGAGGCCCATCACCTTCCATTCTTCGCCCTGGATGGAATCGAATCCGCAGAGGGCGCAGAGCACGGAGTAGAACTGGCCGAGGCTGCCCATATCGACGCCGTCGGCAGCGCTCTTCACATTTTTGAGTCTGCCGTTTTTGTACTCGTAAAAGGCACACGAGTCTTTGCCGCCGTGGCCGTCGACAATGGCGCATGCTGCGTGGTCGAAGGGGCTGGTGTAGCAGGCCGTTGCCGCGTGACAGAGGTGATGGTCATAGTGACGGACTGTGACTTTGTTGGCGAGGGCGCGGGTACCGCGGAGATTCTGTCCGGCCATGGTAATGCTGGCAGTGAGCGCGGTCATCTGGGTTTCCATGGTCGGCCACGGCCAGGTGTATGTCTGGTCGACCGGCCCCTCGATGAAGCGGGACATCCATCCCGCGACTTCGGTGATGGCGCGCATGGCATACACGCATCCCTTGCCCCAGGAGACGGCGACAACCAGTTCAGCGTCAGGCGGGCAGTATTTGCGGATCAACTCGGGAGCGTGGATGAGGTGATCGGCAGGGGAGTTGAATGCGCGCTTGTCCTGGAGGGGGCGCTCGCAGGCCTCAGCAAAGACGGCGCGTCCGGTATCGTCAACGATGGCGATGGCGGGATCGTGGTAGGTGGCGGCGAGACCAACATAGTACCTGCGGCTCAAGCTTTTGCTCCTTCGGCATCATTCAGGCAAGCGCGCAAGAGAGCGGCGAGGGTCTCGATGTGACGCGGGTTGGTCATGATGCTCATATGGTCGCCGGGCACGGCGTGGAATGCTACTCCACCGTCACAATGCCTGGCGAGGACGCGGGGGATGGGATCGCTGGCGCTGAATTTCCACGGCGTACGAAACAGCGTGGCCTTCTGCGGGATGGATTCGGGCTTATAGGCAACGCCGGCGCGCAGGTTGAGCGAGAAGATGCTCAGGGAGTTTCGAACGTCTCGCGCAAACGCGCGAATGGCGCGAGCACTGCGGGCGGAATGCATGGCCTCGCGCATGGTAAGGGGGAGCGAAACACCCACCCATTGCCCCAGACGGCGCAGATCGTCCCATGATCTGGGTACGCCATATTGCAGGGAGAATTTTGTCATGAAGTAAAAGGCCGCTCCGATGTGGAGGGGATTGTACCAGTGGAAGGTGTGCTCCGGGTCGCCGACGCCGCTATCGAGCAGTGCGAGCAGGGCAACGCGCTCTCCGGCTTCGTTTAATTGCCGCGCCATTTCGAAGGCCACGGTTCCACCGAAGGACCAGCCGCCAATCAGGTAGGGTCCACAGGGCTGCGCTTGCCGCATTTGAGCGATGTGGAATGCGGCGATCTCGGGTACGGTTCGCAGCGGTTCCATCGTATCCATGAGCCCAGGCGATTGGAGACCGAGGAATGGTCGATCTTCGCCGAGGGCGCGGGCGAGCGCCATGTAGCAAAGGGGGCTTCCTCCGGCGGGGGCGACGCAGAAGAACGGGGTGCCGACTCCATTGGGCTGCAACGGGAGGACGCACGAGGGAAGCTGGGAGGGACCGGGAGCAGATGAGAAAGCGGCAAGCCCGGCTGGAGTGGGCGTTTCGAAGATCTGGCGTACTGGAACATCGAGGCGGGCAGCAAGGCGGGCAGCGAGAAGGCTGTGGCCGCCAAGCGCGAAGAAGCTGTCATCGATGCCGATGGGCTGGATTGCCAGCACCTCAGAGAAGGCGTCGAGGATGAATTGCTCTCGCCGAGAAGTGGCGCGCCGCGGCTCGGCAGCGATGCGAGGCGCGGGCGCGGGAAGGGCGGCGTGCTGCACCTTTCCGCTGGAGGTCAACGGCACGCGCTCGATCATGACGAACGCGCCGGGAACCATATACGCCGGCAGCCTGGCCGCGCAGAGTTCACGCAGCTCTGTTTCGAGGATTGCAGCAGATTGCGCGCCGGGTCTGGGCTGAATCCAGGCCGTAAGCAGGTTATGGTCCGATCCGGCCAGGGAGACGACGGCGCGGGCGACCGAAGGATTGGAAGCCAGCACGGACTCGACTTCTCCCGGCTCGATGCGGAATCCGCGAACCTTTAACTGCTGGTCGATGCGCCCAAGGAATTCCAAGTCGGCGTTGTTGTTCCAGCGTGCGAGATCGCCTGTGCAATACATGCGGCTGCCGGACGAACCGGACGCATCGGGCACGAATGCGGTTGCTGTCAGGCCTGGACGCCGGTAATAGCCGCGCGCGGTGCATCCGGCAATGCAGAGTTCCCCGATGGCGCCGCGCGGCAGCAACTGTTGCTCACTATCGCATAGCAGAATGCGGCAGTCCTGAACCGGGCGGCCGATGGGAGCGGGATTTGTCCAGGAGCCGGTGTCCGCGGGCAGTTCGTGCGAGGTAACAACGTGCGCCTCGGTGGGTCCGTAGTGGTTGTAGAGGCGGATGTGCGGATGGCGCTCAAAGAACGACGTGATCAGGGAATCGCATTGCAAGGACTCTCCCGCAGTAATGATGTGGCGGAGATTCGGCCATTGGAATGTCTCGGCGGCCTGCAGAAGGTATCGCAGCGGCGTGTACGGCATGAAGATCCGTTCGATGCCGGACGTCTCAATGCGTTTGGCGATGGATGCGAAATCTCCCGCATCCTGCGGAGGAGTGAGATGCAGCGTGCCGCCCGCGGCGAGGGTGGTAAAGATCTCTTGGAATGAGACATCGAATGACAGGGGAGTGAATTGCAATGTGCGAAGCGGCCGGTCGCCGTGGGTGCGTAGATGCCAATCGATCAGATTGTCGAGGAGGCGGTGCGGCATGGCGACTGCTTTAGGCTGGCCCGTCGAGCCCGACGTGTAGAGAAGATAAGCGAGCGAGTCAGGATGCGGCGCGATATTGTGAGGGGCATTGGAAGAGGTTCCAGCGGCGTTTCGAACCCGCTCCCAATCGACCGTGATGGCGCCGCTGTCGGCGAGCATGTATTCGCGTCGCGCCTGGGGCAGCGCGGGATCGATCGGAAGGTAGGCCGCGCCCGCCTTGAGCACGGCGAGCATAGCGACAATCGCATCGGAGCCCCGGGGAAGATCGATGGCCACGATAGAACCCGAGGGTGCTCCGAGTTCGCAGGCCCAATGGCTTGACTGGCGGTCGAGTGCGGCATAGGTGATGGCGCCATGATCGAAGCGAAGTGCTTCTCGATCGGGCCTGAGCGCGGCCGCAGTCTCAAATTTGTGGAGGAATCCGGTGAGCGGCTGCGGCGCCGACTCGCCGGCGGAGAGACGGAGCAGATCGACGCGTTCGGTTTTATCGAGCAGGGGAAGGTTTACGATTCTCGTGGAAGGCTTTTCGAGTACCGCGCCAATCAGTGTGAGCAGATGGGCTTCCATGCGGTGAATCGTGGCGGGCTCGAAGAGATCGCGGTTATAGACGAACAGGCCGCGGACCTCTTTCTCTTCTTCCCAGAAGTGCAGTTCAAGGTCGAAGCGAACGTTGACACCGCCGTATTCGAGCAATCCGAATTGCACTCCAGCTTGCTCGAAACGGATGTTGCCGACGGCCTGCTGCACCGCGAACAAGATCTGGAAGAGCGGATTCCGGCCGAGGTCGCGCTCAGGCTGGACCGTGCTTACGACTTGCTCGAAGGGAACGTCCTGATGGTTAAAGGCGCCGATGGCCGCGGTTTTGACGCGCTTGACAATATCTTCAAATGTGGGCGTGCCGGAAAACGAGATCGACAAGACCAGGCTGTTGACGAAGAAGCCGATGAGGGATTCGAGCTCGACGCGACTTCTACCGGCAACCGGAGTTCCGACAGTAATCCGCTCCTGGCCTGTGTAGCGATGGAGCAGCGCCTGAAAAGCCGCCAGCAGCGTCATGTATGTGGTGGTGTTATGCGCTCGATTGAATTGCCGGAGCGAGTGGACGATGGAGGGACTGAGCTGGAATGCGTGTGCTTCTCCGCGCAGGGTCTCGAGCCGGGGGCGCGGGTGATCGAGCGGGAGCCGGAGTGGCTCAATTTCGCTCAGCTCGTGCTGCCAGTATTCCAACTGTTGTTCCCGTTCGGGCCGACCCAGCCATGCACGCTGCCACACGGCGTAATCCACATACTGCAGCGCGAGGGCAGCGAGTTCCTTGCCGCCGTAGGTCTCGGCGATCTCTTTCACCAGGATGCGAAGCGACCAACCATCGAACGCGATGTGATGGACGGAGCAAAGCAGGATGTGGTCGTGGTCCGCGACGCGCAGCAACGCAAATCGAATGACGGGGCCGTGTTCCAGGTCGAATGTCGGTTGGTTGTGCGCGAGCACAATGCGCTTGCCGGATTCGACATCGCCCGGCTCGATGGTGTGAAGCGGCAAATCGGGAACAAAGGGCGGCAGGACAACCTGCTCAGGATGTCCTTCATGGACGCGGAACACCGTGCGCAGGGTTTCATGCCGGGCAACCAAGCCGGTGAGAGCGTGCAAGAGCCGCGGTATGTCGAGCGGGCCCTGCAAGCGGAGATTAACAGGAGTGTTGTACGGTCCGCCCGTGAAGCCCATACGATCGAGGAACCAGAGGCGCTCCTGGGCATCGCTGAGAGGCAGGGCTCCATTACGCGGTGCGCAGACGAGCTGAGGAGAATCCTCAGGGTCGCCGTGTTGCTCGAGCCACTCCGCGATTTGCGCCATGCTCTGCCGCTCGAAGACGGTGCGCAACGGGAGGGTACGCGCACACGCTTTGGAGATGCGCGAGGCCAGCGCGGTCGCGAGCAGGCTGTGCCCCCCAAGGTGAAAGAAGTTCGCTTGCGGGTCTACTGTCTCGCAGCCGAGGAGGTCCGCGGCGATATCGCAGCAGAGGGCCTCAAGCGGAGTGTTCGGCTCACGGGATGGTGCGGCGCGGTCGGCATGGATTTCAGGCGGGGGCGGGAGCGCGCGTCGATCGATTTTTCCAGTTGGCCCCAGCGGCAAGGACGGCAATACGACGATGTGCGCGGGGAACATGTAGTCAGGAAGCCGCTCTCTAAGAAACTGGGGAATGTCGCGCGTGAGGCGCGCGGCGACTCGAGCAAATAGTGGGTTGGTCGTGTAGTGGGACCATGGTTGGCTATCGTCGAAAGCGATGATTGGAAATGCCAGGGTGCGCGTCGCGGGGCCGCGATAGAAGATGGCGTCAAATTGTCGCGGGTTGTGGGCCGACCAGCAGAACTCGGCTCGATAACCGCGCGCGATGGCGGCGAGGCGGAGTTGCTCAGGGTCGACGGTACCGCGCTCGCCGCTTAGCCTTGCGTTTGCGATGTCGTACATGGCAAAGGCTTCGAGACCGCGATCGAAGGCCGCATCGAGATCACTGAAGGGGAGCCTCTCCGGGACAATTGTGTCGGGCGCTTCATCCAGTTGGATAGCGGCGCTGAATCGGAATCGGCTGAGCTCGTTGTGGAAGGGTGAATTCTGCAGCCGCACCTGAGTGTCTGCGACGCGACTGCGCCGTTGCCGCCATGCAGCGAAGAAGCGCGGATCGACGGCCAACTCGGTCTCCCTCTCCATGCGTCGCGGCTCACCCATCCACTCGTAGAAATCGGGCAGCAGAGTGAGGGAACGCAGATCGAAGAGAAGAATCCGTCCGCCGTGGCGCAGCTTCCGCTCGAGACCCGACAGCACTGCGACCAGGTACTCCGCACTGGGGAAATACTGGACGACGGAGCTCAGGATAACCGTGTCATAGAACCCATCTTCGATGCCATTCAGATCGTCCGCAGCTCTTCGATCAAGTTCGACGTGCGCGAATCTTTCGCCGTGTTCCGCGATGCGCTCACCAACCCAATTGAGTGAAGCCTCTGAGACGTCGCATCCTCGATAGTGCTCGCAATGAGGAGCAAGCGCGAAGAGCAGCATTCCCGTGCCGCAGCCGACCTCGAGGACGCGCCTGGGTTTTGCCGAAAGCACTTGCGTGCAGATGTCATCGGCCCAAGCGCGCATTTCCGCCGTCGCAATGGGCGATCCGTCTTTTGAGCTGAGCCATCCCGTCGTGTTGAAGAGGGGATCTTCGGCGGATTGATCGAGGCGGTAGATGTGTTGTGTAAAGACATTCTCCCAGGCGGAGACCTGGTCGGCGGCTGCGTCGGACAGAGTTTGGGGAACCACGTAAGCAGCAATTTGCAATTGACCGCGAGAGTCGGGCAGCACGGTGATAGCGCCGTCGCGCACGTCGGGATGGTCGAGCAGGCGTGCTTCAATCTCCGCCGGCTCGACGCGGAAGCCGCGAAGCTTGATCTGCCGATCGAGGCGACCGTGAAATTCGATGCTGCCATCGCTGAGGAAGAGCGCCTTGTCACCGGTGCGATAGAGCCGCTCGCCGGGAACGGCGCTGAATGGATGGGGAATAAATTTCTCCGCGGTGAGGCGCGGGAGATTGAGATAGCCCAACGCCAGGCCGTCGCCTCCGAGGGAAAGCTCACCGGGCATTCCCGCGGGAAGCGGCTCAAGATGAGTGTCGAGAATGTAGGCGGTTGTGTTCGCAATGGCCTTGCCGATGGGTGGTGCGGGAGCATCCGGCTGCAGGGCGCGGAAGGACCACGAGGTGGCGAATGTCGTCGATTCCGTGGGCCCATAGACGTTGAGGAACTGGGGTGGCGCGAATTGCAGGATGCGGCGAATTCTATGCACGTCGGCCGCTTCTCCTCCCGTGAGGAGGACTCGCAGAGTCTCGAACATGGTGGGATCGGAATCGACCAGCCGATTGAACAGAGCGGTCGTGGTAAAGAGCACATCCACGCGACTGTTGCGAAGAAGGGTTCGATACCGGGCGAAATCGAGCAGGGTTTCGCGCGGAACGATGACGAGAGCGGCGCCGTTCAGCAGTGCTCCCCATATTTCGAAGGTCGCGGCATCGAACATCAGATTCGAGGCATGGCCGATGCGATCGCGTGGCGCGATGGAGATGTAGTCGGTCTGGAGCACGAGGCGCGCCACCGCTTTTTGCGGAATCAGGATGCCCTTGGGGGAGCCCGTGGAACCGGAGGTGTAGCAGATGTACGCGATGGAATCTGGAGTAGCGTGGGGCGTTGGGTTATCGGAGGGCTGATTGGCGTAGAGTTCCAAACTGGCCGGAAGTTCGATGCAGACATCGGCATCGCGCAGGATGGATTGTCTGCGAGTCTCGGGAATTGTGGGATCGATGGGCAAGTACGCGGCGCCGGCCTTGAGGATTCCGAGGATGCCCGCAATGGCAGCGGCTGAACGCTCGGAGGATATGGCTACGATCCGCCGCGGGCCGGGGTCGCGGGCCATCAACCAGTGCGCGATACGATTGGCGGCACGATTGAGGGCCGCATAGGTCAAGACCGTCGTCCCATCGTCGACAGCGATCGTGTCCGGCGCGAGTTCCACGCGCTCTTCAAAGAGCTGGGCAAGAGGGCGGCAGGGATACGGCGAGCTAGTCCCGCTCCATTCTGCAAGGATTCGGGTTCGCTCGGGTGTGTCGAGCAGAGGCAGGCGGGAGACCGGCAACTGGGGGCTTTCAAGGGCACACTCGAGCAGGCGAAGGTAGGTTGCCGTAAATCGCTCGATGGTCTCCACGTTGAAGAGATCAGAATTGTAGAGCAGGAGTCCCTTGAGTCGGTCGTGCTTATGCCAGAGGTGAAACTCCATGTCGAATCGGACGGACAGTTCGCCATATTCCAGCGGCCGTACATCGAGACCGGGCATGTGGATTTCGGATTCGATGACCTCATGCTGCTGCAGAGCAAACATCACCTGGATGAGTGGATTCCTGTTGAGAGATCGCTCCGGCGCAAGTTCCTCAACGAGTTTCTCGAAGGGCATGTCCTGGTTGGCAAATGCTTCCAGGGTCACCTGCCGCACGCGCTTAACAAGTTCTTCGAACCCGGGATCGCCGGCGAAGTCAGCCGCAAGGACGATGGCGTTTACGAAGAAGCCGATGAGTCCTTCAACTTCTCCACGGTTGCGATTGGCGATGGGAGAGCCGATCGCGATCCTCGTTTCCGATGAGTAGCGATGGAACAAGGTGAGAATTCCGGAGAGCAGCGTCATGTACATGGTGACGCCGTGGTCACGGTTCCACGCATTCAGGCGCCCGACGAGGTTCTCGGGAAAGTCGAAGTAATGCCCTGCCCCGCGAAAGCGTTCCGCGAGGGGTCGCGAACGGTCGGTTGGGAGCTGGAGTGGAGGCAGGTTCTGGAGTTGAGCCTTCCAGTATTGGAGTTGCTGCTGCCAGGACGGAGTGCCCTCCCATTGGCGCTGCCATACTGAGAAGTCGCGATACTGAATGGGCAAAGGCGCGAGAGGAGAGGAGCTCCCGCTTACCAGCGAAGCGTAGAGCTTTTGAAGCTCGCCGATGAACACGCCCATGGACCAACCGTCAGAGACGATGTGGTGGAACGTGAGCAGCAGGATGTGTTCGTCGGGAGCGATGGCCAGAAGGCGCGCGCGAAAGAGAGGGGCGCAATCGAGCCGGAATTCCGCTGCGGCTTCAGCAGCTACGAGGGCGCGCTCGGACGCTCGGTCGGCTGGTACGACGGGCAGATCAAGCACGATGCCAGGCCGAATGGTTTGAAACGGCTCGCCATCGTGCTCGTGGAATTCGGTGCGCAGCGCCTCGTGGCGGGATGCTATTTCATTGAGGGCGCAATGCAAGGCATCGATGTCAAGTGAACCCCGGATGCGAAGGTTTGCCGGCATGTTGTAGGCCGTGCCCGTGGATCGCGTGCGGTCAAGGAACCAGAGACGCCGCTGGGCGAAGCTTGCGGGCACCCACTCCATGGGCGGACCAGGGACGATCTTTGGCAACTCGGTTGCGGCGGAGTGGAGCAGGGGTTCAATATGCTTCGCGAGTTCCGCAACGGTGGGAGCTTCGAAGATGACCTTCAAGGGAAGATCGATGCGAAAGGTGTCACGGATCTGCGATGCAAGACGCGTGGCCAGCAGGCTGTGACCACCTAGATCAAAGAAATTTTCTGTAGTACCAATTGCGGGATTTTCAAGCAGCGATGCGAAGATTGCGCAGAGCGATTCTTCAATGGGCGAGCGAGGAGCAACGATATCGCCAGCGTCGTGGCCTCGATTGGCGAGCGAGGGTAGCGCCTTGCGGTCGATCTTGCCTGTGGCCGTGCGAGGCATTTCGTCGAGCAGCACGTAGGCGGCGGGCCGCATGTAAAGCGGCAACTGATCATTGAGCCGCTGTTGCACGTGGCGAATGAAGTCCTGCGCTGAGCGGGCGGCGGGAGCAGGGCGGTTTGCATAAGACTTGAGCGGCAGAACACCGGCGTCCCGACATAAGGGGGGAACGCCGCGCTCGCCATGCTCGGGCCGCCAGAAATGTGCGTCGAAGTGAGTTGAACCTGCGGACGACCAGCACAGAGACACTTCGTAGCCAAGGTCGTGGGCAAGGTCTTCGACGTCGGCCGGATCGACACAGTGATCCCCGGCGCCTGCCTGCAACCGAGCGTTTGCCAAGGCCGTGAAGCATACCTCTGGATCCAGGTTTTCATTCAGGTGCAGCCTGATTTGCTCGATTGATGCGCCGGGGACTAACGGAATGGCGTGAGGTACTTCCGGGGCGGTAGAAACGATCGCGTGATAGCGGAAACGGGTTAGTTCATTGTGCTGTCGCCCAGCTTCGAGATACTCCCGGACTGCAGCGATTTGCGGGAACTCATTTTTGAGTGCGGGGAAGAAACGCGGTGAGATGGTCAGTTCCATCTCTCGCGAAGCCGCACGACCAGCGGACGCGTGGAAGGCATCCAGCAGATCGTAGTTGCGAATGTCGCCGAAAAAGAGGAAGCCCCCAGGCTTGAGCGCCCGAAGGTAGCCACGAATCACGTCAAGGAGATATTCCACGCTGGGAAAATACTGAACGATGGAGCTGAGAACTATGGCATCGTACGCAGCGGTCTCAACCCCGGCGAATTCATGTGCCGCGCGGCGCGCCAGCGTAACCGCCGGAAGCGGGCTCGGGGCGGAGTCGATGAGCTTGCGAACGTAATCCAAAGAGACCTGGGAGATGTCGCAGGCGTCGTAGCGGCGACAATGAGGCGCGAGCTGGAACAGCAACATCCCAGTGCCGCAGCCGATCTCCATTACGGATTCGGGATTGCGGCTGAGCACGCGCGTCACAATGTCGTGGGCCCACACGCGCATGTGCTCAGCCGCGATAGGCGCACCTGTAGCGGAGTCGGTCCATCCGCTCGTATTAAAGTAGGGATCTTCACCCTGGCCCAACTGGGCGTAAAAATTTTCGTCGAAGAGCGAGGCCCAGCCCCTGAGCTGATCTTCGGCGAGAGACTCGCTGGGCTGATTTTCGGGGACGACGTAGGCGACAAGGCGCTTGTCACCTGCAGAGTCCTCACTGACCATGACCGCAGCACTGCGAACACCGGACAGGGCGGCCAGGCGCGCTTCGATCTCCGCGGGCTCGATACGGTAGCCGCGAATTTTCACCTGCCGATCGAGGCGGCCTATGAAATCGATGGTTCCCGATGGCAAGAGCCGCACCCGATCTCCGGTACGGTATAGCCGCGCACCGGGAGCGGTGCCGAAGCAATCTGGAACGAAGCTTTCGGCGGTCACTGCGGGTTGAGATGCGTAGCCGCGCGCGAGTCCGTCGCCGCCGATCAGCAGCTCTCCCGGCATGCCGAACGGGGAGAGCGCCATGCGGGAATCGGCGATATACACGCGAGTGTTGCCGATCGGCATGCCAATGGGAATCGAAAATGCGCCGGCTGGAACTTCAGGGATGCGGTGCGTGCAGGCGAAGGTAGTGGATTCGGTGGGACCATAGCCGTTCACCAGATTCTGTGGAGCGCCGGCCTGAAGGCAGCGGGCGACATGCGACGGATTGAGCGCCTCGCCTCCGACGAGAAGAGTTCGCATGGATGCGAATGCCGCGGGGATTTCGTCAATGCACTTGTTGAAGAGGGTGGCTGTGAGGAACATTGCGGTGACGCGTTGCTGTTTCAGCATCACCGCCATGGCGGCGGGCGCCAGCGCTACATCGCGAGGGATAATGACCAAGCGCGCGCCGTGCGTCAGGGCGCCCCAGATCTCGAACGTGGCGGCGTCGAAGGAGATGTTCGAACCGTGGCCGAAGGCGTCATCCGGGCAGATATGTATATAGCTGCTGTTCCACAGCAGCCGCACTACGGCCCGATGCGGGATAGCGACCCCCTTGGCATTTCCGCTCGATCCCGAGGTGAAGTTGATGTAAGCGAGATTATCGAGATGGACTTCGACAGAGGGAGCCGTTTCGGGAGCCTCGCGGAACTCCGGATCAGTGAGGTCGGTGAGCCAGACAGCCGCGTGCGCTGCCATTTCCCTGCGACGCGATTCCGGATAGGAAGGGTCGACGGGCAGGTAAGCTCCTCCGACTTTCAGGGTTCCCAGGACCGCAATGATCAAATCGATGGAGCGATCAATACTGAGTGCCACCGGCGCATCCGGGCCAACTCCGCGCCTCTGCAGAACATGCGCGACGCGGTTGGCAGCGCGATCAAGCTGAGCATAGGTCAGCAGGCGGTCGCCCTCAACGATTGCGATGGCATCCGGCGCATTTGCGGCACAGTCTTCGAAGAGGTGGTGAATTGACCGGTTGGGATATGCTGCGGCGGTTTCGTTGATCCGCGTGTGCAGGTACGCGTCTTCGTCCGCAGTGAGAAGAGGAATGTCTCTGATGCGGCAGGCGGGGTCGCCGGCCACCGCGGTGCAAACGGCGAGGATGTGATCGCCGAGCCGGCGGATCGTTTTTTCAACGTACAAATCGGAGTTGTAGATCAGGAATCCCTGAATGCCGCCCTTAGACGGCCAGAGATGAACCTCGAGGTCAAATCGGACGGTTATGCGTCCCAGCATGATCTGGCGGACATCGAGTCCGTCGAGGGAAAAATCGGGCTGCATTGCTTGCTGCTGCTGCACCGCGAACATGATCTGAAACAGGGGATTGCGGCCGAGGCTTCGTTCGGGCCGGAGTCCTTCCACAAGCTCTTCAAAGGGCAAGTCCTGGTGGGCATATGCGCCCAGAGCCTCCTCCTTGACGCTCAAGAGCAGATCGATGAACGGCATATCGGAATCGACCGCCGTACTCATCACGAGAGCGTTCACGAAGAACCCAATCAATGGCTCGAGTTCGCTGCGATTGCGGTTTGCAATCGGGGAGCCGACGGTGATGCGCGCGTCGCCGGTGTAGCGGTGCAGCAGGGCTGCGAAGACGGCGAGGAGGGCCATATAGGGAGTAGCGCCGTTGGCTGCCGCAAGTGCCTCTATTGGTGAAGCGACCTCGGCTGGGATGAAGAAATCGACGCCGGCTCCCCGAAATCTCTCGACCGCGGGCCGAGAAAAGTCAGCCGGAACAGTGGATGGAGAAGCTTCGTCAAGGCGGTCACGCCAGTAGCCCAGTAAGGCCTCGCGATTGTCTCCGGCGAGCGATTGACGCTGCCATGCGGCGAAGTCGGCATAGTCGATTTCTAGCGCAGGGAGATGCAGCGACTCTCCGGCACGAAAGGCGTTATAACCGTGGGAGAGTTCCCGGGCGAAGTTCGTAATGGACCAACCGTCGCCGGCAATATGATGGAAGGTGAGTAGGAGCGCATGATCGGCTTCGTCAAACTGCAGCAGGCGCACGCGGAACGGGGGATGGGTGCTGAGATCAAAGAGACGATCATTCTCTTCTATCGTCTTGGCTTCAATCATGTGATCGCGCTGGCCAGGATCAATGCCCTGGAGGACTTCGACCTCAATTTGGAACGCGGGGAGTTGCGGCGCTACGTCTACCTGAGGCTCACCGTGGCTGCCATGAAATGTGGTGCGCAATGTTTCATGCCGGTTAACGATGGCGAGAACGGCTTTTTCAAGCGCATTGCGATCGAGATCCCCGCGGAGTCTCAGGTTGACCGGCATGTTGTAGCTGTTGCCGGCGAGGCCCATCTGGTCGAGGAACCAGAGCCGACGTTGGGCGAAGGATAGCGGGCGCGGCGTCCCGGCGGGAAGCTTCGGGATCCGGGCAGGCGGCGCGCCGGCGAACTGCTCATCCAGAAGAAGATCGAAAAGATCTTCCCGCACGCGATCCTGAGAGATTGACCCGGGAAGTGTGGTCATAGGGTCTGGGAGGGGGCGTCGGCCATGCGGGCCGACAGCATTTGCCTAGCTTCGGTCTCCGGCATGGCTTCAAGTTTCAGGCGCAGCGCGGCGACGGCCGCCATCATTCCCGGCTTCGGCTCGTTTGCGATGAGCCATTCAGCAAGCGCCGCGACGGTCGGGTGTTCAAATATCTGCCGCAGCGGCACATCGGTACGGAGCAGTTCACGCAGCCTGGAAGTCAACTGCGTAGCGAGCAGGCTGTGTCCTCCAAGATCGAAGAAGTTATCGTTGCGCCCCGCCCGTTCAAGATTGAGCAACGCGGCGTAGGTGTTTGCGATCAACTGCTCGAGATCTGTACGGGGCGCTGCATACTTTCCGTGACCCGCGCTCCTGGCAAATGCCGGATCGGGCAGAGCCGCAAAATCGACTTTTCCGGACGCATTTCGAGGCAGCGCTTCCATGGGCACAAATACCGATGGAACCATGAAGTCCGGCATGAGGCCGGCCAGGCTGCGGCGCAGCTCGGGTATGACGGCGGGCGCCGCGTGCGTACGAAGATGCGCGTTAGTTGTCGGGGCGCCCGGACGCGGCTGCACAACGTAGATCGTGTTATCGGAAGACTTCGGGAGGGCAGGAGCAGACGTCTGCATGCGGATTTCGGCCGCAGTCATTTCGGGACGATGCTCGAGCAGGTCGAGGACCAGTTCTTCTGTCAGAAGACGGCCCTTGGGGAGTGCAGCAACTTCTTGCATATTGCCAGCCACCGGCGCGGCATCTTTGTGGATGACTGCGTGGAAACGGAATTTGTTTAATTCGTTGGGAAATGTATTGCGCTCGAGGAAAACGTGAGTGGAGGCCGGCCAATGCTCCGCGAAGAACGCGGGCGACACAGCGAGTTCGGTTTCACGGGCAACAGCGCTGCGGACTGCCTTGCGGATGGCTCCCGATGTGGCATCGCTCTCCGCCTGATGAAGTTGAACCGAAGCGTGAAAATGTTCAAGCCAGTCGAGGTTGCGGATGTCGGCAAGCAAGATGCGACCGGCAGGGCGTAGGAGTTCGAGACAGCGATCGATGACTTCACGAAGATACTCGGCACCGGGAAAGTACTGAACGACTGAACTGAGAATGATGAGGTCAATGCTGCCGGGCGCGATGCCGTCGAGTTGATGCGCCGCGCTTTGTACCAGTTGGACCTGAGGGGGTGGCTGCTGCCGCCGGATGTAATCGAGGCACGCAGAGGAAATGTCATAACCGATGTAACTGCGAGTATGCGGAGCGATTTGGAACAGCAGCATTCCTGTTCCGCAGCCCAGCTCCAGCACGGCGGCATGATTATCTGCGAGCGCGTGTTCGACAATGTCTGCCGCCCAGTCTCGCATATGCTCTTCCGGAAGATGAGAGTTGTCGTAGTTGCTGATCCAGCCTGCGGTGTTAAAAAGAGGACTCCCGGCGTGACTTTGAGGAGTGTAGATGTGCTCGTCAAAGATGGACGCCCATCCTTCGATGTGCCTGCCGACCAGTTCCCGATCGTCAATTGCGAGGCGATAGTCGAGCGAAGGAGAGAAGTAGGCAACCAGGCGTTTGTCGCCGGGGCGGTCTTCGCGCAGGACGACCGCGGCTTCGCGGACGGCTGGGTGTGATGTGAGAGCGTGTTCCACCTCGTCCAATTCAATGCGGAAACCACGGAGCTTTACTTGCCGGTCTGCACGGCCAAGGAAGTCGATGGCTCCATCGGCGAGGAGCCTGGCGCGATCGCCGCTGCGATAGAGCATTCCATATGCGCCATCCGCAAAGGGGTTGGGGACGAAGCGCGCCTCAGTTTGGTCCGCGCGATTGAGGTAGCCGAGCGCCACTGCGGGACCCCCGACGCACAATTCTCCCGGCACACCAACGGGGACCCGGCGCAGGTTCGCATCAAGGATGTAGACCTTGCGGTCTCCGACAGGCCGCCCGATGGGAATGCTCGCGGCGTTCTCCGGAATTAACGGCGGCACTTCCCATGCGGTGCTGAATACGGTGCACTCCGAGGGGCCGTAAACGTGCCGCAGGGTGTGGCCGGGGAACATCCGGCGATATTTTCGGAGGTGCACCATGGACATCACTTCGCCGCCGACCAGCAATTGTTCAACTCCCGCAAGCGCTTCGGGAAGCAAGTCGACTAGGAGGTTGAACACAGCATTGGTGAGGAAGAGGGTGTTGACCGAATGGCGGGGCAGTGTCTCCGCCATCTCGGACGGCGTGAACTGTGCGTTATACGGCATCAAGACGCACTTGCCGCCATTTAGCAGGGGGCACCAAATCTCGAAAGTGGCCGCGTCCCAGGATATGGAACTGTAGTGCAACAGCACGGTCTGTTCGTTGAATTGGGCGTAGTCGACGTTGAGCATCACGCCCGGAACGGATCGATGCGGAATCAAAGAGCCCTTCGGCCGACCGCTCGATCCAGACGTGTAGATCACGTTGAAGAGGCTGTCGGATGTCAGCTCGACGTTGGGGTTCTCCGGTGGGCAAGCGTCGATTGCGGGGGCGTCTTCATCGAGCCGGACGACCTTTCCCCACCACGTGGGCAGCCTATCCTCCAAGTCGGAGAGGGTGACGATCACGGCCGGTGCTGCATCGTCGAGCATAAAAGAGAGTCGATCAAGGGGGAAAGATTGGTCGAGTGGAAGATAGGCGGCACCAGCTTTCAGAATCCCGAGGATGCCAACGACCATGTCGATTGATCGAGGGAAGCAGAGTCCTACGGGCGTTCCCGGTTCAATTCCCAAAGTGCGCAGATAATGCGCGAGACGGTTGGCGCGCCGGTTAAGCTCGCCATAGGTTGTGGAGACTTCGCCGCAGACGAGTGCGACGTCCCCCGCGCGCTCCGTTGCGACCGCTTCGAAGAGAATATGGACGGGTTTGTAGATTTCCGGATGGGTCACTGATCAATTCCTTCGAAGTGGATTTCCTTCTTGCAATACAGGTCTTCGACGTCCAGACCCTGCTGCTTACAATGGTCGACCAGGCGTCCGGCTTCGAGGATAGGTTTGGAGTCGGAGCTGTAATCAAGCGACGTGATGTAGGAGAGCCAAGGTTCGCGGCCCATGGCATAAATGTAGATGTGCTGCGGTTTCAGACGGGCAATCATGCCGGCGCATTTCGCAAAGTCGGAACTGCAGAGTTTCCGTGACTGATCCATCTGTCTTGACATACGGCGAACCGCGAGCGGTCCGTACATCCAGCTCTGGGGAGCGCCATCGCACTCGAGGCCCATGAACATGGCATCAATTGGCCCAATCACGCGGACGATATTGGCGTAGAGCTCGTCATCGAGGTTGTTGGAATCGGCACCAAGGAAGAAGGTGCGGCCGCGCAGGCGGATGTGCCAGGCGCTCTTGCTTCGAATATTGAGGTCGCCATGCTCTCCGAAGAATGGGAGCGCGGTAATGGCTCCATCGGCGAGGTCGAGCACCTCCATCTCATCGAGTTCCCGCGGGACGGGGAATCCGAGATGGCGGAACATGAGCTTCAGTGATGGATCAGCGGGAGCTCCGCCGCTCTTGGGCACAATGACATTGCGAATAAGATGGCGCAGCGGCAGCAGTGTCTCGAATACGACGTGATCATGGTGGTCGTGGGTAAAGAGAACGTAATCGATCTTCTCTGGCAAATCGAAGAAGGTGAAGCGATCGGGTCCGTTGGGATTGGGATAGCTGACCTGCGGATCAATGAGGATGCTGGTTGTGGCGGATTCAAGGAGCACACAGGCGTGCCCAAAATAGCGCACACGCACGCCGTCTCCGGCATAGTCGACCCGCGGGGGAGCCGGCGTTTGAGTGAAGAGAGACGCGAACCGCGAGCGATCAGCAGGTTGGACCGCGAGATTGTCGGCCAGGGCTTCTATATCGGTGGGGTCGAGGCGAGCGCCGAATAATCCATCCCATGCGGGGGAATCGAACGGAGTTTGGACGAGCAGCGAATCCGAGCTGTCAAGGCGAGGGGTGGAAAACACAAAGGGCCGCTGATCGCCGGGATAGAGCGAAAGAGCGATCGCCTGGGTTTGCTTCTGATAAACGGGACTGTGGTAAAGCAGGCCTTCAACGAAACGCATGGCGGGCTGGCACTGCAGGTCGTACGTGAGTTCCACGTAACCCTTGAGCTGGCCGGGGACTTTGGCGTAGAGCGGTTCCAAACTGAAGCCCCTGGCTTCCTGGGCGAGCACGCGATCCAACTCCTTCACTGCCTCAGCAAAGGCAAGAAGCGGAGCCTGGACCTGTTGTGTCTCTGCAATCAAGGCTTCGATTTCTCCGACGCGTTCAGTGCCGTAGGCAATGTAAGCGCCCCCCTGCATCTCAGGATTTTTCAGCGCGTTTACGTGGACCATGGGCGCGGAAGCAAACGAACGCAAGGTCGGAAGATGCCCATTTGCAACCATGAGAGGAGCGGTCATCGGCGATACCAGATAGGCCGTGGCGTACCAGCGGTTGATGAGCGGTTCGGCGACAACGTCTTGTCGAAGGTAAGAGCGCGCGCGGTCTTTCAACTCCAAGCCTCCAGTTGTCTGAGTTCTTCTTGAGACATGTATTCGAGCTGCGAGAGGCGGACCTCAGGGTTCTGCGCGACCCCTTCGAGAAGACGCACATAATGAGCCGACATGCGTTCCATGGTCGACGATTCGAACAGGTCTGCGTTGTAGACGATGTACCCGCGGATGATCTCTCCATCTTCCCAGAGGTGGACCTCCATGTCGAAGCGTACGTCGATGCGCGGCAAATCGACGATGATCGCCTCAGCGCCTCGAAGTTGAAACGTCGGCTTCATAGCCTTGTTCTGCTGCATCGCAAACGCGATCTGAAAGAGAGGATTCTGGTTGAGATAGCGTTGGGGCTGGAGTTCCTCGACCAGCTTTTCGAAGGGTAAATCCTGGTGGGTATAAGCTTCGAGCGCCACCTGGCGCACACGAGCGAGAAGCTCGAGAAAGGTCGGATCCCCGCCAAGGTTCGTGCAGAGCACCAGGGAATTGACAAAGAAACCGATCAGCCCTTCCACCTCACCTCGGTTGCGATTGGCGATGGGCGCGCCGAGCACGATGTTTTCCTGGCCTGTGTAGCGTTGCATGAGCGCTTTGAACCCGGCAAGTAGCGTCATGAACAGTGTGGCGCCATGCTTGTGAGTGATGGAGCGAAGGGGTGAAGCGATTTCCGCAGGAAGCACAAAGTGGTGGCCGGCACCGTGAAATGTTTCGACCCGAGGGCGGCCGTGATCCACCGGCAAATGCAGCGGCTGGGCATGGGCCAACAGACGTTTCCAAGCGGCGAGATGGCCGTCGAGCGTATCGCCCTGAAGCCACGCGCGCTGCCACGCCGCGAAATCGGCATACTGGATGGGCAAAGGGTCCAGTGGGTTTTCCGCGCCGGCGAGGAAAGCGTTGTACAGCGCGGTAATTTCCCGAACAAACACCTCCACGGACCATCCGTCGGAGGCAATGTGATGGAACGCGCCGGCCAGGAAATACTCCGTTGGGCCCAGCTTCATGAGCGTGACGCGGATCAGAACGTCACGCGTGAGGTCGAAGTGGGCTGTCAAAAGCTCTTCGACGACCTGTTCCTGGCGTGCGCGCCTTTCCTCGAATTCGAAGCCGGTGAGATCCAGTTCCTGGAATGGGACGGAGGCGTGAGGCAGAATCCGCTGATACGGCTCACCATCCATCGCATAGAACACGGTCCGAAGTGCCTCATGGCGCTCCACGATGGCTTGGAGCGCCGTTTTCAGCGCTGGCGCGTCGATCTGTCCATGGAGTTGCAGGAGCAAGGGCATGTTGTACGCGGTGCGCGTTATCCGCATCTGCTCAAGGAACCACAGACGACGCTGTGCAAACGAAGCGGGCAGCGGGCCATCGCGAGTGACGGGCACGATGGGAGGCGCGTCGAATCCTGCATTGCGCTCCAGTTGCTTCTGCAGCCAGTCCGCTACGGCGGCGACTGTGGGCATCTCGAATATGAGCTTTAAAGGGATGTCTGTGCCGACCGCCTTACTGATGCGCGCTGCCAGGCTAGTTGCGAGTAAGCTATGTCCGCCGAGCTCAAAGAAGTTGTCGTCTCTGGTGACGGAGGCAAGATGCAAGACATCGGCAACGAGCCCGCAAAGGACCTCTTCGAGAGGCGACTCTCTCTCGGGCTCAAGCCGGGGTTTCGGAGGTTCAGCGGCAGCGCTCTCCAATGCGCGATAGTCAATCTTGCCCGTGGGACCGAGCGGCAGCGAATCAACGAGGACGATTTGTGTCGGAATCATGTACAGCGGCAAGCGTTTTTTCAGAAATTCTCGGATTGCCCCCGTTGGATCCGAGTTCATTCCGGCCGTCAGGGGCTGATTCGAGTATTCTTCCCATGAGTTGAGACGATCCAGGCCCTCAATAGGCAGGGAAACCGGCATGGAGTCGGACGTGAAGGCCGCATCGAAACATTCGGGATCGGGGGCAGGCGCCATGTGACAATGCAGACCCACAGACCTGGCAAGCAGCGCAATTTCATACGGATTCACGCCGATGGTCGTGCTGGAGTCCAACACGTCGGCGGCGATAGCGCCGCCCGGCGCGTCTTCCACTGCTCGCTTTGCGGCAATGTCACTGGCAACTAGTGCATTGCGAAAACGGATGATAGCCCTTGGCTTGAGCCGTGTCGCCAAGCCCTCCAAGGTTGCGCCGCGGAACTGCTCGTACGGCACTGAAGTTGGCGGCGCCAGCTTGTCACCCTTGGTAAGAATCGCGTGGAAGCGATAACGGCTCAGTTCGTTCGCAAATGGCGAACTCTGCAGACGTAGTTGGACGCGGGCGATGTTATTACAACTCTGTTGCAGGGCTGGAAAAAAGTCGGGAGAGATGCATAACTCCGTTTCCCTGGCTTGAATGCGGGCGAGGGACCGGCGGATGGATTCGCAGGAAGCTCCCGGGTCAGCTTCAAAAAGGGCGAGGGCACTGTGGAGCGCTGGCATGAGGGCGTAGTTCCTGAGATCGCCGAGAAAGAACCGTCCTCCCGGACGCAGCTTCTCCATTGCCTGATCGATGACGTTCCGCAGGTATTCGAGAGAGGGAAAATATTGCGCGACGGAATTAAGAATGATGAGGTCATAGGAGCCACTGGGATATGAAGCGAGGTCATTCGCAGCACGCCGGCTGAGACAGACATGGTCGAACTCACCAGGCCGTTGCGTGATGCACGATCGCACATACTTTAGAGAACGCTCTGAAAAGTCCAGGGCATCGTAGACATCGCAATGTGGCGCGATGCGAAACAGCAACATACCGGTGCCGCAGCCGATTTCCAACACTCGCCTGATTGGCTGGCTCAGTACGTGAGCGACGATGTCGTCGGCCCATGCGCTCATGTGCTCGAGAGGAATTGGGCGATCATCGAAGCTGCTACGCCAGCCTGCTGTATTAAAGAGAGGATCCGCCGACGGGGTCTCGTCGCGATACACATGATCTTCGAAGACACCCTCCCATCGGGAGACCTGTTCCTCTGCATCGGGCGTTCTGCCGGACACGGGCTGCGCCTTCCGGGTGATGACGGCATAGAGTTGCCGGTGACCATCCGCATTGTTGCGTACCGAGACTGCCGCATCGCGGACCGCCGGATGATCTCGCAGGCAGGCTTCAATCTCAGCCGGCTCGATGCGGAACCCGCGAATTTTCACTTGCCGATCCGTGCGGCCCACGATGTCAATATCGCCGCTGGCGCGAAGCCTGGCGCGATCACCAGTTGCATAATGCCTGGCACCCGGCTGCTCTGACCAGGGATTGGGAAGAAAGGCTGCTGCCGTGTCCGCAGGTCGTCCTAGGTATCCACGAGCGAGGCCGGCGCCGCCGATATAAAGCTGCCCGTGCGCACCGACCGGAAGCTGAGAAAGATTCTCATCGAGAACGCGCGCGGTGGAGTTTGCGATGGGCCGGCCGATGGTCAGCAGACACCCCGGCTGAGGCGCGCGAAGCACCAGCCCCGCGGTGCTGAAGGTGGTTGCCTCGGTCGGGCCATAGACGTGCAGCAGACGTTTCGGCGGAGTGCCCTCAAGGAGTGCTGCGACGCGGCGAGGATCAGACATTTCACCGCCGAAAAGAACGTTGTCGATTCCCGCGAATGCACCCGGAGCGTCGTCTACGATGCGATTGAACAGAGCGGTGGTGAGGAAGACATGATTCACGCGCTCACAGCATAGGAAGCGCGCATATTCCGCAGGCCGAAGCAGAGTCTCACGATCCACGAGCACGACGCGACCGCCGTTGAGCAACGCACCCCATATTTCAAACGTCGCAGCATCAAAGGAGATATTGCTGGCGTGTGCGACGGCGTCTCTGGACTGCAAGTCAACATAGTTGGTGTTACACAAGAGGCGCATCACTGCGCGATGCGAAATGACGATACCCTTGGGGCGGCCACCCGAGCCTGACGTAAAGTTCACGTACGCGGCGTTCTCCAGTTCGATTCGAGGCTGTGCCGGAATCGGGGGCGAGTTCAGCAGAGTCTGAATATCCACGATTACGGCCCCTGTAAACCGGGGAGCGACGCCGTCCACAATGACCACGGTGGGCCGCGAGTCGGCGAGCATGCTCTGGTTCCGTTCGACCGGATTTCCCGTATCAAGCGGGAAGTAAGCAGCACCGGCCTTGAGAATTCCCAGCAGAGTTGCGAGCATTCGAGTGGTCCGCGTCATGTACACGGCCACGATGTCTTCGATTCCCACGCCGGCATCCTGTAGACCGCGAGCAATGCGGGACGCCTGCAGATCGAGCACCGCGTAAGTTACCTGCTCGTCGGCATGGCTGACCGCGATGCGATCCGGGAAGGCGTCAACCTGCTGTTCGAACAACTCGTGAATCGGAATGGAAGGAAATGGATTTGCGGGGCCGTTCCAGTCAGTGTGACGGGAGAGCAGTGCCGCATCCGAGTAGGAAGTGATGGCGGAGAGTGGAACGTCGGGCTGGCTTACAACGCCGCGTAATAATGCAATGAAATGCTCCAGCCATGCCTCCATGGTCGCAGGCAGAAACAAATCCGTACCGTAAATGAAGGCGCCGTGGAAGCAGCCTTCCTCCTTCCACATGTGCAGCTCAATGTCGAATCGCACAGGTAGCTCGCGCATTTTCAAGGGGGTGGTTTCGAGGCCCGAGAGATCCATCTTCTGCTGCATGGCCTCAGTCTGCTGGAAGGCGAACACGACCTGAATGACCGGATTGCGACTCAGATCCCGCTCGGGGCGGAGTTCCTCCACGAGCCGCTCGAATGGCAGGTCCTGGTGCTGGAAGGCGTCGAGAGCTGTGCGCTGCACATCTCTCACGTACTGAGAGAAGGTGTCGCAGCGGGATGGTTGCAGGCGCATAATAAGCGTGTTCACGAAGAAGCCCGCGAGAGGCTCCAGATCGGGATGCGTGCGGTTCGCTATGGGCACTCCGATTCCGACATCGGCGGTTCCGGCCAACCTGCTAAGCAGCAATCCGAACCCCGCGAGGAGAGTCATAAAAGGAGTCGCATTCAAGCGAGTTCCGACTTGTTCGATCGCAGTAGTCAACTCCGCGTCGAGACAAAAGTTCAACCATCTTCCGTGGAATGTCGGCTCTTCAGGCCGGGGCATATCCAACGGCAGATCGAGGACGCGGGGCATTCCCTCAAGTCGCGACTTCCAGAACCGGAGCAATTCCGAGAGCCTCGATCCGGAGAGCCGCTTGTGCTGCCATTGTGAAAAATCTGCGTACTGTATTGGCAATGCAGGAAGGTGTGGCTCTGTAGCACTTCGGGCGGAGTTGTAAAGCTCGGTGAGCTCGCGCGTGATGACGCCCGTGGTCCACCCATCAGAGATGATGTGGTGCATGACCAGCGACAATATGTGATTAGCCGTGCCAAGCCGGTAAAGCTGCAAACGCACCAGCGGACCACGTTCCAGGTCGAAGCCAGTCCACGCATCGGCGGAGATGAGTGCGAGCGCTTGCGGCTCGTCAGTGCAGTCGAATAGTGGAAGCGAGAACTGTTCTGGCAGGCAGATTTCCTGAAACGGCTCTCCGTTGAAGGCGGGAAATCGCGTGCGCAGGGCCTCGTGTCGTGCGATCAATCCAGTTACCGCGGACTCCAGGGCGGGGACATCCAAGGCCCCACGAATCTGGATTGCAGAAACGATGTTGTACGCCGGGCCGCTTTCTCCCAATTGCATTAGGAACCAAAGGCGGCGCTGCGAAAACGATAACGGCAAACGTTCACCGCGGTTGGATTTTGGAATGCCGGAACCGGTCGCAGCCGCCACGCCACGCTGCTGCAGCATCTTTTCGAGCAGTGCCTTCTTGGCGGGCGACAACATGGCCACCCTGTGTGTCTGGTCGGTCATGCCGTGCCCCCTGGAGTTGCTTCAAAGGCGGAGACTCGCTCAGCAGCCTCTTCTTCGGAGAGGCCCTCCAACTCCGCCAGGATCGGGTCCATGTCGTGCTGCTGATCGAGCCGCAGTTCCTCAACGAGAGCGGAGATGGCCGCGATGGTTGGGTTTTCGAAGATGGCATGAACGGGGAACTCAATGTTGAACGCTTGCCGCAGCCGCGAGATGACTCGCATCACGAGCAAGGAATGACCGCCAAGGTCGAAAAAGCTGTCAAATGCACCGACCGATTGCACGCGAAGAACTTCGCTGATTAATACGGCAACCTGCTGCTCGAGCAGACCGCGAGGCGCAACAAACCCGGACGGAGCCGCAGCAGCGCGATCGGGAGGTGGCAGAAGCGCGGAATCCACCTTGCCGTTGGAATTCAGCGGCACAGAGTCAATGAGGACGATTGCTCCTGGAATCATGTACTCCGGCAGTTCGCGCCGCAATTGTGAACGTAATTCGCGCACCAATGCTGGGGCGCTGTCTGGCATTGGATTGGCTCGCGTGGGAATGCGTGTGACGTCCGCCTCGCGTCCCTCGCCACGCACAGCGAACAGCATGGAAACCACGGTGCGCTGCAACGCTTGTTCCTGCTCCACGGACACGCTGAAGCCGCGCCTGCGGAGCATGCCGGCGATCGCTTCAGTTTCGTCAGGGCCGCCGTGCGTCTCGATTACGATCTGCCTGATCTTGAGCCAGTCGCCTTCCTCAATGCCGCGCAGTGCATCCAACTCGCTGCGTTCCACATCCAGCTTGAGCAGGTCCACACGGTCGAGCCGGCGCTCATTGATGATCTGCGATATGGTTCGGAGGCGGCATGCCACGGGTTCGCCTCGAAACCGCTCATTGAGGATGGTGTCGATTTCCGCCGCGGTCGGCGGCGCCTCTCCGCTTTGCCTTGCCTGATTGCGGATGAATGTGCCAATGATTTCTCGGTCCTGTGCCGCGTTCGCGAAGCGGCCGGAAAAGATGGATACCGCCGAGTAGTGCGTGAATGTCGCTGCTTCTTCGTGCGAGGCTACTCCACACTCGATCACTTCGATTTGGAAGTCGTACAGGGACCGGTTCACGCGCAGAAGCGCACACGTCTGCGGAATCGGCTCCAATGCGATGATGCGCGGATTGCGGCACGCAGTTGCTGCAAACAGCGAGAACATTCCAATGTTCGCACCCGCATCGATGACCACCGCCTCATCCTGCAGATGAACTCCGTGGCGCAAATAGGAATTCTGCTCAAAGATTTCGTCATAGGTGAACTCCGTCTCGCTTGGGTTGCGCGAGGCGATCACCATACCATTCGGCAGCTCGAGCCGGAGCCAATCGGAATCCTGACTCTCCCGGCGGGACCGTGCCATGCGCCGATCTGTCTGCCGTACGTCTAGTCGAGGCACGAGCCACGCGACAATCCGTTCTTCGCCGGGCGGGCCCCATGTCCCGACGTGAACGTCGGCCACAGCGGGTTGCTTCAAAAGCGCACAGCGGATTTCGCCGAGTTCGACGCGAAACCCACGCACCTGCACCTGGTTGTCGATACGGCCTTCATAAATAAGATCGCCGTTGGCAAGCTCACGTACACGGTCGCCTGATCGATAGACGCGCTCCCCGAGCCGAAATGGATGTGGGATAAACCGCTCGCGTGTTAACTCCTCGCGATTGAGATAGCCCCGCGCAAGGCCGGCGCCGCCAACCAGCAGCTCTCCCGAAACTCCCCGTGGCACCGGCCGCAGTTGCCGATCGACGATGAAGGTCTCCATGGTGGGAATGGGGCGACCAATAGGACTGAATGAGCTCCGCATGTCTGCAGAAGTGATTTCCCGGTAGGTGACGTGAACGCAGGTCTCTGTAATGCCATACATATTCACGAGCTTCACGGCCGGATACTGAGTGTGCCACGCCTGCAACTTTGCCGGATCGAGCTGCTGGCCACCGAACACAATCATTCGCAGGGCCAGATCGGAGGTTTGCCGCAGGCACTCGCCGGCAAGGGGTCCAAAGGCGGGCGGTGTCTGATTCAGAATGGTCACGCGTTGGGCGCGCAGAAGCTCCACCATCGCAGCCGCATCAGCAGCTACCTGGGAAGGTACAATCACCAGGCGACCGCCGAAAAGGAGCGCCCCGAACATCTCCCAGACCGAGAAATCAAAACTGCAGGAATGAAAAAGGGTCCATACATCCCGTTCATTGAAGTCGAACAGCGGCGAGTCATGAAAGAACAGCCGGACGACATGTCGATGTTCGATCAGTACGCCTTTCGGCTTCCCGGTCGACCCGGAGGTGTAGATGCAATATGCCAGGTATTCCGGTCGCACTTCGACCGGCGGACAATCAGGCAAGACCTGACCGGCGTCGTCCATCCATTCGATGACCTCGAGGTCGTTTGGCGTCTCCGCAGCGCGGCCGGCACCTACGATGACGCGCCGGCACCCTGCGTCGGCGAGAATCAGAGCAATGCGAGCTGGAGGCAGGGCCGGATCAAGCGGCAGATAAGCAGCTCCAGATTTCAAGACCGCCAGTATGGCCACGGGAATGCATTCATCGCGATCGAGGAGCAATGCGATAAGTTCCTCCCGCTCTACTCCGGCAGATACGAGTCGGGCGGCCAGATGATTGCTTCGCTGATCCAGTTCCCTGTAGGTGAAGCTTCGCGCGCCGGAGGTGACCGCGACGTTATGCGGATGCCGCTTGACCGCTTTCTGAAACAAGGTCGTGATGGTCTCCGCGCGAGGCCAATCGACTTCGGAGGATGCTGACGCGGACTGGTCCAGCTCACTTTTTTGGAGCGGCACTTCATCCACGAACTGGTTCGAATTTGTGAAACTATCCACGAGCATGGCCCAGTGCCGCGCCATTGCCTGGGCGGTCTGGACATCGAACAATTCACGATTGAACACAAGTTGTGCGCGGGCTGCTTGAGCCGTCCGGGTTATGCAGAGGTGCAGATCGTACTTGCCGAAACCGAATGGACCAACCTCGACAGGAGAATTGCCGCAATCGTGGAACGAGAAGAGGACATCGAACAATGCCGTCCGGCTCATATCGATCGGAAGATCCAGTTCCGTGACGAGCCGGTCGAAGGGCATATCACGATGCGTGCGAGCAGTCTCGGCCGCATCGCGAACCTGTCGCTCCAATGCGGCGAGAGTGGTTCCTTCATCCATGCGCAATCTCAAGACCAAGAGGTTTGAGATCGGCCCCGCCAAGGTTTCGAAGCCGTCGCGGCCTGCATCCACAATTCCGATCACAATTTCTTCTTGTCCGCTGTAGCGGCGAAGGAGCGCGGCGAAAGCGGCGAGCAGGGTTTTCTCCTCCGTATCAGAGGCGGGCGCCGTGCAACAGACTATGTCGGCGCGAAACACGTGAATCGCCGCGCGGGGGCGGTCGTAGGGAAGCACCAGCGGTTGCAGGCGCCCGCGAAGGGAGTGAAACCAAAAGCGGCGCAGGGGGTCGAGCTCCTCATTCGTCATCGCGTGCTGTCGTGCCGCATATGCCGGGTAAGACAATGCGGGCGGCAGGGACTCACCGTTGTACAGTGATATCCACTCTTCGACAAGCAGCTGCGCGGTCCATGCGTCGGCGGCATAGTGGTGCACCACCAGGGCGACGACGCTTGAATCATATGCGCTGAAGAGAACGGCCCGAACAGGCGGCTCATGCCCCAGGCGAAACGGCTTCTCTCGTTCACACGCCAGAGCGTCTTCCGCCCACGGTCTTGTTGTGAACGACACCACTCCTTCCGCTTCACTGAGCACCGCGTGACGATTCCGTAAATCTTCAAGTGCTGCGCGCAATAGCTCCAAGTCGAGTTGGCCTTTGACACGCAGCCAGGCGATCACGTTGTGATATGTCGGCGGGCCCGGGTAGACTTTGCCGGTTTCAAACTGGTCAATGAACCATAGCCGCTTTTGGTGGAACGAGGACTCGCTTGTGGTTTCCGAGTGGAGCGGCAGAGGCCGGACGCGCTGTGGCGCCTCCATCACCAGGTAATCCAACTCCTTATCGGGATCGGCAATCACCGACTGTAACAGGCGAGTGAATCGCTGTGCGAGCGCGATGATCGAGTGCGATTCGAACAAATCGCGGTTGTAGGCAAGAGCCATTCGTAGCGGACCGGCGACATCGTAGATGGTGAGGGACAGGTCGTAATTTGCGCCGCGCTGCTCACTCGAGTAATTCGCCGTGTAGAGCGGATCCCCCGGATAGCCCGGTTCGCGACCGTCATTGCGCTGATCCCAGACGAAGGTGGATTGGAAGAGCGCCGATCTTGCCGGATCGCGATCCATCTGCAGATCCTCTAGCATGTTCGCGAGAGGATAGCTGCCATGAGCAACAGCATCCAATACTTGTCGTCTGGTCTTTGCCAGCAGATTTCGGAATGTCATGGCCGGCGCGAATCGCGTGCGAATGGGAATCGCATTTGCGAAATAGCCCACCACGGTTTGGAGTTCCGGCTTGTCGCGGCCGCTTACCGGGGTACCGATCACCAGGTCTTCATTGTGGGTATGGCGAAACAGCAGCAATTGCCACGCGGCCAGCAACACCGAGTACAAGGTGGCGCCTTCACCCTGCGCTAGTTCTTTCAGGGCGGCTGCCAGATCAGCCGATATCTCGTCTTGGAGTGTATTTCCGTTCCACGTCTGAATAGCCGGTCTTGACCGTGCTGCGGGCAGTTCTAAGACTGGCAATGGGGATGACAGCTCGGATTTCCAGAATCGTCGCAGCTGCTCACCCTCTTCGCCCGAGAGTCGCCGTACTTCGGCTTCGGCATGAGCGCGAAACGTGGCGGTGAGAGGCGCGAGCGGGGCAGCGGGGTCTGCATACAGGGCGCGCAATTCAACAATCAGAACCTCGAGCGCGGCGAAATCAAACACGATGTGATGAGCACTAATTTGGAGAATCCACGCCATACCGGTTCTACGGAACAGCGTGATGCGGCACACCGGCCCCGCTTCAAGATCGAAGGGTTCGTCGGCTTCGGCATTTGGTGAGACGCCTGGGGCGAGGACTCGCTCCCTCAATTCCCAAGCCATGTGTTGCCGAATGAACTGGACGGGCTGACCATCCCGCATGCCGAAGCCGGATCGCAGCATCGGGTGGCGAGTCAAAAGCACCTGCATGGCAGCGTTAATGCGTTGCGCTTCGACGTTCTCAACCAGTTCAACCGTGAATCGAATATTGTATGCCGGGCTGCGCGGGTCGGCGCGGTGTAAGAACCACAAAGCGCGTTGGCCAGCGGTTAGCGCGAAAGGCTCCGCTTCTTTGGCGCGCAGCAACGCAACGAGATCCACCTTGGCCGAGCGGAGCCTTGCTATGACGCTCGGAGTTAGCGTGCCAGCGGGGCCGCGAAAACGAACCTGGCCATCATCCAGCCACAACTCGATGCCACCGGCCGTGAGTTCGTCAAGCAACCTGGCGACACTCATAGCACCCCTTCCACTACCGCGATCTTCGAATTGTTATGCAGCGACTCAACTAAGGTTCGAATGCTCGGGTTCCCCATGAATTGAATAATCGGTGCTTCCAGATTCCAATCCGTTTTCAATTGGTTGCGCAGCCGCACGGCCATTAACGAATCGACACCGAGTTCGTTCAGTCCCGAATCGCGGTCAATCTCCTCCGACGGAAAACCCACCAAGCGCGCAACCTGATTCGTCAGATATGCAGCCAAGTCACCGTGGTCCACGCGTGTGTGAGCAACCATGGGCTTTCGCCGGTTGGCGCCGAGCAGACCGAGGAGGTGCGGCGGCGCGTGAGCCAAACGCTCCTCGAATTTCGACCAGTCGACATCCAGCACGACCGAGTGGGTCTCATCGGCGGCGAGATAAGCACTCAGTAGCTCCAAGCCGCGTCGCAACGTAATGCCGCGAACTCCTGACAGACTTCGGGCGTCTGCTCGTTGCCGCACTGCCGCTGCTCCCGCCTCGAGCCAAGCGCCCCAGTCCACAGCGAGCGCTGGCAACCCCTGCGCGCGGCGATGCCATGCGAAGGCCTCGGCCACGGCAGATGCGGCGGCATGGTTGGCTTGTCCCGGGTTTCCCAATTGGCCAACTGCCGAAGAGAAGATTACAAAGAAGTCGAGCTGCTGCCCCAGAGTCGCCAAATGCAGGTTGAATAGCCCTGACACTTTCGGCTCCAGCACTCGTTCAAAGGCTGCCCAATCGAGTTGCGCGATGAGCCCGTCGGAAAGCACGCCAGCGAGGTGAAGCACGCCCCTAAGCGGGAGCGTACAGTTTGCGATTGCATTTGCAACGTCGTCTGCGCGGCTCACATCGGCTTGTACAGTAACGACGCGTACTCCGGACGCTTGAATGCGGTCAAGCCGTTCCGCTGTCTTGACGTCGGGGTCGCGGCGTCCAAGAAGGATCATCTCGCCCGCACCTGCGCCCGCCAGCCATTCAGCGGTGGCGATTCCTAATCCTCCGAACGCTCCTGTGATCAGGTAAGCCCCACCGGGATCGATGCTGACCTTCCGCATCGCCGGCGCGGCTGCGGCTCTCAGCCGCGCGGTGTAACGTTGGCCTGCGCGCCAAGCAACCAACTCCTCACGGTCATCGTCGCTGCATTCAAATCGCAGCGCGCGCAACGCGGCCGAGTGGTCATGCGGATCGAGATCGATGAGGCGAAGGCGCAATTCTGGATTTTCGAGGGCCGCAACTTTCCCGAAACCCCACAGAGTCGCCGCGCTGTAGCCCGGACAGGCGTCCCCTTCAAGCGCATGCACCGCACCTGCAGTTGCGATGAGTATCCGACAGCCTCTGCCGCCGAGTGCCTGCACGAGGTGCGATGCCGATCCGCAAACCTGCTGCTGGTTCGCCCGATCACGAGCCTCCGTTCCTACGAGGTGAACGATCGTATCGATCTTGCCCTCGGCCCCCTCGATTGTTCTAACCCACTCCCGAACTTGATTCGCATCTGATCCATCGAGGACCCACTTGTTCTTCGCGATTTGTTCAAGCTGAGCCCCGCTTCGCACCGCTCCGGAGATGATTCTGCCCCCTGTTTCGAGGGACCCTGCCATGTCCCGCTCGCCTTCGAGCACCACGGTGACGTTGTCAGAGCGGAGATTCAGTTCCGGCACTTTGGCCATCACCAACGCCTGGGAAAAGACATCTGCGCCGCACGTTGCAAAGTCCTCTACGGAGGCGTGCTCGAACCCGGATGAGCGCAGCGATTCCAGCCACGCACTTCCGGAAATGAGCGGATGGTCTCGACGCAGGTCTTCATCGCGGAAGGTCCACCACCCGTCCGTAAGTCCGAAGGTAAGATCCTGCCACGCCAGCGGTTTTACGCCTTCTTGAAGCAGCAACACGCCGCCCGGAGCGAGAAGCCCTGCCAGTCGCTTCAGTACAGGAGTGAGCTCCCGCGTGGCATGCAACACATTGGCAGCGATGATCAATTCGAAGCTCTTTGATGTGAATCCCTGGGATTCCAGATCTTCATCCAGATCCAACACGCCGTATTGGATAGGGCCATTTTCCCCAAACGCGGCGCGACCTTGCTGCACGAATGCGGGCGAGACGTCGGTGAACCAATATTCAGCCACATACTGTCTCAATTCCGGCAACAACACCCGGGTGGCGCTGCCGGTGCCGGCGCCGACCTCAAGCACGCGGAGTCTTTCAGTCGTGTGGGCCGCCGCCCGTGCGGCAACCAATGCCAACGCGCGATTCAACAGCCGTGCGCCGCGCGAGTCGCGATAGATGGCAGACACCGCGGAAGATTCGCCCCCGGGAAACAGTAGATCGAACGCGTCCTGCCGGCCTTCGAGCACCTCCGCAAGGTTTTCGCCGCAGCGTGCGAGGAGCTTTCCCTCCGGCGTGTTCAATTCCGCTGGCAAAGACGATGGAGCCGCTACGGCAATGGTCTGCAGACGCCGCACCAGACGGTGATATTTAGCCAACGGCTGTTGGAGTGCGTTGAGTGCCTTGCGCGCATACCACGCCGCAGCTGTCTCCAGTTGCCGAATCTCAGATTGCGCCTGTGTCAGTCCAACTGCTTCGACGCAGGATTGCAATTCGGTGCGAACTGCGCGTCGCAGTTCTTCAGGCGTCGCCGCACAGCCGGACTTCCGCCGCTTCCACTCCATGCGGTAAATATCTGTTGCAGGAGTTCCTTCCTGAGGCGTGGCAGACGCGTCCCAGAAGTGTTTGAGCCAGTAGTGTTCATGCTGAAATGGATAGCGAGGAAGATCGACGTGCGTATCTTCTCCGCCGTCGAGAAGGTCTGCCGAAATGGGATCCTCCGGTTCAGGATCAGGCCTTCTTCCGGATGATGCGAATTGCTGAAGCTTGGATTGCAGATCTTCCGCACTGCCGCCCGACACTGTGAGCCGATGGGGGAACATCTCGCGATGGCGGTATGTAGCCGCACAAATCGCTACTGCGGTTTTCTGGTTCAGTCGTACGGCATACGCCAGAGCCAATTCGCGAAGCGCATCCTCGGTACGCGCGGAGATGGTCATGCGGAGCGGTCCCGAATGGGAGGAGGTGAGCTGGCTGTGCTGTTCGGTCCAGCCTTCTAGAATGACATGTGCGTTGGTACCGCTGAATCCGAAAGAAGACACTCCAGCGCGCCGAGGGTTGCTGGACCACTCCACGGGCTCATCCGCTACTCGCACCTTCAGCTTCCTCCAATCAACGCGAGTGTTCGGTCGATTGAAATGTAGCGATCGCGGAATGGAGCCGGCGCGCATGGCAAGCACCACCTTAATCAGGCTCGCCAGACCCGCAGCCGCTTCCAAATGTCCGATGTTGCTCTTTACCGATCCAATTCGGAGAGGCTCAATTCGTCCTGCCGCCTGCCCGTAGACGGCATCCAGGGCGGCGAGTTCAATGGGATCTCCCAGTGCCGTACCTGTGCCGTGCGCTTCAACATAAAACACATCGGCCGCGTCCAGGCGGGCATCCTGTAGCGCCGCCCGAATGACGTCCTGCTGCGCGACCCCGCTCGGCACGGTAACACTGCTCGTTCGCCCATCGGCATTGATCGCAGTGCCGCGAATGACGGCGTGGATCCGATCCTTATCTGCAATTGCATCGGCCAAGCGCTTTATTACGACAACGCCGCAGCCCTCTCCGCGCACATAGCCGTCAGCGGCATCGTCGAAGGCCTTGCACTTGCCATCGCGGGCCAACATGCCTGCTTTGTCGAAGCTCAACGTGTAGGGAGGCGCCGCGAGCAGATTCACGCCGGCCGCAATTGCGGTGCGGCAATCGCGAGCCCGGAGGCTTCGCAGCGCA
>Ga0070684_100000339_pt1 | contig 32322 bp, 21 predicted proteins | sample KBSC723LmetaG_FD_65653 | JGI IMG/M metagenome (GOLD analysis project Ga0070684, IMG submission 65653) | Corn rhizosphere microbial communities from Kellogg Biological Station, Michigan, USA - KBS C7.2-3L metaG | ecosystem: Host-associated > Plants > Roots > Rhizosphere ...
CACCCGGAATTATCCGGACAAGAGGAGCGAACCGCAGCGTTAGTCGCGAAAGAATTGCGCGCGGCGGGCTGTGAGGTCACAGAGCATCTCGGAAAATATCAAAACTCCAAGCACAAGCCTTACGGAGTGGTTGGAATGATGAAGAATGGCGACGGGCCGACGGTGCTTGTGCGAACGGACATGGATGCGTTGCCTGTACAAGAAGAGACTGGTCTACCGTACGCCAGCAAGGTCGTTGCCAAAAACGATGAGGGTAAAGACGTTCATGTAATGCATGCCTGCGGGCATGACACACATATTGCGGCTTTCATCGGCACCGCGCGCGCTCTCGGAAAGTTAAAGGATCAATGGCACGGCACGATCGTGTTCGTGGCGCAACCAGCAGAGGAGATTGGTACCGGTGCACGCGCTCTACTAAAAGACGGGCTCTACGACCGATTCGGAAAACCCAATTTTGCGCTTGGCTTTCATGACAAAGCCGATGTTCAAACCGGCCACATCGCCGTAACGGAAGCTTATGCGTCCGCAAACGTTGATTCGGTCGATGTTACCGTACGGGGCATCGGCGGGCACGGCGCTTATCCACACAAGACTAAGGATCCGGTCGTCCTCGCAGCGGAAATTATCAATGCGTGGCAGACCATCGTAAGCCGGCAAAATAATCCCCTCGATCCGGTTGTTATCACGGTGGGATCAATCCACGGAGGAACCAAACACAACATCATCCCGGATGAAGTGAAGATGGAGCTTACAGTGCGCACTTATAAACCGGATGTGCGCGAGCGCGTGCTTGCAGATATCGATCGGATTGCAAAAGGCTGCGCTGCAGCCGCCGGAATACCCGCGGATTTGTCTCCAATTGTAACGGTGTCCAAAGATTTCATTACGGCTGCGATGTACAACGATCCCGAACTCACGAAGCGGCTGGTCGCTGTTTGGAAAAAGTCATTAGGCGATGAAAACGTCGAGATCATCGATCCCGTGATGGGTGGCGAAGACTTTTCCGAATACCACCTGCCGGACCACTCCATTCCGGCGGTTAATTTTCACTTCGGCGCGGTGGATGCAACGAAGATCGCGGAGTTCAAAAAGGCGGGGAAGGAATTGCCAACCCTGCATTCGAGCAAATTTGCGCCCGTTCCCGAACCAGCGATTCGAACAGCCGTTGTGGCAATGACGACTGCTGTGCTGGATCTGATGAAGAAGTAGGCCAAGCCTACGTGATTCGTTAAATCGTTGAATCGTTAGAGGGCGGATTCCGATGTAACGGTGTAACGATCTAACGCTTCAACGGCTGCGAAGCATCACTTCACTTTGATGTTTTTCCGAAGATACGTCGGGACATCGAGGTCTTCGCCTTCGATGATTGTCGGTTCGCTTTTTTCGAAGCGCCCGCGTGTCACGGGCTCAAATTGCAGGACTTCCTGCTTAGCCGGCGTCGCTGATTTTTCGGCCGGCGCCTTCTCTTCCTTCCACCGGACCGGTTTCTCCTGCGGCGTGGTGGTCGGGGGCTCGGGCTCGCCGTTACGAGCCGTTTCCACGGGCGATTCGATAGGGATGGACGTTGCGACTGGTGGCGCTTCCGCCGAGACAGTTTGTTCGAACGGAATCGTTTCCGCGAGAGGTTGAACTTCGACAGTCGGTTCTTCAGATTGAATTTCAGGTTCGGCTGTTGCCGCTTGGTAGCTTTCTCGAACTTGAGACACGGCGGACGCACTGCTCGGCGCGTGATGTGTCAAAACTGCATCCTCTTCTTCTGAAAGCGAGCTGATGATCGTAACGCTCAATCGGTCTCCGAGCCTTGCGTCCACGACTGCGCCAAACAGAATTTGCGTCTGATCGCTAACGTGACGCCCGAGTTCCTGCATGAGGATTTCAACCTCGGAGAGCGTCACGCTCGGTCCGCCAGCCACCTGCACGAGCACGTGCGTCGCGTCTGCCAACATCCGTCCACGATCCATCAACGGGTTTTTTAGCGCCTGCTTAAGCGCTTCATGCGCGCGATTGTCCGAATCGGCTTCGCCGTAGCCAAACACGCAACGGCTGTTGCGTGTGCGCAGGGCTGCGAGCAAGTCATCGAACCCGATGCGAATGAGTCCCGGCCGCTGGATAAGGTTCACGATTGATCGCACGCTTTGGCTAATGGTCATGTCCGCCAATGCGAAGGCCTGATGAATTCCCGCCTGCGGCGAAGTCAGATCGGCCATTCGATCGTTCTCGAAACAGACCACCGCGTGCGCAAATTCGCTGAGCCGGGCCAACGCCTCGCGCGACTGCGCGTTGCGCCGTTTGCCTTCAAATCCAAATGGAAGAGTCACAAAAGCGATAACCAGCGCCCCGGCATCACGGGCCGCTTGTGCAATGTACGGCGCCGCGCCCGACCCCGTGCCACCGCCGAGCCCTGCACAAATGAAAATCACACTCGCATCAGCCAGCGCTTCGCGAATTTCGTCGGCCGATTCCAAGGCTGCTTGATAGCCGACATCGGGGTCGCCGCCTGCACCCAAGCCACGTGACACACTACGACCCAGTTGCACCTTGCGCGTCGCGACTGAACTCGTCAGTGAGTGCACATCGGTGTTCATGGCGACCACATCGGCTCTCTCCAATCCGTCAAGTACGATGCGGTCGAGCGCGTTCAAACCCGCTCCACCGACGCTGACGATTTTGATCGGAATAAATTCTGCCAAGCGTTCTGGGAGACTGTAGTTTTTGTTAAGCTGAATCATGATGGTCTTCCTGTTGCCAATTCTGCAGCTGCGCGCCGCGCAGCCGCCATTCCGAGCGAAGTCGAGGAATCCCGGTGCGTTACCGCAAACTTCTTCCACGGGCTCCCTCGACTGCGCTTTCGCTCCGCTCGGGATGACAATTTGGTTACACGCTCCGTTCGAATTCTCATCGTTTTCCGCTGAAAATTTTTCCAAAAAGCCGCCCAAACCTCCGAGGCGGCCGGTCGGTGTGCATCACTTGCGCAAACTTGACCAAGCCAATTGCTGTAGAGAACTGGGGATTTTCCACTGCAGACGTCACACCCCATGCGGCCTGCGCGTGCGTCAGGTTGGCCGGTATGTCGAAAATCTCCGACGCGAGATGATCGATTCCGTTCAGAAGACTGCAGCCGCCGGTAACGAAAACGCCGGCGCCCAGATAGCCGAGATACGGTTCTTCTTCGAGTCTGCGCTTGAGCAACTCAAAAGCTTCGCGCAGGCGCAGGTGAATGATGGTGTTCAATGTTTCGCGGTCGATCTCTTTTCCGGCAAAGCCGGAATCGTCCTTCAGCAAAATCATTTCGCCTGGCAAACAATTTCCCAAAACGCAGCTGCCCTCTTCGACTTTTAATTTCTCCGCGCGCGCCATCGGGATGCGCAGACCCATGGAGATATCATTCGTGATGTGGTCGCCGCCTACGGCCAGACAACCGCTTTGTCGCACCGCGCCCTCAGAGTACAACACGTAATCAGTCGTTCCTCCGCCCATATCGAGCACGAGCGCACCGAGATCCTTTTCCTGCTGGGTCAGCACAACCTGCGCAGAAGCCAGGCCGCTAAAAACTACATCCTCCACGTCCAGCGGCAGTTCTTTCACGCATCGAATGGTGTTTTGAATCCGGGTGCGCACGCCGTGAATGATGTGAAAATCGGCTTCCAGTTTTTCCGCGAGCATCCCGACTGGGTTCAGGACGCCCTGCTGTCCGTCGACCTGGTAATGTTGAATGAGAGAATGCAGGAACGCGTTTTGCGCAGGGATGCTCACTTCGCGTGCATTAATTCTTACGTCCTCCACATCCTGCTCATCAATTTCATCGCGGTCCTCTGCCAGCATTACGCATCCGCGATTGTTAAAGCTGTGCAGGTGTGATCCGGCGACAGCGACGTAAACACTCTTGATCATCACGTCGCTTTTTTGTTCGGCATCGACAACCGCTTCGTGCACGCATTTCATTGCCGTTTCAAAATCAACAATCTCGCCCTTGCGCACGCCGCGGGATGGCGCCTGGCCTACGCCCAGGATTTTTAGCGTGCCATCGGGTCGGCCTTCTCCGACAACCACGCAGATCTTGGAAGTCCCAATCTCGAGACCGACCATCAAATCATTGTTCGCCATTTTACTCGGCTTTCTTTTGTTGGTTACGAATTGCTTTTGGAGGGGGCGCAGAAGCAGCGCGCGGTTTCGGCGCTGCTGATCCCGTTTGTTGTGTACCAGAGTCCTGGTGACTTCGGTTTTCCGATGCGTGGACCGGGATTGCTTTCATGATCCGCGGCTCGACAGCGGGCTCCAGTGTGTCGTTGATCACATCCGCCGCCGGACTGGTAAACGTCACGGGAATGTTGCGTTGCGCGACGAGGTTCAAGGTTTCCAGTTCCTGTTTGGTGTTATCGCAGTAGTCGAGGAACACTTGCAGCCGCCGCAGTTGCCCTTCGAGATCGTTCAAACCAAACATGACGCGACTACGATTTTTGTCGGTCACCAGGAGACGATAATTTTTCGAAATATCGATTTCGCGAATCTGAAATCGCGTTTGCAAAAAGCTGCTCTCGGTGAGACGCAGCAAGTCCAGCGCAGTTTTTACTTCGGGCGATTCGACAACTTTCCCCGCTTCGAGTCCTTCGCTGGAACACCCTACGATCAGCGGCAGTCCCAGATATTCGGGCAGCAATTTTTTTTGTTTCATCAAAACACCCCGCGCGCCCACCAAAAAGGCAGCATCCGATGCAAATGGATCGTTAATTTCCGTTTCGCTGGTGATCCAGGCGACGGGCTTTCGTTCCACAATGCGAATATCGATTTCGCTGGGTAATTTTCGCACGATCTCGACTTCGTCGGCCTGAGGAAGCTGCTGTATACGATCGCGCATACGCGCCAGGTTCACGCCGAAGATATTTGCGCCCTCGTGCAGATCCGCTGCCTTTAGCACCTGCTCGCGCTGAAGCGTGCCGTCGGTCTGCAATTCGATCGTTTGAACGCGATAATCTGGATTTTCGAAGACAAGGCGTTTTACACCTTCGCGCGCACCTGCGTAGCCGGCTACGCACAAGATCACGAACAGGGCTACCTTCCACAACACGCCCATCGCGCTACGAATGCGGTGCTGCGTCGCTCGTCGGGAACGAACTTTCACATCGAGCAGGTGTTGCTGCCGACGTTGCCGCACGTTGGACAGTCGCCGATTGCGCGTTCGGGAAGTTTTTTGGCGAAAACTCATCGTTTTCCTTTTGTTTTGACCCGCGCCTGCTCGCCAGAGCGTTGGCGAACCTGTGAAAGCGCAATGATCCGTGCGCAAAGATCAGGATAACCGATACCCGCTGCCGCGGCCGCCTCGGGTAATAGACTAGCTTCGGTCATCCCAGGGATCGTATTGGCTTCCAGCACAAACGGTTCGCCGGTGTTCGACAAGATCACATCGACGCGGGCGTAAACCCCCAGGCCAAGGGCACGAAATGCCTGGAGCGCCAGCTCCTGAATTTTTTTCGTCAGCGTGGCTTCGATATTTGCCGGACAAACGTGCTGCGCGCTCGCACCAGCCGTCGGATTCAGGAACGGGTACTTGGTATTGAAGTCGTAAAAGCCGCCCTTTGGAATTATTTCAATAATCGGCAGGGCTTGATCACCGAGGATACCTATCGTCAATTCGCGCCCGGATACAAATTTTTCCACTAGCAATTTGCGATCGTACTTTGCGGCTTCTTTCATCGCCGCATCGAGCTCGCTTTCGTTTTTGACGATGACGACACCCACCGTCGAGCCCTGCCGCGCTGGTTTCACCACCAGCGGGACGGGCATTTTCGGACGCCGGCCCGCGTCGATCACTTCCGATTCCGGCGTCGCAACGTTATGTTCGAGAAATTTTTCTTTGGACAAGATTTTGTCGAACGCATTGCGGCTTCCTTCGACGCCATCACCAGTGTAGCGGACGCCGCGGTCTTCCAGAATTTTCTGGAGCTCTCCGTCCTCGCCGAAGGTCCCGTGAATCGTAATGAATGCGAGATCTACATCGTTTGGCAGTTGGAAGTTTTCGTCGCGCACGTCGATTTCCACCACTGCGGCGCCTAACGACCGAAGCGCTTTTGCCACACCTCGCCCGGTCGCAAGCGAAACCTCTCGCTCCGATCCCGGCCCACCCATGAGCACTGCAATTTTCTTTGGTAGATCTGTCATAAGCTCCTTCCCGTCATCCCGAGCGAAGTCGAGGGACCCCGTGGAACGACGTCAACAGCGATTCAACGGGATTCTTCGACTTCGTTTCGCTTCGCTTCACTCCACTCAGAATGACAACGAAATTCTTCATTCCGGTTCTCCCACGATTTCCACTTCGGTTTCCAACTCGATTCCGCGCTTTTTCCTCGCGACGCTCTTGATGTCATCAATCAATTCCAGCACATCCGATGCCGTTGCGTCGCCATCGTTCACGATAAAGTTGCCGTGTACACGCGACACGCGCGCGTTTCCGACCCGAGAATTCTTCAGCCCTAATTCGTCCACCAATTTGCCGGCTGGAATCGTGGCAGGATTTTTGAAAATGCAGCCTGCGCTTTTGGCGGCTGGCTGGGTCGTGCGCCGTTTCTCCTGCGATTCGCGCAAACGCATATCGATTTGTGCGCGCTCGGCTGGTTGTCCGCAGAAGGTCGCAGAGATTGCAAAGTTCTTTTCGAGCAGTGGGAACCGGCGATAAAAAACTTCCAACTCATCGCGGTTCTTGACGTGCGAATTTCCCTCGGCGTCTAGATAACGAATACGCGTGACGTTCTCGAAAGTTTGCGCCCCCATCGCGCCGGCATTCATGCGCAATCCTCCGCCGACTGTGCCCGGAATTCCTTCCATCCATTCGAGTCCGCCGAGATTTGCCGCGCGCGCGGTGTAAGCCACCTGCCTCAACTTTACCCCTGCGCCTGCCGTGATTTCGTACCCGGCGACCTCAATTTTGTCGAAATCGCCGCCGTGCGGATGAACGACTACCCCACGGATGCCACCGTCGCGGACGAGAAGATTCGAACCTCGCCCGATAACGAACAGCGGCAGGTGTTCGTCGTCGCAAAAGCGAATCAGTTCCGCGAAAGCCTGTTCGGTGCGCGGTTCGACCCAAAACTGCGCGGGACCGCCAACGCGCAGTGTCGTATGGTTCGACAGCGGCTCGTAAAGGCGGACCTCACCCTCTTCGCCCACAATCGCTTTTAGTTTTTCGGCGACCACGAGATCCGCGGCGAGGATCTCCAGTTGCTCGTGGATGTTGCCTGCGCCGAGACTCAAAACAAGATCGCCGGCCTCCAGCATATTTCCCACGTCACGATGTACCGATTGCAGCTGTGGCTGATAAGCGACTCCATGGTGCGAGTGTCGCACGATTTCATCGACAATAGTTTGACCGGTGATTCCGGGAATTGGGGGCTCGCTGGCAGGATACACATCTGTGATCACAACCCGGTCGGCATCGTCGAAGGCGCTGCCAAAGTCGCGGCACAGCGCTTTTGTTCGTGAGTAACGGTGCGGCTGAAACATCGTGACGAGACGCCGCCGTCCGATCGATTTCGCGCTGCGAAGCGTGGCACGAATTTCCGTCGGGTGATGCGCGTAATCGTCGACGAGCAGAAACCTGTCGCTCGCGTATTTGATTTCGAACCGGCGGCGCGCGTGCTCGAATTTCCGAAGCGATGCCGTGATCTTGTCGAACGGAATAGAAAGCTCGGAAGCCAGCGCGATTACTCCAAGCGCGTTATGGACGTTGTGTTCTCCCGGAACATTGAGGGTCGCCTGCCCGAGTTTCTCGCCGCGGCGAAAAACTAAAAAGGATGAACCAAAATTTCGCAGCTCGACGTCGGTTCCACGGTAATCCGCCTGCTCAGAAAATCCGTAGGAGACTGCGTGTTTGCGCTTGCCGCATAATCGCGCGGTGTTTGGATCGTCAACGTTGTAGAGAACGCTTCCGCTGGTTTGATCGATCAGTTGCGCAAACACTTTTTCGATAGCCGCAAGATCGGGATAAAAATCGAGGTGTTCTTCCTCGATGTTTAGAATGAGTGCGTGCTCGGGATGAAAGCAGCGCAACGTGCCGTCGCTTTCGTCGCCTTCGGCAACGAAATATTCGCCGCCCTGGTTCCAATAGGCGTTTGTTCGGAGAATCGGAATTTCAGCGCCAACATAATGCGACGGATGCAGTCCGCCTTCGCGAAGCGCATGTGCCGTCATTGCGGAAGTGGTTGTTTTGCCGTGCATTCCGGCGATCACAATGCCGCGCTTGGCTTGCATGATTGCGGCGACGGCTTCCGCGCGACGGAACAGCGGTTTTGCGCAACTGCGCGCGGCTAGGAGAATTGGATTGTCGTCCTTAATCGCGGACGAAAAAACAACAAGCTCAGCAGCGTCCGCATGCTCAGCGAGATGCTGTTCATGAAAGTGCAGGCCGAGCCGCTGCAGTCGCTCGGTCTCTGTCGTTGTAACCTTGTCCGAGCCGCTCACTGTGTGTCCCAGCTCGATGAGAAGCCCGGCCAGACCGCTCATACCGCTCCCCGCAACCCCGACAAGGTGAATCCGATGCCGTTCGGCGGTCAGAAATCGCGACAGCTCTGGTAATGCATCACGACGCCGAAATTCTTTCTGCGGAGAATTAGCGCGCGCGGTAGTTGCTTCAGGCGTGAGCTTCATGAGTGGTATATTTTTCAATCGTGCTCGCCACGCGACCAGCTGCATCTTTCGGCGCAAGGCGCGCACAATTCGCCGCCATTTGCTGCAGCCGCTGCGGGTCTTGCATCAGCTCGCGAATGCTGCGCGCGAGCGATTCGCCAGTGAGATCCGATTGCTTCAAAAGAATCGCCGCGTCAGCGTGAGCGTAGATTTCTGCATTGCGCGTTTGGTGATCATCTGCGGCGTATGGAAATGGAATCAGAATGCCGGGCAACGAAAAGCCGGCGAACTCCGCCAGGCTGGCCGCGCCCGCTCGCGCCACGACAAGATCGGCGGCGCTGTACATCTCCTCCATCTGATGATGAAACGCACCGATGTAAGCAGGGACATTTTCCCGGCGATAGTTGTCTGTAACCAGGCGTTCATCCCGCGCGCCGGACAGGTGGATCACCTGGAGCGGCATACCTTGCAAGAACGGCAGCGCCTTGATTAGTGCCTGATTAATTCCACTGGCCCCCTGGCTGCCGCCCATCACCAGTAGTGTAGGCAGGTCCTCCTGCAATCCGAGTTTCCGCCGCGATTCCGCGCGGTCCAGACGCACCAGTTCGGTGCGAACCGGTGTGCCGGTGATCTCCGTGCGCGTTTTCGGAAAAAACGGCGCGCATTCCTTGAAACCCAACATTACGGCATTCACGACGCGCGCAGTCCAACGATTCGCTTTTCCCGGGACCGCGTTCGATTCATGAATGAACGTCGGTATCCCGCGGAATCGGCCGGCCAAAACTGGCGCCGTCGAAGTAAACCCGCCCATGCCGAGAACGGCGTGCGGATTGAACTTGCGATAGATAGACCGGCAGAGTGATAAGCTCTCAACAAACCGGCGAGTGAACCCAAAAAGCGCCGGCGAAAATGGCGAAGGCAAGCCTACCGTCGGTAATTTTTCGACTTGGAAATTCGTCCGGCCGGAAAGCGCCACGGCATCGATGTCCTTTTCGGAAACCAGCAGCATCACTTCGTGTCCGCGATTTTGCAGGACTTCCGCGACAGCAATGCCCGGGAAGAGATGTCCCCCGGTTCCTCCGCATGCGATAACAGCGTTCATGTTGGGCTAATCAAAGTTACGGGTTAATTAAATTCGCAGCGTTAATTTGGCGTTCATCGTGGCGCGTTTCACCGGCGGCGGCTCGAGAATGCCCTGGCGATAAATGTTTACCAACACGCCAATGCCAAACATACACGCGGCCAGGTTCGAACCTCCATAACTGATAAACGGCAGCGGGAGTCCCTTGTTAGGCAGGAGCGAGGTCGTCACGCCGATGTTGACCGCTGCCTGCAGAGCGAGGAGCGCAACGATCCCGCAGCCGAGCAGCAGTCCAAAACGATCACGCGCGTGCAGCGCAATCATGATGCCGCAAACAATTATCACAACGAACAAGAAAACCACCAGAAGACTGAACCGCAGACCAAGTTCTTCGCCGATGATTGGAAAAATGAAATCGGTGTGTGCGTACGGCAGATAGAGCATTTTCTGCCGGCCGTTACCCAGGCCAAGCCCGTCCATCCCGCCGCTCCCCCACGCGATCAACGCCTGCATTTGCTGCAATCCAGCGTCGTCCTTGTAGTTTTGCGGATGAAGAAACGCGGAGAGCCGCCCCATGCGTTCGGAAATTTGCGTGGCAACGAGGATGAGCCCACCCAACGCTCCGAATGCGAGCCCGCCAAGCCATAGCGGATTGGTGCCGGCAACAAACATCACAACAAGTGCCGTTGCCGCGATTAAAGCCGTGGTCCCGAGATCTACTTCGCCTAGCACAAGCGCAGCCGGCATGGTGATGATCGCAAGCGGAATGATAAGTCCCGAAAACACGTTGCCGTCCGGTTTTTCACGTCGCGCAAACCATGCGGCCAGAAAAAAGATCGTCGCGACTTTTGCAAGTTCCGATGGCTGAAAGGTAACCGGGCCGTAGCCGACCCATCGGCGCGACCCGTTGATGCGCATTCCGACGTGCGGGATATAGCAAAGCGCCAGAGCGGCCAGCGCTACCACGAACCAAAGCCACCAGGTTTTTTGCCAGAATTGATAATTCACGAGCGCCGCAAAAGTGCATGCGACAAGTCCAATCCCAATCCAAATCGCCTGGCGTTTAATGAAAAAATAAACGTCGCCATGGCTATCGCGAGCGTAGGCGCTCGTGCTGAAGAGCATCACGATGCCAATGACGAGCAGCCCCAGCACTGCTAAAAAAAGTATATAAGCACTTTTACGACGCATGGGGTGTTAAGGCATGAAAGCGACGCGAGGACGCGTGCGCACTCCATAAGCTTGCGCGAAACGAAGCACGCGTGTCCGTAGATTTTGCGGGAAGCGCTTTGGGAGTGCGACGCGTTTTCGCATCGCTTTTTTCACTACTGATTTCACCTTGTTTTTTCTTTTTATCCGCCGGTTTTGCACTGGCGGTCTTCGGCTTTGTTGCCTCAGGGACGAGAAGCTTTTGCCCGATCTTCAATTTGCGTGGGTCGTCAATGTGATTGAGAGCAATCAAATCGCTGTAAGAGACTTTCAATTTCTTGGCGATTCCGACTGGATTATCGCCCTTCTTCACAACGTAAGTCTTTCCTGAAGACGAAGGCGTCTTCGCCTGTTCGTCCTTGGCAAGTGGATGAGACGGTTTCGGGTCATGCTGGCGATCGTTTTCCTTTTGCGTCCCAGCGACACGAGTTTTGTCGGTACTCGCGTGATGTGCTGTTTGTGCGGTGTCAGCGGGTTTGTTTTCCGTTTCGGTCGACGCCGGCGGCACGAACGTACGCTCACGCGTCTTGATGGCGTTAAACGCAATGATTCCCGAGACGGCAACTACGTGTAAAAGCAAAACAATCAGTAACGCCCGCGACAACTTCATGTTTGGCTCCGGAATACCTTCAAAGTCAATCCCTGCGGACGCAGCCGACGCGCGGCGCGCCGTCGCTGCCAGCATTTTTTTCGACCTGAAAAGGCGCGGGATTTTAATCCGTTTCATTGCGGGAGCGTTTGCACCAGTTTGCGAAATTGATCGCCGCGATCGGCGTAGCTTTTGAACATGTCGAAAGATGACGTGCCGGGAGAGAAGAGGACAACGTCACCCGCAATGGCGAGACCGCGCGCGCGCTCGACCGCATCAGCGAGTGAAGTTGCAATTTCGGATTTGACCACGCCATCCCATGAGCGCCTGATGCTCTCAGCCATCTCGCCGATCAGGACTGCTGATTTCACTTTGTCTTTCACCAGAGAACACAATGGATCGAACGTGAATCCCTTGTCTTTGCCGCCGGCGATGAGCACCACTGGTTTGCTTTGCGCGGCCAACGCTTTTTCGACTGCGTCGAGGTTGGTGGCCTTCGAGTCATTCACGTACTCGACGCCATCGACGTCGCGCACAAATTCGCATCGGTGGGGCCGCGGCTCGTAATCGCGAATCGCCGGCAGCATCTGGGCGAACGACAATCCGCGGGCAACGCCGACAGCGAAGGTCGCCATCAGGTTCTCGATGTTATGTAGTCCGCGCAGCTTCGTGTCAGCCAGGCGCAGGACCGGCTCATTTTCATAAACAATTGCGCCGTCAGATAGCCAGAAATCGCCGCGATTGGAATAGACGCTGAAGGTAATTCGGTGTGGTCGAATTTCCGGAAGCGCTTCCGCGGCGTTGACGATTGCGACATCCTGCTCGGTTTGATTCTCGAAGATGCGCAGCTTAGCCGAGCGATACTCAGCGACAGAGCGGTAACGATCCAGGTGGTCCGGAGCGAAATTGAGCCAGAGGCTGATCGACGGACGAAATGTGCGGATTGCCTCCAGTTGGAACGAGCTCACTTCAACCGTCAGCACGTCTAACGGCTCCTTTTCCCGCGCGACCTCTGAAAGCGGTTTGCCGATATTGCCGCAAGCGATGGTTCGCTGACCGCAGGCATTCAGCATTTGCGCCAGCAATTCTGTCGTCGTGGTTTTTCCGTTCGTGCCTGTCACAGCGATGACTGGCATTTCGCAGGACCGCCAACCCAGCTCGAGCTCACTGATCGTCTCTATTCCGCGCGAGGAAAAATTGCGTGCTAATGGAGAAACCGGATCGATGCCCGGACTTAGAACCATCCAGTCGTACACAAATGAGTCCCGGTCCGCCTCAGATCCACAAACGACGCGCACGCCGTGTGCCCGCAGATTGTCCAGCGTGGATTTCAACAAATTGTTTTCGCCGGCGCTATCGAGCACTGTGACCTGAGCTCCCTCCGACGCGAGCAGCAACGCTGCGGCGCTCCCGCTCAGTCCTGCTCCCAGCACGGCCAGGTTTTGGTTTTTGTAGCGTCCGCTGTTCATCGCAGTTTGAGCGTGGCCAGCCCGAGCAAGGCGAAAATGATTGAAAGAATCCAAAAGCGAACGATGACGGTCGTTTCCTTCCAGCCGGTTAACTCGAAGTGATGATGAAGCGGAGACATGACGAAAAACCGCTTGCCGGTGAGTTTGAAGCTCAGCACCTGCAAAATCACTGAGACGGCTTCGATTACGAAAACACCACCCACCACGACCAGTAGCAGCTCCTGCTTACAACAGATCGCGACGACGCCCAGCATGCCGCCGATGGCCAGAGATCCGGTGTCGCCCATGAAAACCTTGGCCGGATAACAGTTGAACCAGAGAAAGCCCAGCCCCGCACCGATGAGCGCTGAGCAGACAACGGTCAGTTCGCCGGCGAACGGATAAAACGGGACCTGTAAGTATTCCGCCACGCGGAAATTGCCGGCCGCGTAACAGAGCAAGGCATACGCAAATGCCACGGTGATGGTGCAACCGGTCGCCAAACCATCCAGCCCGTCGGTGAGATTCACTGCATTGGATGTGCCGACGATCACCAGCACAAAAAAGAAGAAGGTGAACCAGCTCATGTTCGCAATCACCGGCGCTTTAATGAAAGGCACGTAAAGCGTGCGAGCCTGAACTTCCAGCAATGGATCGGTGAGAAAGATTCCAGTAACAATCGCCGCGAGAATAATTTGGAAAGCGAGTTTGATCCGGCCATGAATCCCTTCGGATTTCTTCTTCGTGACTTTCAGATAATCATCGGCAAATCCGAGCCCGCCGAGGTAAACCATGCTGAACAGCGTTAGCCAGACGAACTTGTTGTCGAGACGCGCCCACAGGATGCTCGACACAACAACGGCGCCAATCACCAGCACGCCGCCCATGGTGGGTGTGCCTTGCTTTACTCCTTGCAGTTCGGCGAGCCGGTGGACCTCCGCCGCTCCGCGAATCGGTTGTTCGACCTTCAGTGCCCGCAACTTTGCGATAATGAAATTGCCAAAAATCAGCGTGGTCAGAAATGCGGTTACCGCTGCAGCAATGGCTCGGAAGGTGACGTAAAGAAAAACATTGAACCCGATGAAGTGCCCACTCAGGTGATGGAGGTAGTACATCATGGCGAGTTCACGACTGCCGAATTTTGACTGCCGAATTGCTCGATTACTTTCTCCGTGCGCGCGGCCCGACTACCTTTGATGAGAATGAGATCCCCCGGCTCGGCAATTTCGCCTAGCAACCTTGCAGCTTCGCCGGTCGATCCCACGGACAAAACCTTGTCCAGGCCGGCGATGCGTGCGCCTTCGGCAATCATTTCCGCCGCGTTGCCAATCGTGATCAGTTGATTCACCCCTAGCGTCGCTGCGGTCTCACCAACCTCCCGGTGCCCGCGCTCCGATTCAGTGCCGAGTTCTCGCATTTCTCCCAACACCGCGATGCGTTTTCCCTCGGCGTCGAGTTCGACCAACGTGCGCAACGCCGCTTTCATCGAGTCTGGATTCGCGTTGTAGCTGTCGTCGAGGAATTGAACGCCACCGATTTCCTTGATTTGCAGGCGCGCTTTCGTGAGCGGCGCGGCGGCGAGTCCCGCAGCACATTCCTCGATGGAAAGTCCAAATGCCCGCCCGGCGGCAACCGCCAGCAATGCATTCTGCACCATGTGCGAACCCGCAACGGGAAGTTGCGCGCGGCATCGATGCGCGCCTTCGACGATTGTGAACTCTGAGCCCTCGGCACTCTGGCGAATTTCGATCGCTCTCACGGCGCCACCTGTTGTTCCTGCCAGTACAACTTTTGCGCAGCTGCGCGCAGCGATTCCTTCAGTGAATGAATCGTCGGCATTCAAAATCACTGTTCCTTGCGAGTCGACTGCTTCGGCCAATGCTCCCTTTTCCAGGGCGATTGCTTCGCGGGAACCCATGAACTCGATGTGTGCCACGCCGATGTTCGTGATGATCGCTGCATCGGGCGCGGCGATCTTCGAGAGCGCTGCGATTTCGCCGGGATGATTCATTCCGATCTCCCAGACGGCAACTTCGTCCTCGGAAGTCGCTTCCAGAATTGTGCGTGGCAGACCTACGTGATTGTTGAAATTTCCTTCGGTCTTGGTGACGCGAAATCTTCGCGCGAGCACGGATGCAGCGAAATCCTTCGTGCTCGTCTTTCCATTGCTTCCAGTAATGGCCAGGACTTTCAGTGCAAGCGACCTGCGGTAGTTGGCCGCCAGCGTCTGGTAGGCCTGGAGCGTATCGGTCGCACGGACAAGTGCGAAATTGTTCGGAACATTTCCCGCCCATTTAAGATCAACGAGCGCGCCTGTAGCCTCGGCTTTTGCAGTGGCTTCGACAAAATCGTGGCCTTCGAAATTTTCGCCGCGCAATGCGACGAACAATTCGCCCTGCTTAATCGTGCGGGAATCGGTGCTGACCTTGTTGATTACGACCGTTCCGTCACCGGATGAAAGTGACGCTCCGGCAAGCTGTGCGATTTGAGAAAGCGTCAGCGGATTCATAACTAAAGCTCGACCGGATGATCTTCGATCGCGCGGCGCGCGACCTGGATGTCATCGAATGGGATGGTGTGATCTGCGAACTCCTGATAGTTTTCGTGTCCCTTACCTGCAATCAACACAATGTCGCGCGGGCCCGCGAGCGCAACGGCGCGATTGATCGCCTCGGTGCGATCGACAATTTTCTCGTAATTATTCGAGCGAAAACCTTTTTCGGTTTCAGCAACAATAGCGCCCGGGTCTTCCTTGCGCGGATTATCAGAAGTGATGATGGAGTAATCCGCGAGTCCATCCGCCATTTGCGCCATCAAAGGCCGCTTTTGCCGGTCGCGATCGCCGCCACAACCAAAAACCGTAATCAACCGATTCGGCTGGAGTTCGCGCAAAGTCTTCAGAACATTGCCGAGCGCGTCAGGCGTGTGTGCATAATCCACAAACACTTGAAATTGTCGTTTCGCCGGAACCAGTTCAAGGCGTCCCGGGACCTGCGGCGCTTTCCCAAGGCTCAGGACGGCGCTTCGCAGGGTAATTCCCAATACCTCCGCGGCAGCGAGCGCAGCGATGGAATTCGTGACATTGAAGCGACCAATCAATGGAAGACGAACGAGGTAGCTCTTACCCCGTGCGTCGAGTTGGTACGATGTTCCGGTGAATTCGGCGCGATAGTTTGATGCGCGGAAATCTGCCCGCAACCCCATCCCATAAGTAATAACCGCCGTGCTTTTATCGATTTTGTCGAGCAACTGTTGGCCGTAGCGATCGTCGACATTCACAATCGCCACCGGTTTGGTCTTTTGCTTTTGGGCGGCGAGTTCAGTGAAGAGTTTGGCCTTGGCGTCGAAGTAGTTTTCCATCGTGCGGTGAAAATCGAGATGGTCCTGAGTCAGATTCGTGAAGGCCGCGACGTTCCATTCAATCCCGCGTGTCCGCTCCTGCGCCAGCGCGTGCGAGGAAACTTCCATCGCTGCCGCCTTGCAGCCTGCATTGGCGATCTGCGCAAGCAACTCTTGTAAATCGAGCGATTCAGGTGTGGTCCGAATCGCCGGCAAGATCCTTTCGCCGATCTCGTATCGAACAGTGCCGATTAATCCGCAACGTAATCCAGCGTTTTCGCAGATGTGTTTGATGAGAAATGTCGTCGTGGTCTTCCCGTTTGTGCCTGTAACCGCGGCGAGTTTCAATTTGCGCGCAGGGTATCCGTAAAAAGTTGCTGAAAAATCTGCGAGCGCGGTACGGGTGTTTTCAACCAGGAGACAAGTAACGCGCGGATCTTTTTGTTCGCGCTCCGCGACGATCACCGACGCCCCTTTATCGATGGCCTGACCGATGAATTGATGCCCATCGCTTTTCTCACCCCGCAAGGCCACGAACATTGTGTGCCGTTGCACTCGCCGCGAGTCATACGCGATGTTTTCCACCGGGCGATCAACTGACCCGAAGATTTGGCGAACTGGAGTCGCAGAGAGAAGGGTCTTGAGCTGCATGAGGCTTTAACATCCCCGACAGGAGACGGATTGGCTACGGCGAACCGGGGCGAGGTACTCAACGTCGCGAACCATCGGTTAAGGCGATTCGTTCCGCCGGCACCTTGCGGACTCGCTCTGCCGGCTTTGGTTTTTCGACTCGCTGAACGGGAATCGCTTTGCGAATCTCCTCATGCGGCTCAAGGTCAAGATAGCGGGCAGCCTTTTCCGCAACGTGGGAAAAAATAGGCCCGGCAACAAGCCCGCCGTAATTCAATTCAGGTTTGCTCGTGTGCGCATCATCCAGCACGACGAGTCCGACAAACTCAGGATGATCCGCCGGTAGATAGCCGAGAAACGAAACCACATACTTTCCGTGGTCGTATCCGCCGTGAGGATTGACCTTTTGCGCAGTTCCGGTTTTCCCGGCGATCGTAAACCCGGGCACAGCAGCAGCGGCGGCGGTTCCTTGATCGCTCACAACGCCACGCAACGCTTCACCAATTTGTTTTGCAGTTTCAGGAGAGATGACTTGGCGCAATACCACTGGCGAAACTGCGCTGATTATTTTGCCGTCCGATGCTGTGACCGATTTTACAATCCGCGGCGTCACCAGTTTGCCTCCGTTGGCGATCGTCGCCATCGCCGTTGTCATCTGCAATGGCGTGACGCCGACTTCGTGTCCCATAGGAATACGCGTAATGGAAATTTTGCTCCACGTTTGCGGCGGTCGAATCACTCCATTGATCTCACCCGGCAGTTCAATTCCGGTACGCTCTCCAAATCCAAAGCGCCGAATGTATTCGTAAAATTTCTGGTCGCCGATGCTTAGCGCAAGTTTCGCGGCTCCGATGTTGCTCGATTTGATCAGAATGTCGCGGACGCTCAGATAGCCGAACGCGCGATGATCGTGCAGAGGTGAGCCACCATAATTCCAGAGGCCGTTCTCACAAAAAAGCTGCGAATCGAGACGCAACTTGCGCTCGTTGAGAGCAGAGGCAGCGGCTACGATCTTAAAGGTGGAACCTGGCTCCATCATGTCGATGATGGCCCGGTTTTTCATTTGTTCGGGCTTGGCCTCAGAGCGGAGGTTTAAATCAAAGTTCGGACGGTTGGCGATAGCCAGAATTTCGCCTGTCTGCGGCCGCATCAGAATGATCGTGGCCTTTTGGGGAGAATATTCCTTCATTGCCGCGTCGATTTCGTCCTCGACGATGCTTTGCAACCCAAGATCGACGGTCAGATGCACCTGGTAACCGTCCCGCGGGTCGCGCTCCTGCCCGCGATAAGGCACGATCTCCTGGCCGGCGCGGTTGTGCTCAATGAAACGGAACCCATCCTGTCCGTGAAGGTATTCTTCCATCGAGGCTTCAACGCCTTGGATGCCGTGGTGATCGAAATCCGTAAATCCAATCACGTGACAAAGCATCGAGCCGTTGGGGTAGATGCGCGTCGCGTCGTGTTCGAAATAGATTCCGCGCAGTTTGCCGGCGTGGAGTTTTTCACGCAGCGCGTTTGCTCGCGCCGCGGGTAGTTCGCGCTTAATGACGATGTAGCGACGACCGCTGCTTAATTTCTCAGTGAGTTCCTGGGAGGGGATCTCGAGCTCGGCGTTCAGGAGATTAACTGTTGCATGCACATCGCTAAGAAGCGTGGCGTCGGCCACGACGGTTTCCACCGGAACGTTGTGTGCGAGAACTTCCTTGTTCGCGTCCAGGATGATGCCGCGTTCGGCGTGAATGACCTGCTTGTAAACGTGTGTTTCCGCAGCGAGCCCAGCGTATTCGTCGTGCTTGATTGCCTGGAGATAAATCAGGCGAAATGAAAAGATGCTGAACAGGCCGATAAAAGCAGCACACACGAGAACGCAACGAGTTCGGCTACTTGGATTCATGTTGCGCCAAAGGGTTCACTACGGGTTGAATCGCCTCTTCGTCGGTTGGTCGCGCCGGAACTGTGAGCCGCACGATCTTCGACTCCGAAACGGGGATCATTTTCAGATAGCCTTCCTTCAAGCGGCGTTGCAAAGTCGTGCGCGAGGTGAGCGCCGCGATCTGTCCGGCGGCGACATCGTTTTGCGTTCGCAGCAACGCGAGTTCGTTCTCTACTGCCTTTCTGCGCTCGCCCAGGTGATACAGTTGCAGCGTCAAGTACACATAAGCCAGCCCGGCAAGCGCGAGAAATACCGTCATCACAATCCAGCGCGCCAGCGATGCGGCGTTCACTGTGTTACAATTTCGCCGACGTGATCGATTCATTTGATCTTCTCCGCTACGCGCAACTTCGCGCTTCGCGATCGGGGGTTCGCGCGCTGTTCTTCCTCGCTCGGCTCCACAGGTTTTCGCGTAACAAGCGCAAGGTCGTAATCGGGATTGCGCCGCGGCTCGGGCCATTCGGGTCTGTCGAGCCGTTCCTTGCTATGATCCCGAAAGAAGTTTTTCACAATCCGGTCCTCGAGCGAATGGAAAGTGATCACGGCGATGCGTCCGCCGCGCTCGAGTCGCGCAGTTAAGACGCGCAGGCCTTGTTCTAGCGCGCCAAGCTCGTCGTTTACTTCCATCCGTAGCGCTTGAAACACTTGTGTCGCCGGATGCTGTCGACCGTGGCGGCCCACCAGTTTCTCGATTGTGCGCGCGAGCGGGAGCGTTTCGCGAAACGGAGAAGTCTTGCGCATTTTCAGGATCATGCTCGCGATGCGTCGCGCGGCCGGTTCTTCGCCGAGCTCACGAAAAAGGCGGGTCAATTCCTCTTCGCTGTAGTCATTTACGATTGTCGCGGCAGTGAGGATCGTTCGCGGGTCCATCCGCATATCAAGCGGACCGTTACGAATGAAACTGAAACCGCGCTCCGCGTTTTCCAGCTGCCGTGAAGAAACACCCAGATCAAGAAGCGCGCCGCCGATTGTGCGAATCCCGAGCTCGTCCAGAACACAATCTGCATGTCGGAAATTTGCCTGCCGCACAATGATGCGCCGGCCAAGATGGGCCAGACGCTCGGTCACGTGCCGGACTGCATCAGGGTCCTGATCCAGAGCTACAACGTCGGCGCCACTTTCAAGGAGGGCTTCGGTGTGACCACCGCCGCCGCATGTTGCATCCAGAATCAGCAAGCCTGCTTTCGGTTTTAGTCGTTCCAGCGCTTCTGTGTCTAATACCGGGCGGTGATAGACAAAATCTTCCGTCGGCTCGGCGCCCTCTTCCGCCACCCGCGGGTCAATGGCGAGCCATGCGGGAGGCTCGAACCAGACTGGGCTTATTACGTTTTGGCGCAACATGGGTTTCTACAAACCAATTTCCCTTGCTACGTGCTGGTAAGTAGCCGTTTCCTCTTCGTGCGCTTGCTTCCAGCGTTGCAAATTCCAAATTTCAAAACGTCCGCGATTGCCCACAAGAGCGACTTCGCCTTTCAGTCCAAGGCCCTGCCAAAGATCTATCGGCAAAACGAGGCGGCCCTGGCGATCAGCCACTGCATGTTGAGCGCGAGAATGTAGTTGTCGCAGAAAAACGCGGCGATCACGCGCGGACACATTCTGGTTTGTTTCCGCGATCGAACCCATTTTCGCGAATTCTTTTGGCGACATGACCAGCAAAAATTGGTGTGTCGCCTCAGGCAAAAGAATGAAATCCTCAGGACGATCGCGCCGCCAGCGCGATGGGATGGTGATCCGATTTTTCTCGTCAATGGAATGCCGGAACTCTCCGGCATAGAAGCGTTCGGGTTGGGAATCGGCGTCCATTGGTCGCGTGGAGCAATAGCCCACTTTACTCCACTTGACCCCACCTTTAACCACCTCCGCGGCAAGCGGTCAATAAAAATCTTTGGCAGAATTTGGGATAAGTCGCCTTTCCGTTTTGCGACCGAAAGGCGGGTGTTGCTTGAGTTTTTGCTGCAGAGGGCATTCACGAACGTTCTGTTGCGCCGCCGCAGCAAAATTCGTAAGCTCGTCCGAATCATGAAACGTTTCCGGTTCGCGTCCGGTCTCACATGCGCTCTTCTCGTGTGCGGCGGCGCGACGGCGTTCGGTCAAGCTTCGACCGATGCCGTGCGAGTTACGATGTCTATGCATCCAGACGGGTCACGCACCGTTTACAACTTCGACAATCCACAGCATACAGCAGTGGCTACGACAACAGGTCCGGACGGCAAAGTTCGACAGACGATTCGTTATCAACTCGACAATGCCGGCCGGTTCTCGACCGGAGAAGTCTCCGGGCCAGATGGTCGGGTTCGGCTCAAGAGCCGCTATAAGTATGATGACGCTGGCCACATTCTGGAAGAAGCTCAAAGCGCCGCCGACGGCACGCCTCTGCACAAGATCGTTTACACTTACGATTCAGCGGGCAAGCAAACTGGTTATTCTGTCTTTGACGCTTCGGGCAAATTAGTCAGCCGAACAGGCGGCTCTGCGGCTCGCCCATCGCCATCGCCAAAACCGCGCGAAAAAACAAGGCGATGACTGGTTAAGGCGTTGTGCTCGGTCCCGAGGCTGTCGTTGGGGAAGGAGACGACGTGCCTTGCGTCTCAAGCGGCAACTTCAGATTGTTGAAGTCGGAACCGCGCATTGTGAATGTGCCGTCACGTCCGTCTACGCGCGCGAAGAATGTGCCGTCGTTGTTTTGAGCGCCCACGATCAGTTTGTGCGACGTCTTATTGTCGGGTGAAGTCGTGAGGCTGACCACGAGCTGTGGTTTATCGAACCCTTGCTGAGGTGTTGTCGTTCCGAGCCAGCGCGCCGCATAGAGGTTCGACAAAGTTGAGAGCAGCGATTGCAAATTGGCTTGATTGGTTGCGCCGCTTCCTTTTAGCCAATGCCATTGGTTATTTTGATCGCGTTCTAACGATAGCTCTTTGTCAGTCGTGACACTTACCCTGTGAATTTGCTCCGGCTTAAATTTGAAAATCGACAGATCCTGCCATCGCAGGGGATCAGGTGAAATCTGGTCGAGTAACCCGCGGCGCACCGCCACGACAAATGGCTCATCGGTCAGGCGCGCGTAAACGCTATCGCCCTCATCTTTTCCAAAGGCAATTGTGGCGAACGGTTCCTCGCCCGCCCTGCTTTCTGCGGTGTTCTCCGAGGCGAATGAGCTGAACGTCAATTGCAGCTGCGGCTTATCGAGGCCGTACTTCGGCAGATTGGAAGCGACGTCTTCGACGAATTTTGTTACCCGCTCATTTTGCAGCGCGTCGATCATGCGTTGAACTGCGCCTGAATCCGCGGAGGCGTTGTTACGGTTGTTAATTGTCCAATTCCCATCTTTGCGAGCGAGAACGGTTTTGGTTTTGCCCGGCGCGTCGATGGTGATCCGATCAAGAATGTTAGTATCGATCCGAACCAGATGGTTGTCCCGCAGGTCGGCCGGCTTCGTGTTAAGAATTTCTTCGATTTTTTTCGGCAAAGTGTAAACGGCACCGCGAGGAGCGAACCGCACATAGACCTGTTCTTTTTCTTTCTCGGACGTCGCACCGATTTGCAACATCTGCCCTTTGTCCTCCCGGCCTGCGACTTTGATGGACTCGCCAATCTCGACTTTCTGATCTTTTTTCTGCTCCTGATCGAACAACGTGATTGATCCGCGCGGCTCCGCTAACCCGTAGGGACGCAGGTCGCCGCGATCGTCAGCTACAAATTCTCCAATGCGCGCGGAGGTGACCTGCGAGATCAGGTCATTAACTTTCTGATCATCGGCGCGCGCGCGAAGCGGTTTCAGGATTTCCCAGTTAGTATCTTTCTTCTCCAGCTCGATTTCTCCCGCGGGCGTCTTCAATACCACCCGCCGCGCCAGTGCATTACTCAAGTCGGTCAGTTTTCTGTCCCGGAATTCCTCCGGTTTTTTGTCTATGTCCTTCTTAACCGATTGGCCGGCGAGAAACGTTTCCTTTGAGTTCTGGAACCGCACATACATCCTGCCTTCCATTGCAGCGTCTTTACCAAATAAAATCTCCGGAGGCCGATCATGCCCGAGCAATTTGAGTTTTAGCTTTGGATTGTTCAGGCCGTACTCAGCGAGCTTGCTCTTATCAGAGTCGATTTCTTTGGCCGGGATAGCTCCCTCCTTTTGCCAGTTCTCCAGGTCCGACAACAAAGTTTCGACTAATGCGCCATCGGCCTGGTCCTTAATAGGCGTTTCCAAACGCCATTTGTTGTCGCGGCGTCGGATTTCGATCCTTTGATCGCCGTTTTGAATCACGATTCCATCGATCTTGGTTCGATCGAAATTGACCATGTTCTGCTCCTGACGCCGGGCTTCCTGCGTGCCCAGCCGCTTCATTTCGAAAAATCTGAAATAAGCGATGCCAGCGAGCGCAATGATTGCCAGGATGAGCGTGTTCCTCCAATTCATGTCAGACGCGACGTTGCCACCAGACGACTGTTCCAATGACAGCGGGAATTAGCGGCATCAGGACTAGAAGAATCCACCGCAGCCGGCGCAATCCTTCCGGATCTACGTTGAACGTGAGAGGCTTCGGAATTTTTGGCGCAATACCGATCATTTGTTCGCGGCTCAAAAGCCAATTCACTGCGCCGGAAACAAAATCGAGCGCCGCCTGATCCTGCATGATGGCGCTGTCTTGAACGAATGTAGCATTGCTCACCGCGATGAGCCGTGACGAGTTCACCTGCACGCGAGCATCGGCACTGCCGCCTTTTTCCGCTGAGGCAGCGATTGTCAGGGGCACATCGCCGGCTTTCTGCGCGTCGGCCTGCAGTTTCACCTGATTATCTGTGTTGTAATCGGTCTCGGCAAAGTAGCCTTTCTCTGCCTGGATGAGCGGTTGCAGTTGGATGTTGGCAGCTTGGCCGCGGTTCGCATTGAGTGTGAGTGAAGCCGTGCCGCCAACAAAAATGGCGCGCACATCAGCGAGCCGTTTCGTAATCGGGCTGTCGCCGAGGAAATGCGCCTGGACATCTCTAGTCAGTGCGAGTTCTTGAATTCCTGTGCGCAGGAAGACCATTAGCCTGTCGTCATTTACTTTGACGCCCAGCTCGTCAAGAAAGGCACGCAGCCGGAGTGTGTTCGCTGCTGGATCGACAAGAACCAGGATGCGCCCCTGTTTGTCCCAGAAATCGCGAAGCACTTGCATTTCGCGATCGGAAAAATCGTACTGCGGTCCGACGATCATGACTGCATTGACATCGGCTGGGATTGTAGGCTGATCGAGAAGGTTCAGTTCTTGAAACTTGATATTTTCATTCTCGATAAACTGCTTCAGCAGCGTGATCGGGCTCGTGGGTGCGGAAAGTGCCGGTTCCTTGTGACCCGTGACATATCCGAGGGTCTTCTTTTTCCCTTCCACAAGGTCGATCATCGCGCTGGTCATCGCCTGTTCGCCTTTGAATGCGGCCACACGCGGACCTTCGCCGAACGCCATCCCGCTCTGGTCAACATCGGCCATCTCCGATGCCTTCACACTTTTGTTGCGCCCGTCGTAATCGAGCACCAAAAGGCTTTCGTCGGTGACGACCTTGTATTTATCGAACAGCTCTTTGGCACGAGAAAGACTGCGTTCCGGATCGATTTGCTCGACGTCGATCTTTCCTTTCCCGGCATACTGATATTCGGTCAGCAGATTCTGAACGTCCCCGGTGATCGGCGTGCTGGGCGAAAAGAAAACTGTGATGCGCATCTTGCCTTTGAGCGCATCAAGGAAACGCTTCGTCTTGTCTGACAACGCATATTTCTGGTCGCGCGAAAGATCCCAACGCTTGTAGTGTTTGAAGGCGAGCGAGTTCACCATTGCGGCGAGAAACAGGACCAACACGATCTGGACGACAACGTTGAGACCAATCCGGACCCGGCCAATTTTCATTCCGCGGCGTGTGCGTGGCTGTTTGGTTTTCTCAGCCATGTCTTAGAGCCTCCATTTCCGGGATTGAAACGCCTGGTAGGTGAGCATCAGCACGACAATGGTCATGCTCACATAGAGAACGATCGGCCGTGTGTCGATGATACCTCGCGAGAACGTTCCCATGTGTTCGATCGCAGAAAAATAGCCCAGCAAATCACGCGTCTCGGAGGTTACGTCGAGCAGGATGAACTGCACCAAGCCGAGGAAGAAAAGCAGTGTAATTGCGCAGAATGAAATAATCGCAGCGATAATTTGGTTCCGCGTCAGCACCGACGTGAGGCAGCCAATGGAAAGATAAAACATTCCAAGCAGCAGAAGCATCAGGTAAGAGCCGAAGTAGGCTCCCGGAGAATGCGCGGCCGGCTGGTTCGTTACCTTCGCGAAAATCCAGAAATAAACGAGCGTCGGGATCCAGAGGATCAGATAAAACATAAGGGCGCCAAAAAATTTCGAAAGCAATACCTGCCAGTCACGAACAGGCGCAGTCGTGAGAGGCTCGATCGTTCCGAGCTTAAATTCTTCGGCAAACAAGCGCATTGTGATCAACGGAAAAATCAAAACGAACGCGAACCAAAAGAACACTGAATTGAAGAACGCTTCCTGGATTGTGTATTGCACCTGGCGCTGGTTCATGAACGAGACTTGGAAATAAAAATCGATCCCGCTGATGACCAGAAAAAAGATCATCACGATGTACGCGATTGGGGAGTAGAAATAGCTGCGCACTTCGCGGGTGAGCAGAGTGTAGAATTTTCTCATGTTTTACCGATTACGAGCAAGAGCATGAGCAAGGAATAGTAATATTCTGCATTCGACGTTAGGCGTTGAACGTTGAGCGTTCGGCGTTTGCTTCCTGCATGTCCATTACTCCGCCGCTCCGCGGCTATACCTGATCCGGATGGGTCAGCTCGACGAAAACGTCCTCGAGCGTTCCGCGGCGCTGAGTGAGTTCGCGCACCGCCCAGTGGCGTTCAACGGCTAGCCGGAAAACCTCTTCGCGCACGTCCGTACCCGATTCGACTCGCAACGAGAACTTCCTCCAATCGTCCTCGCCGTCTGTGATCACGTCTCGAACGCCCGGAATCTTCTTCAATTGCTCCTCGCCGTTGTCGTTTCCGACCTTCGCTTCAAGTTCTACTCCACCGGCTTGCCTGATTTTCCCGAGCAAGTTTTCCGGTGTGTCGCACGCTTCGATTCGGCCTTTGTGTACGATGATTACGCGGCTGCAGGTCATCTCCACCTCGGGCAAGATGTGGGTGGAAAGCAAAATCGTGTGCTGCCTGCCTAGATTCTTAATCAACTCCCGCACCTGCCGGATTTGATTCGGGTCGAGACCAATCGTGGGCTCGTCGAGAATGAGAAGGTCGGGTTCTGATAGTAGAGCATCGGCCAGACCGACGCGCTGGCGATAGCCTTTGGATAAAGTGCCGATGAGTTTTCGTTCCACCTCCTTGAGACCGCAAAGATCCTTGACATCGCCAACCCGCTCTGAAATGCGGCGGTGCGACACGCCCTTGAGCGCCGCGCGATAATTCAGGTATTCCGTCACACGCATATCGCTATAGAGCGGAACATTTTCGGGCATGTAGCCGAGATGCGCGCGCGCCTGAAGCGATTGTTCAAAAACGTCAAAGCCGGCGACGCTCGCGCGGCCGGAAGTCGGCGGCATGAAACCCGCCAGAATGCGCATCGTCGTGGTTTTGCCGGCGCCATTCGGCCCGAGAAATCCCATGATTTCGCCTCGGCTAACCTCGAAATTCAAATCCTGGATGGCAGCCTGACCAGCGTAACGTTTCGTCAAATTCTCAACCTTGATCATTTTGCGACTCTTCGATGAGACAACCGAACGGCGATTGCGTTGCCAATTTTTTTACCGTGCAGTGAGACTCAAGGCGGCAAGCTCGTGGTTTTGGCCACGGGCGCGAATCACACCTATGGCGAAGTCCACCGTGGCGCCGCTTTCCACGGACCGCAATGACTCCTCAACTTGCCTGACAGAGGAAACGTCAGACCTGTTTACGCGATAAATCACCATTCCGCGCTTAATCCCGGCGTCGTCTGCCGGGCTGTCTGGTTCCACAGCTGTAATCAAAACGCCACGGCCTCGCAGATAACCGAGCGCATCGCTCAATTCCGAACTTAAGTCTTGCAGCTGAATTCCGAATAATTTCTCGACGCGAACACTGCTGGATTCCGCAGGTGCAGGCGAGCTTTTAAGTTTGCCCTGCTTCATCGCGACTTGCTTGAAGCGATTGACGCTGTCGCGTACAACATCGGCCGGAATGGCGAAGCCCAATCCCTGGGTGGGAACACCTTGCGGCGTAAATGCCATTTTCGCGGACGCAATACCTACCAATCGGCCAGAGAGATCGACCACCGGCCCACCGCTGTTGCCGGGATTGATTGCGGCATCGGTCTGCACCAAATCCTTATACTCGGTTTCATCAACGGTGATGTTCCGTTTGACTGCGCTCAGCACGCCGCGGCTGATAGAACTGCCGTAGCCAACAGCGTTGCCCACTACCATCACTGTCTGACCGAGCAAGTTCGGAGAAATATCATCGAGATTGATGAAGGGGAAATCGGTTTGAGCGTCGATTTTGATGAACGCCAGATCGGTCTTGTCGTCGCCGGCAATGTAATGCGCGCGGTACGTTTTCCCGTCGTGAGCGGTAACATGAATCTTCAAATCCGCAGCACGCTCTACCACGTGCTGGTTGGTCACGATGTAACCCGTAGGATCTATTATGAAACCGGATCCCAGACTTTGCAGCGTTTGACGGACTTCGCGTGGCCGAAACCGATTGTAACCAAAGAATTGCGAGTAGAACTCGTCGAACGGATCGCGCACAGTGCGCCTGACGACGCGCTCGGTATTGATATTTACTACCGCAGGCAAGACCTTCGCGACAGCCAAAACGGCTGGCTCCGAAGCCGGATCGGCCTGTGCAAAACAAGGCGCTGAAGCCACGAGCATTAGGAACGCCGCGACCGCGGAAACACCACTATTTTTCAGAGGCATACGCGCAGCAAGTAACGAGGCAGCCTTTCGGACTGTCAACTTGCCGCCATGCGTAATCATCCGAGATTAATTTACTATGCGCACCTCAATTGACGCTCGCGCAAATCTTCACCTGATCGAGGAAAAGTATCGCCTTTGGCAGGATAACCCCGACTCGGTCGATTCGGGGTGGTCTGCCTTTTTTGAAGGATTCGAACTGGGGAATCTTCCGGAGCGGAACGGGGCAACCGAAGCTGAGGTCGAGGCTCGCGAAGCAGCATTGCAGACGCGCGTCGATGGATTGGTTTACGCTTATTGCTCACTGGGTCACACGATCGCGCGCATCGATCCCCTGGCAGAGGCGCGACCTACAAATCCATTGCTGCGTCTGACCGAGTTTGGGTTCACCGACTCCGACCTCGATCTCCGCGTTTCATCGAAGTTCTTCCTCGACAATCGGCCGATGCCGTTGCGCGACATGGTCGCGGGGCTCGACAGAATTTATGCCGATTCGATCGGATCGGAGTTTATGCATATTCAGGATCCGCGCGTCCGCGAATGGATCCGACGGCGACTGGAAACACGTCCGCACAAACATTCAACGCCTCGTGCGGTCCAGGTCGCGCTGTTGCGGGCACTGCTCGAAGCCGAATCGTTCGAGATTTTTCTGCATACCCGCTACGTCGGACAAAAACGCTTCTCGTTACAGGGATCGGAGACGCTCATGGTCGCTCTCGAGACAATCCTTCACAAATGCCCGGACGGCGGCGTCGAGGAGATTTGCATGGGCATGGCGCATCGCGGGCGGCTGAATGTCCTTGCGAATTTCCTGCGCAAATCGCTCAAAGTCATCTTCACCGAGTTTAGCGAGAACTACATTCCCGATTTGGTCGCTGGCGATGGCGACGTGAAATATCACCTCGGTTATCAAGCGGTGCGGAAGCTCGCTTCGGGCAGCGAGGTTGAGATCCGGCTCTCATCGAACCCGAGCCATTTGGAAGCTGTCGATCCAGTGGTCGAAGGAAAGGCGCGCGCCCGGCAAAGAATTCGCGGCGATACCGAGCACCGGAAAAAGGTTTTGCCGCTGCTCGTGCACGGCGATGCAGCATTCATCGCACAGGGGATTGTAGCCGAGACGCTGAATTTGTCGCAGTTACACGGTTACAGTACTGGCGGCACTATTCACGTCGTGGTGAACAATCAAATCGGTTTCACTACGCTTCCGAAAGATGCGCGGTCATCGCAGTACGCCACTGATATCGCTAAGATGATCGAGGCGCCGATTTTTCATGTGAATGGGGATGACCCGCTCGCAGTGAAGTTTGTCAGCGATTTGGCGTTCGATTTCCGCCAGCGATTCGGGCGAGACGTGGTGATCGACTTGTATTGCTATCGCCGCTATGGCCATAACGAAGGCGACGAACCGTCGTTCACACAGCCCGATCTCTACGCGAAGATCGAGAAACGTCCGTCTGTCACGCAGCTTTATAAGCGCGAGTTGCTCGATGCTGGAACGCTGAGCGAAGACGACGCTGCTTCACTCGAGACCGAGTTCGCCCTGCGACTGGAAATGACGCGCGATGAAGTGAACGCAATCGAAAAACGCAAAGCGAATCAGAAAGCCAAATTCAGGGAATCAACGGCCATCTTTCAACCTGAATACACGAGCGAGTCCGAGGCCACGGCTATCAGCGAGAAAACGCTGAAAACGATTGTCGAAGGTCTGACCCGTGTCCCGGAAGGTTTCGAAGTCCAGCCAAAAATCCAACGCATCGTGATAGATCATCAGCGCAAAGTCTTCGAGGACGGCGGGCCGTACGAATGGCATTACGCCGAAGCGCTCGCGTTCGGATCGCTCCTTCTTGAGGGAATTCCGGTTCGATTATCGGGTCAGGACAGTTCGCGCGGTACGTTCAGCACGCGGCACTCAATACTTTACGACGCGAAAACCGGCAAGCCGTACGTGCCATTGATGCACCTGGCTGAAAAACAAGCGCCGATCTGCATTTACAACAGTCCGCTTTCTGAGGCCGCCGTGCTCGGATTCGATTACGGTTACTCGCTTGAGTATCCAAAAATGCTTGGCCTGTGGGAGGCGCAATTCGGCGATTTCGTCAACGCTGCGCAAACAATCATTGATCAGTTCATCGTCTCAGCAGAATCGAAATGGCAACAACCCAGCGGGATTGTGCTCTTGCTCCCGCATGGCTACGAAGGCCAGGGCCCGGAACATTCGAGTGCTCGCATCGAGCGGTTCCTCCAGGAGTGTGCCGAGGACAACATTCAGGTCTGCAATCTCACCACCGCGGCACAGTATTTTCATGTGCTGCGCCGCCAGATGAAACGCGATTTCATCAAGCCGCTCATCATCGCTACGCCGAAGAGTTTGCTGCGCGCCAAGTATGCGTCGTCGCCCGCTGAAGAATTCATCCATGGCCGATTCAACGAAATCCTCGGTTCGCCCGAAGCAGGTCCGGCCGACAAAGTGAAGCGTATCATCTTTTGCTCCGGCAAAGTCTATTACGATCTGCTGAAATACCGCACCGAGCGCAACACTAACGATGCAGCGATCATTCGGATCGAGCAGCTTTATCCACTTGCGGGAAAGAAGCTGCGCGAAATGCTCAAGCCATTTCCAAAAAACGCGAAGCTCGTCTGGTGTCAGGAAGAACCTGAAAACATGGGCGCCTGGACCTTCATCGAACCGCGATTACGGACGCTTTTCTGCACCGAAATCGCCTATGCCGGTCGAGAAGCCAGCGCCAGCCCCGCCGTCGGCGCACTCGCTCGCCACAAGCGCGAGCAAGCCCGATTAGTTGCCGATGCCTTTTCGATTTAAGGACCGCAGCTTACGTTTCCCACAATCGCGTAAGTAGCAGCCGGGTGGCCGTTGTCGCGCTGACCCTTAACAAAGGTGTGATCTACCAGCAGAGTTGAGCGCTCGAGATTTTGCGTCTCCGGAGTGTCAGCGGTGAACGTCCTGCCGTTAATAGCGCCAAGCAAATCACCCGGGACCGGGCTGCCAACGGCTGATTTTGGTATGATCAAGGTAATCGTTCCGTCTGCGTTGAAGCTGCTTCCGGGCAATGAACCTATCGAAGTCTCTGTCGGAATCCCAAGAACAAGACCTACTACCTGCGTAGCGATAGTGCCGTAGTCAAACGTGCCCGCACCGTTTTGATCGGTTCTCATTCCGACGTAGAACTGCTGGGCTGCAGGATCGTACGACTGTGCAGCGTATGAGTTCCAAACGACTCGCCACCTGCTGCTGGGCGGCACGCTTGCTAAATTGGTCACCTTCATTTTGAACACAAGGTTATTCGTCCCCGGTGGCTCAGCGACGGCCACCCAATCAATCGCGAGTGAGGGAGGCGCTAATCCTTGCAGTTGCTGTTCGGGATGACCGGGTGGTGTTTTTTGAACAATCAAGCCATTGCAGGTATCGCCGACATATGGCGCAGCGACTTCGTTGTTACCGCATGATGTGCCTCTGCTGTTTACTGCCAGCACCTTGTAATAATAGGTCTTGGTCGGATCAGTGGCAGTGGGGTCGTCATACGTAGTGCGACTTCCCGAAACGGTCGTCAGTAAAGTCTCGGCTCCGCTAACAATACCTCTCATGATCCGATAGCTGCTGATGTTGGCATTTCCTGTGTCAGCTTCCGACCAAGCGAGATGGACCACCGAACCAACTCGCCGCACTGTAAGGAGTGGCATGCCGGGCGCTGATTTGGCGTTCATCGGATTCGGAGGATCGAAGTTAGCGAGAAGCCGACGTCCACTCGATTGCCGGGCGATCACGCCTCTTGCTGTATAACCATTGCCCTTCGCTGCTGCCGCTGCTTGAACACACGCGCCATCGGTGCACCCATCAACGTAGCCGACCTGCACGCGTCCCTGCTTGTCGACAGTCGCGTCAAAGAAGTCGAGCAGATTACGACCAATATCAGCCTGGCCGTGCATCCAGATGCAACCACGCTGGATTGGATCCTTCGGAGTCGCATCGGTTACAGTCCAATGGAGTCCTCCGTCGAATGTATTTGCGACATAGAGATGCCAGACACCACTGAAATTGTTTGCTGCGCCGTCTCCGGATGTAGTCGAACCGTAGAAAGCCACTGCGGCGCGACCGGCATCAACCGCCACCGCCGCGGGAAAACCAACGTTTTTTAGACCGTAAACGCCGCCCACATCATAGATGTTTTGCCATGTGTGTCCGCGGTCGGTAGATGTGGCCACTACTGCGTTGCAGCCACCAGTAGCAGAAGCAGTCACTGTGCTATTAGACATTACAAAATAGACACGACCGGAATCGTCGATTGCTACCGCCGGATCTTGAAAATTGGAGTTAGCGCGAGTTTGAAAACTTGCGTTTTGAACGGGACGCACGTTCCACGTTAAGCCATTGTCTTCCGAAACGACGACGGCACCTGTGCCGCCACAACTATTGTTGGGAAGATAAACCGTTCCGTCCGGCGCGACTTTTACGTGGCCATGTAACCCGCCGCATTGCGTGGTGTAGGTGGGGACTGGCGGTCCATAGGTCACGCCTCCGTCG
>Ga0070684_100000342_pt1 | contig 32228 bp, 39 predicted proteins | sample KBSC723LmetaG_FD_65653 | JGI IMG/M metagenome (GOLD analysis project Ga0070684, IMG submission 65653) | Corn rhizosphere microbial communities from Kellogg Biological Station, Michigan, USA - KBS C7.2-3L metaG | ecosystem: Host-associated > Plants > Roots > Rhizosphere ...
CCGAGTGAAGGTGAACGTCGCAGAAGTACTGCGCCGGGAGCTCGCGCGCCCGTCCTGGGAGGGCGAGACGGTCGCGATCGGGGCGGCGACCGACCCGTATCAGCCGGCCGAAGGCCGGTACGAGCTCACACGCGGCTGTCTGGAGGCGCTCCGCGACGCAGCGAACCCGTTCAGCCTGATCACCCGCAGCCCGATGATCGTCCGGGACCTCGACGTGCTGGTCGAGGCCGCAGCCCGGGCGGAGGTCGGTGTCGTCTTCTCGGTGCCGACGCTCGACAAGGAGGTCTGGCGGCGCACCGAGCCGGGCACCCCTCCCCCACACCGGCGCCTCGAGGCGGTGAGGCGCCTGGTCGAGGCGGGCGTCAAGGCCGGCGTGGGGATGGCGCCGATCCTCCCGGGCATCTCCGACTCGCCGGCGCAGCTCGAAGCGGTGGTCCGTGCCGCGCGCGAGGCGGGGGCGACGAACATCTGGGCGAACGTGCTCTACCTCAAGCCGGGAACCCGCGAGCACTTCCTCGAGGCGCTGGCGTCGGACTGGCCTGAGGAGCTCGACCGCTACGAGCGGCTCTACGCGTCCCGTGCGTACCTGCCGAAAGCGGAGGTCGAGCCGGTCCGCACTCTGGTCGCCGAGCTCCGCAACCGGCACGGCATCCGCGACCGGAGGCGCGTGCGCGTCGAGCCCCCGGCTGAAGCCGAGCAGCTGACGCTCGCCGTGTGACCGCCTCCGGCCGCTCTATGATCGGCGCATGCCGGAGGAGATCACGTGCCTGATCGTCGACGACCACGAGGTCGTGCGCGAAGGGCTGAGGCTGTCGCTCTCGCGCGCTTCCCACATCCGCGTGATCGGCGAGGCGTCGGACGGTGAGCAAGCGGTCACGCTTGCCGAGCGGCGGAAGCCGGATGTCGTCGTCATGGACGTCCGCATGCCCGGCATGGACGGCCTCGAGGCGACGAAGAAGATCGTCGCGCAGGCGCCCGAGACCGCCGTCCTGATCTTCACGGCCTTCAGCGAGCGGTCGCTGCTCGCGCGCGGCATCGAGTCGGGGGCGAAGGGCTACATCCTCAAGGAGGCGCCGCACGAGACCCTGTTGAAGGCGATCGACAAGCTTGCGGCCGGCGAGGGCTACATCGATCCCGCGCTGATGCCCGCGTTCCTGAGCGGGAAGGAAGGCACGGACATGCTCACCCCGCGCGAGCGCGAGATCCTCCAGCTGCTCGCGGACGGGATGTCGAACGGGGACGTGGCCGGGAAGCTCTTCATCAGCCAGGAGACCGTGAAGAGCCACGTGCGCCACATCCTCACGAAGCTCGAGGCCGACACACGCACGCACGCGGTCGCGATCGCGCTCCGCGACTCGATCATCGACTGAGGTGAGCTCGCTGCCGTCCGAGCCGCAGTTCGAGCGGCGGCAGGGCGAGCGCCGCAAGGAGGAGCGGGAGCGCATCCGCCAGTTCGAGGAGCGGATCGCCGGCGAGCAGGACGAGCGTCGGCGGCTCGCGCTGATGCTCCACGACGGCGCACTGCAGGCCCTCGCCGGGATCGCGCTGATGCTCGACGCCGTCGACCACGCGATCGCCGAGGGCCAGACCGACGACGCGCGGCGCGTGCTCGCCTCCGCCGTCGCGCAGCAGCGCGCGACGATCCAGTCCCTGCGCGATCTCTCGTCGAGCTTGGAGCCGGTCGCGCTCCGCGACCAGGGGTTCGAGCCGGCGGTGCGCGAGCTGGCCGAGAGGGTAGGGCTCGACCGCGAGGTGCGCGTGGACGTGGACGTTGGCCCCGCGGAAGCACTCGCCGAGCGCGCGCAGGTGACCTTCTACCAGCTGATCCGGGTCGCGCTGAACCGTGCGGCCGAGCGCAAGCCGAGCCGCATCTCGATCACCGTCGCCGACGGCGCGGACGGCGACGCTCGCCTCACGGTCGCCGACGACGGACATCCTGAGCGCCGCCAGAACGGCATCGAGGAGCTCGAGGAGCGCGCGCGGCATCTGAGCGGCACCGTGACGGTCGAGCGCGACGAGGCCGGGACGACGATCACGGTCGTGCTGCCCGGGTACGCGGCGCGAAAGTAGAACGGCATCGGTGACGGGCATGGACCCGTCACCGATACAGTCTCCCTCCGACGTGGCGTACCTCCTCTTCGTCGGGAAGCCGAGTGGCTACGAGCTGCACGAGCGCGAGGGCGACCCACCGGCCGTCGGCGACGAGGTGCAGGAAGACGAGACCAGGATGGTCGTGACGAAGGTGGCGCCGTCTCCACTCCCGGCCGACGAGCGCCGCTGCGCGTACGTCCAGGCTGTTTGAGCTTTCGCCAGGGACTGTCCCCGAAGGGGACTCCCCCCTGAAGAAGCGACACGAGCCCAGCGTCTGGGGTAAGACCCCTGCGGGGTCAGACCCTAGGTCAGCGCTTCGGCTGAGCCGGCGGCGCCGCGCTCTTGCGTGCCCGCGCCTTCTTCTTCCGCTGCCGGTCTGCCTTCCAGCGTTTGATCGGCCGTGAGCCGCGTCCCATCGCGAGACTGTATCCGTGACCGCGTTCGAGGAGCTGGTCGAAGAGGCGATCGCCGCGCTGCCCGACGATCTGCGCGGGTTCATGTCGAACGTCGCGGTGGTCGTGGAGGACGAGCCGCCGGCCGGGCTGCCGCTGCTCGGCCTCTACCAGGGCGTCCCGCTGACCCAGCGGTCGAGCGCCTACGCCGGCGTGCCGCCCGACCGGATCACGATCTACCAGGGCCCGCTGGAGCGGATGACCGCCGGCGATCCCGAGCTGCTCCGCGCGCAGATCCGGCGGGTCGTGTTGCACGAGATCGCGCACCACTTCGGAATCTCTGACGAGCGCCTGCGCGAGCTCGACCGCTACTGAACCGCATCCTCGGCGGCGACGAGGCCCAGGACGAGCGCCTGCGCCAGGCCGCTCGCGTAGCCGCCGTTCGAGACAGCGCCGGCGTCCACGCCCGCGACCCAGACGCCGTCGGCCGCCCGCGCCCGCGTGTCGACTCGAACGCCTCCGTACGTGTGGGTGACGGCCGCATGGACGCGGACGCGCAGGCCGCCTTCCGGAAGCGGCTCGGTCTCCTGCGCGTACGGCAGCTTCTCGGCCACCTCGCGCCGGGCGAGTGCCTCCGCGTCGAGCTCGTACCAGGCGCGGCCGCCCGGCTGGTCGGCGATCGCCAGCACGAGGTCGTTCTCCGACCAGGACACCTCACCCGGGAAGAACTCCTCGCCGAGGTCGTTCACGCGGCGCGCAGAACGGCCGTAGAGCTGGGAGGCGGATACGAACCGATCCTCCGGAACGAGGCCCGGCATCGCGCGGCCGTAGAACTCTCGACTCGGCGCCTCGGTGGCGCCGCGGGCGAGCGCGAGTTCGATGCCTTCGCCCTCCGACCATGCGTTCGAGCGGACGAGCAGCCCGCGCTCGCGGGCGAGACGCACCGAATAGCCGCCGGTGGCAACCACGAGCGGGCCATCGCCTTCGGGTGACGACCGGCCGAGCTCCACGCCACCTGCCGCCCGCACGAGCACCGCCGTCAGCGCGCGGGGATCGAACCGGCGCCCCGTGGTGAGCGGGTTCGTCGTGTGGGGCACAGCCGAGGCGCCGAGCCGCTCCAGCCACTCGAGCGCCTCGTCCAGCCGTTCCCAGATCAGCCGCTGGAGCGCCTCGTCTCCACCCGGACACTGGCGCCGGAACTCGTCGAAGTCCCGGTAGCGCCAGACGACGCCGCTGGAGAGCAGCATCGAGCCGCCCGGACGGTTGCCCTTTTCGAAGAGCCGAACGACGGCGCGGAGCTCCCGCGCGCGGGCGGCGGCCACCAGCCCGGCCATCCCCGCTCCCAGAACGGTGATCAGGAGCTTCCTAACGCAGGGAGAAGCTCGCCTTGTGCTCGACGTATTCGAGCTTGACCCGCTCGGGGCCCCAGACGAACACCGCGAAGGTGTTGGCCGCGTCGACCACGTCCGCGACCTCGACGCCGAGCTCCTGCGCGGGGGCTGCCTCGTCGACGAGGACGCCGAGATGGTTCAGAAGCGGCCGCTCGGGCTCGCCGGGATCGCCCTCGAGCAGCTCGAGGAACGCGCCGCCGACCTCCACGCGAGCCGGCTCGTCGGTCGCCCGGAATCCGTAGCGCAGCCACTCCCGCGCCGCCCGTTCCGGATCGGGCGAGAAGAGCGCGACGTGGTCGAGGTCGTACTCGACGTCGGTCGCGCCCTCGACCAGCGTGAGCCTCAGATCCTCGCCCACGTCGAAGACCTCAGGCGTGCCCTCGGGCAGCGCCGCCCGCGCCGAGGCGAGGTCGGAGACCCGCAGTCCGATGCGGGCGAGCGCCCCCTGCTCCCGCGGCCCCTCGGCCTCGAAGAGGGTCAGCTTGCCGCGGCGGGCGTCCGAGCCGACGAGCGTGAACCGGTCGGTGCGGTCGATCACGTGCATGCCGAGGTGCGCGGTCACGAACCCGGCTATCGAGTCGCGGTCCGCAACCCAGAGCGCGACGTGGTCCAGGCTGGTCGGCTCCACCCGGCCAGCTTACCCACGGCTGTGAGCCTTACACCGCGCTAGATGGAGACCGTCGTCTGCTCCAGGATGGGCAACGTCGGCGTCGTCGCGCCTCCGGCCCGCTCGAGCGTGACCGCGACGGTCGATCCGCCGGGGGCCGGCCGGGTCAGCGTGATCACCTGCTTCTCGCCGCCCCCGAAGAGGCCGGCCGGTCGAGGGGTCTTCCCCTCGATCACCCAGAGCTCGTACGTCTTGCCGGCCGGTGCGGCGTCGAAGCCGGAGACGGTCGCCCGCGCGACGCCCTGGTCGACCGACACGGCCAGCTCCTTCGAGGGTCCGCCGCCCGACAGCGTCGCGTAGAGCCCGATCGCGAGCGCCGCCGCTGCGACGGCTGCGGCCACTCCGCCCGCGATCGCGAACCGTCGCCTGCGTGCTGATCCGATCGAGACGACGTTGGAGGGCCCCTCGTCGCGGGCGGCGTCGAGGATCCTGTCGCGCAGTCCTTCGGGCGGATCGGCGGCATCTGCGGCGAGGCCGAGCGCGCCGCCGGTGTTCGTGAGCCCGGCGAGCTCGGCACGACACTGCTCGCAGCCGGCGAGATGCGCCTCGTACGCGTGCCGCTCATCGTCGTCGAGCGCATCGAGCGCGTAGGCGGCGACCTGCTCGTGGAGTTCCTGGTTCGTCGTCATTCCAAGCCCTTCGGCGATATTCGCCGCCGAGCGCGGATCGGTTCGGACCTATTCGAGAGGTGGATTCTGGACGTTGTGCTCGGTCGCGTACTCGTTCGTCAGCCGGTTGATCTCGTCGGCATCGGAGTAGGCGTAGTTGATCTTGACGAACGGCGACCACTTCTCCGGGAGCGCGTCCTCGGGGAAGATCGCCTCGACGGGGCACTCCGGTTCGCACGCACCGCAGTTGCCTGTATAGACACCACCGGCCAAGGTAAACGCATGCTTGTCCGGAACGACGGCGCAGAAGACCTCTTCGTCGTCGGCGTCCGGCTCCTGGACGCTCATCACGCGCCACGTCGTCTCCCGCGTGGCGAGGTAGAGCCAGCGAATCGGCCGGCTCCGAACACCGAAGTTCGTCTCGATGCTTCCTTCCTCGCCGGAACCAACGACCACGAACCCCGCGTACGGGGCGACCAGCTCGAGCCACGCCAGCGCCTCGTGATCGGTCGAACGCAGCCGCCAGGAGCCCGCCTTGACCGGGTCGCCGTCCGCCGCCAGCCACCCGTCGGCGAAGCCGGCGATGTACTCCGGATCACCCGTCTCCGGGAGGGAGCGCTTGAGATTGACCGGCGCGCGAACGACGCCCGTCCCCACGTAGCCCGGGTGGACGTCGAGGCAGGCCGAGAAGTTCACCTGGTCGAAGTACTCCTTGAACCGTGCGACCCGCTCGCCGTAGAGCTGGACGTAGTGCAGGTGCCGGCCGGACCGGATCTCCTGCTTGTTCCACGAGCCGTCGCCGTAGACGAGGCCGTGGAGGACGCCGAGCCGGTACTGCTCCGAGTCGCGCTTCGGTGCAAACCGCATGGACGGCACGAACTGCCCCGCGGAGAGGGATGCGGTCTCTTCGCCGTCTGTCAGAAGCCACCGGTGTGTCGGTGTCGCCCAGACGTTGCGGCGGAACTTCGAGATGTTCCGAGTCGTCAGGCGCCAACCCCCGTACCGGTCGCGCTCGTGGAAGGCCGGGGCGAGCTCGAGCTTGACCAGCGGCTTCCGGCGGAAGCGCTTCACCAGCGCCGGCTTGAACCCGCTGTCCGTGAGCACGCGGACGGGCTGGTTCTCCATCTCGGCGAAGGTCCGCACCCCGTATGTGGTCAGGAACTGCTCGCCGGGAGCGAAGCAGTCGATGCACTCCTCGGGGTCGATCACGAGGATCCGCTCGAACTCGTGGATGCAGTCGACCGGGCAGACGTCTACGCAGGACCGGTCTTTGATGTCGATGCAGGGCTCGGCGATGATGTAGGTCAAGTGGCCTCCGGTCGAACAGGTGCTGGGAGGCTCACTCTACCGGGGCCAGCAGCTCGCCGATCACCTCGGAAGCGCGCTCCTGGAGCGCCGACTTGGCGAGCACCTGGTCGAAGCCGGCGGCGTGCGCGCGTCGCAGGCCGGCCGTGTCCGTGTGGCTCGCGAAGCCGACGATCGGGATGTCCGGATAGGTGTCCGCAACCTCCTCCGGCTCGATCCGCGAGATGTCCGCGATCACCAGCTCCGGCTCCGCGATCGTGTCTGCCGTGACGAAATGGTGCCCGGGCAGGAGCACGTCCAGCTTGCCTCGGAAGAAGAGGTCGACCCCAACGAGCAGGATCGTCGCCACGAGCGTTGACACTAGCAGCCTCCGCGGCCGACGCCAATACTGGCGACATGAGCTACGAGCGCGGCCTGGAGCTGATCCGCACCGGTGAGTACTTCGAGGCGCACGAGGAGCTGGAGGACGAATGGCGTGCCGCGCGGCCGGAGGAACGCGATTTCCTGCAGGGGCTCGTGCACGTCGCGGTCGCCTGGTATCAGGCCGGTCGCGGCAACCGGAACGGCTGTGAGCGGCAACTCGAGAAGGCGACCAGGCGCCTGAGCCCGTACGCACCTGCCCATCGCGGCCTCGACGTCGCCGACCTGCTCACCCAGGTCGCCGCAGCGGCGACGTTGGTAGCGCGGGGCGAGCTCTCGCTAGATCCTGTCCAGCCCCACTGACTCAAGTACGCGGTTGACCGCGACGTTCAGCCACCACGAGCGGTCGAAGAAGAGCAGGAGCCCGAGCGCGACGAGCGTCACCCCGCCGACGATCTGGATCACCCGGTACTGGTCGCGGACCCAGCGGAAGGCGCTCATCGCCTTCGTGAAGGCGACGGCGGCGAGCACGAACGCCGCACCCAGCCCGAGGGAGTACGCGGCGAGCAGGACCACGCCCGACGCGACGGTGCCGGACTTCGCAGCGAGGGTCAGGATCGAGCCGAGGACGGCGCCGATGCACGGCGCGGCGCAGACGGCGAACGCCGCGCCCAGCAGGATGCTCGATCCGCGCACCCGCGCCAGCAGGCCCGGCGCGACGGCCCGCTCGGGCCACGGCAGGAGCCCGATGAACCCGAGGCCGAGCACGATCAGCAGGAAGCCGGCGAGTTCGGTCTTCGTGCGCGCGTTCAGTGCGCTCCCGATTGCCGCGACCCCGGCTCCGAGGACGACGAAGACGATGGTGAAGCCGGCGATGAACGGCAGGCTCGCCAGCGCGACCCTGCGTCCCACGCCGGGCTCGCCCAGATGCCCGGCCTCGACCGCCGAGACCGCCGACAGGTAGCCGGGAACCAGCGGCAGCACGCACGGAAGCACGATCGAGATGAACCCGACGGCGAAGGCAACCGGCAGCTGGCTAGCCGTCGAAGCGAGCAAGCTCTTCGTCCACCCGGCGCTCGAGCTCCGGGTCGATCGGCGGACCGCCGGCCGGTGCAGCCGAGCGAGCGCGGCCCCGCGACCAGCGCCACACGAGCCAGCCGAGCGCCGCCGCTCCGATGCCCAGCGCGACGAACGGCAGCACCCACGCCAGCAGGTTGAACCCGTGCTTCGACGGCTCGGCCAGGATCGCCGGGCCGAACTGGGCGACGAGCTTCGCCTTGATCTCCGACTCCGTGTCGCCTGCCGCGATCCGGGCGGAGATGAACTGCCGGATGCGATTGGCGATGGGCGCGCTCGACTGGTCGAGCGTCGTCTTGCACGTCGGGCACATCACCTCGCCCTCGAGCTCCCCCAGCGTCGGATGACGATCGCTCGCCGCCGCCGGCGCCGCCAGCACCAGGGCGAGGAGCAACGCGACAGCGAGCCTCACGACTCGAGCGCGCGCTGGATCCCGGCGGTCAGCTTGTCGGCGCTCACCTCGCCGACCACCCGGTCGCCGACCAGACGGCCGCGACGGTCGACGAAGTAGGTCTCGGGGAAGCCCGTGACCCCGTACTTCGTCCCGATGTCACCCGGGCCGTCGTGGACATTGGGGTAGGTGATCCCGTGCTTGAGGATGAAGCGCTTCGCGTCGCCGGAGAAGTCCTGGCCGTCGACTCCGATGACGACGACGCCCCGTTGCCGGTAGCGCTGCCAGGCGGCTTCCAGCCGTGGCGCCTCCGACTTGCACGGCGCGCACCACGACGCCCAGAAGTTGAGGACGACCACCTTGCCGCGCAATGACGCGAGCTTCAGCTTGCCCGGCGCGTCGAGCCGGGAGAGCGCGAACTGCGGCGCAGGCGGTGTCCGGCCGCCGCCGAGCTTCACGCCCTTGTCCTGGTGGACGACCTTCCAGACCAGGAGGGCGAGCAGGCCGAGCACGACCGCGACCGTCAGCGCCTGCAGGCCGTGCTTCAACCGCAAGGACATCCCCCGGAACTATGCCGGGACGATGTAGACCGGCGTGCCGACGTCGACGTGGTCGAACAGCCACTCGGCATACGGGATGTACATGCGGATGCAGCCGTGCGAGGCGGAATAGCCGAGCGAAGCCGGATCGGGCGTGCCGTGGATCCCCACGCCAGGCGCTGACAGGCCCATCCAGCGCGTGCCGAGCGGGTTGCCCGGCCCCGGCGGGATCGGCTTCGCGCCCTTCGCCCACGGCGAGTCGGGCGGATACCACCACGGATCCTTCCACTTGACGACGATGTCGAACTTGCCGAGCGGCGTCGGATAGATCGCCTGACCGGTCGCGACCGTGAAGGTCCGCCACGGCTTCATTCCGTTGTAGAGGTAGAGACGGTTCGACCCACGGCGGATCACGATCACGGAGCCGAACGACGAGCGGGTCACCTTCTGCGCCACGTCCTCGTACGGCAGGACGACGTCGGTGCGGAGGTTCTGGCGCAGCGCCGCGACGATCGCCTCGAACGACCGTTTCGCCGCAAGGTGCTTTCCGGCGGTGCCCTTGGTGACGTACGGCTGGAGGTCGCGGAGGATGAGCGTCGAGTCGACCGCCTTGCGCTCGAACCGCTTCACGAGCGCGGCGATCTCGCGGCGGACGTGCTGGCCGTCGATGTTCACGCCGAGCGGGACGGCCGTGCCGGGCGCCGCGGCGCGCGCGCGAGAGACGGCGTTCTTTGCATAGGCGACCGCACCGAGCTTCGCGGGAGCGACCTCGATCCGGTGCGCGCCGACCGCCAGGACGAGCGGCGCCTCGAACGCCGCCCGCACCACCGCGTAGGCGGCCCGCGGCGCGAGCCCGCCGACGTGGATGCCGCCGATCGTCACCCCGTGCGGCAGCACCTTCGGAGCCGGCTTCGGCTTCGGTTTCGGCGTCGTCGTGGTGGACGGCGTCGTCGTGGTCGTCGTGGTCGCGGTCGTCCCGGTGTCGGTCGTCGTCGTCTCCGTCGTCGAGCCGGTCGTGGTCGGCGGAGGCTCCTGCGCGGAGCCGGAGGGGACGAGCGCTGCGAACAGGCCTGCGGCGGCCAGTGCGAGCGCGCTGACGGCGATGACGAGCGGGCGCTTCACCGTCCACCAGTGTAGTCGAGAGAACGAACGGAATTGCCGCTTTCCCCTGCAAGGGGCGGAGCTTTGGTCGAGCTCAGCCGCCGCGGTCGAAGATCCGCGGGTCGTTCGTGATCACGGCGTCGACGCCGGCGGCGAGCATGCGCTCGAGAAGCGGCTCGTCGTCCACCGTCCAGGCGAACACGGCCGCTCCGTGGGCATGCGCACGGTCGACCGCAGCCGGCGACACGACCGAGTAGTGGAGCATCGCCGCCGACGCCCGTGCCCGCGCGAGCAGGCCGGCGATGCGGCGCGGCAGCGCGCGACGGAGCGCCGCGGCGACGCCGACCGCGACCGGAAAGAGGAGCCGCCGCTGGGACAGCCCGCGCCGGTCGACCGGGTACGTGAGCCCCCGCGGGATCGCCGGCTCGTACCGGGCGAGGCGCAGCAGGCTCGGCACGTGAAAGGTGCTGACGACCGAGCGGTCGACCAGGCCGTGCCGGCGGATCGTCGCCGCGACGCGCTCCTCGAACCCGCTCCCCTTCAGATCGACCTGGACGCCGACCGTCTCGCCGGAGCGAACCTGTTCCAGTGCCTCGTCCAGCGTCGGCAGCTCGGGCGCCAGCTCCCGCAGCGCGGCGAGGCTCTGCCCGCGGACGCGGCCGCCGGCGGCGCCGTGGCTGACCTCCAGCAGGTCGTCGGAATGTGCGAGCACGAGCGTCCCGTCCTCGAGCTCCAGGACGTCGAACTCGACCAGATCGCACCCGAGCTCGACCGCCCGGGCCAGCGAGCGCAGCGTGTTCTCCGGCTCGACGGCCGCAGCACCTCTGTGGCCGACGCGCAACGGCCCGGCGCCTGCCCTCAGCTCCACGTGGGAAACGTACCCACCGCGGGTCGTTCTAGAATTCGGGCATGGCCGAGCCTGCGCAGCGGCAACGGGCACGGGCGGACGCTCCTCCGGTCGACCCTCAGGCGGTCGACCGCGCCTACCGCTTCTACCGGGCGCAGCGGCACGCCAAGGTCGAGCACCGGCGGGCGACGCGCATGGCTCACGTCCGCTTCTGGGCGTTCCTCGGCATCCTCCTCCTCGCCTGCGCGGTCGTCGCCGTCACGGTCTGGGGCGAGGTCGCCCGGATCTTCGGCATCTAGCTCCTACATACTCACTCCGTGGAGAACCCCGACCTGTTCGATTTCGACGATCCGGAGACGGAGGAGGCTGCGCCCTCGCAGCAGTCGCGGGCTGCCCCGCCGCTGACGCAGCTTCGCCCGGGCGGCGGGATCTGGGCGGTCGGCCAGCGCGTCGCGTGGGTGGCCGGGCTCGTCCTGCTGCTCTCCTCGTTCATGTCGTGGTACTCGGGGAGCTCGGTCGAGGGCCCGACCCTGTCGGTGATCGGCTGGCACACGGGCACGATCGGCAAGCTCGTGTTCTTCGTGGGCCTCGCGCTGGTCGTGATCGCGATCCTGCGCGAGGCGGGGATCGCGCTGCCGCCGAGCATCCCGGAGAGCCTGGTGACGATCGGCCTCGGCTCGCTGGCGACGGTGCTCGTCCTGATCCGCCTGATCTCCATACCGGACACGTTCGCCGGGACGAGCGGGCGGTCGATCGGCCTCTGGATCGCGTTGCTGGCGGCGCTCGCCGTGATCGCCGCCGGGCTCCTGCGCGCGGGCGAAGACTTGTAGGGAATCGGAGCCAGGCCGAGGCATGGCACCGATGCTCTGTGCCTAGCCCGGCCGCGTGACCGTGACGGTCTCGCGCGCGGGCGGCAGCGGGAGCGGCTTCAGGGTCCGCACGACCGTCTGCGTCCCGCCGGACGGGTTGTCGTGCAGCGCCTCGCCGAGAGCCAGCCCGACTCCGAAGACCACGACGATCGCGGCCAGCCAGAGCAGAGGACGAACCCAGCCGCGGCGCCTCCGCGGCGGCCGCCGTTCACGCCTGGCGACGGGGGGTGTGCTCACGGAGACGGGCGATCACGGCGCGTAGTCCTGGGCGCGACGGGCGAAGAGATGGAAAGCGGCGTCGGTGGCGACGGTCACGCCGGGCGCCCAGCGGTCGGCCTGCGGCAGCTCCGCGACGACGCGCTGGGCCCATGCGTCCGAGCGCCGGTACTCGGCGGCGAGCCCCTCGAGGTCGTAGACGTCGCCGACTCGTTTGCGCAGCTCCCCGGTGATCGCATCGAGCTGAGCCTGGAGCGCGCGGTAGTGCGCCGGTGTCTCCCGTTCGTCCTCGAGCCGGCGGTAGCCCGCGGCCCACTCGTGACGGACGAGGTCGGTGCCGGTCGCCATCGCTCGATGCTACGTGACGTCTTCTCCGTCGCGAGATCGCCTCTCACGCGGTACAGCAGCGATCGGGCGGCCACAGCGGCTCGATCTCCGCCACGATCCGCTCGCCGAGGACGTAGCCCGGGCGGGCAAGCGCGTACGCGGCATGGGCGTGGAGGCACTTGAGGCTCCCGTGGCGGCCGGCTCCGCCGATGCCGAGCTCGAGCGAGGCGCCGTCGTCGCTCCCGGTCCGGCCGGCGGCGAGATCGCGCCGAACAGAGCGCTGCTCGTCGTTCCCGCCGGTGAGGCTGGCGGCCAGGACGGCGTCGTCCGCGGCCGCCCGCGACCAGCGCTCCACGCCGCCCGCCGCCTCGAGCCGCGACACGGCCGCGACCAGGTGCGGGCAGGTGAGGTAATAGGTGGTCGGGAACGGGGCGCCGTCGGCGTCATAGGGCTCCTGCTCGGTCACCGCCGGCCGGCCGTAGGGACAGCGGACGGCAACCCGCAGAAAGGCGCGCGGCTCGCGCCCGAGCTGGCGCGCGACGGCGGCTCGGTCGTCCACGGAGATGAGGGTACTCGCGCTACTTGCGAGCGTGCGCGCGACGCCACTCGGAGATGCCCTGGACGATGAACAGGTGCTCGCCGGGCTTGACCAGGCCGAGCCGACGGGCGCCGCGAACGAGCGAGGATCCCTGCTCGATCTCGGCCAGTCGCGTCTCCAGCTGGTGCTTCCGTGTCGCGAGGACATGGACCTCGGCGGAGCGGTCGCGGAGCGTGTCGCGCGTATGCAGGTACGTCTTGACCGGCCGGTAGTAGAGGAGCCCGAGCAGGACGGCGACGCCGAGCGCGAACAGGCGCATCCAGCGCCGTCTTCCGAAGCGAAGCATGGGCGCCGGGGTTCGACGCCGACTGACGAGCCTCCTGCTCGCGGCCACTGGACAGCAGTGACAGGCTCAGGCCTGTCACTGCACTGCGCGCGAGCTACCGGTGCGCGGACGTCGGGCTCGACGGGCTGCCTGGCAGTGACCCGGTCAAGCCACGTCCACCTTGATCACGTTCGTCGTGCCGGGGATGTTCACGGACGTGCCCGCCGTCATCACGATCCGGTCGCCGGGCTCGATCACCCCGCCGTCCCTGGCCGCGTCGACCGACAGCTCCCAGAGATCCTGGACGTCCTGCGCCTCCTTGACCAGCAGCGGGATCACCCCCCACTCCAGCGCCATCTGCTGCACCGCGTACTGGTTGTGGGTGAGTGCGACGATCGGCCGGCGGGGGCGCAACCGGGCGACGGCCGAGGCCGTCTTGCCCGTCGCCGTCGGAACGAGGATTCCCGCTGCGCCCAGCGTCTCGGCGATGTCGCACGCCGCGTTGGACATGGCACGGCCGACGCCGGGTTTCTCGTCGGGGTCGGGCATCTCGTGCCGGTACCCGAGGCTCGGCTCGACCGCCCGGGCCATGCGGTCCATGTACGCGACCGCCTCGACCGGGTAGGCGCCCACCGCGGTCTCGCCGGAGAGCATCAGTGCCGAGGAGCCGTCGAGGACGGCATTCGCGACGTCGCTCGCCTCGGCCCGCGTCGGCTCTGCGTGCTCGATCATCGACTCGAGCATCTGCGTCGCCGTGATCACGGGCTTCCCGGCGTCGAGCGCGCGGAGGATGATCCGCTTCTGGAGGAGCGGGACCGATGCCGTCCCGATCTCGACGCCGAGGTCGCCGCGCGCGACCATGATCGCGTCGGTCTCGGCCAGGATCTCGTCGAGCACCTCGACCGCCTCGGCCTTCTCGATCTTGGCGATCACCTCGGCGCGGGAGCCGGCCTGCTCGATCAGGCGGCGCAGGTCGCGAACGTCGGCGGCCGAGCGCACGAACGACAGCGCGACGTAGTCGACGCCGAGTGACAGCGCGAGCTCGAGGTCGGCGATGTCCTTCGGCGTCAGCGACGGGATCGGCAGCGGGACACCCGGGAGGTTGACTCCCTTGTGGGCGCTGACCGAGCCGCCGACCACGACCGTGCAGCGGGCTCTGCCGCCCTCGACCTCCTCGACCTTCAGGTGGACGAGCCCGTCGTCGATCAGGACGTCGTTGCCGGGCGCGAGTACCTCGCCGATCACCGCCGGCGAGACAGGGAGATCGCCGTCGATCGACGATCCCTCCGCGGCGATCACCACGTGCTCGCCCCTCGTCAGTGCACGGGGGGCCGGCAGGTCGCCCAGACGGAGCTTCGGGCCCTGGAGGTCAGCGACGAGCGCCAGTGGCCGCCCGGCTTCCTCGGCGGCGGCCCGGGCGTCCCCGGCTCGCGTGCGGTGCTGCTCGGGCGTGCCGTGCGAGAAGTTCAGGCGGGCGCCGTCCATGCCCGCCCCCACCAGCTCGGCGAGGCGTTCGGGCGAACCGCTCGCCGGCCCGATCGTCGCCAGGATCTTCGTGCGGCGGGGGGTCGGCGGCGCCACTCTCTGAGCGTAGCTACACGCGGGAGAACGCGGCCCAGCCGGGGTACTCGGCCCGCGCGCCGAGCTCCTCCTCGATCCGGAGCAGCTGGTTGAACTTGGCGACGCGGTCGGTCCGGGCCGGAGCGCCGGTCTTGATCTGGCCCGCGCCGGTGGCGACCGCCAGGTCGGCGATCGTCGTGTCCTCCGTCTCGCCGGAACGGTGGGAGATCACCGCCTTGTACCCGCTGGAGCGCGCGAGGCCGATGGTGTCGAGCGTCTCGGTCAGCGTCCCGATCTGGTTCACCTTGACGAGGATCGCGTTCGCGACGCCCTCCTCGATCCCGCGCCTGAGCCGCTCGACATTCGTCACGAACAGATCGTCGCCGACCAACTGCACCCGCTCGCCGATCCGCTCGGTCAGCGCCCGCCAGGCCGCCCAGTCGTCCTCGGCCACGCCGTCCTCGACCGACACGAGCGGGTACCGGTCGGCGAGCCCCGCGTAGAAGTCCGCCATCGCGGCGCCGTCGGCCTCCCTGCCCTCGAAGCGGTAGACGCCGTCGGCGAAGAACTCGGTCGACGCGGGGTCGAGGGCGATCGCCACGCGCTCGCGGTGTCCGGCGCGCCCGGCCGCCTCCAGGATCGCGTCGATCGCCTCCTCGCTCGAGCCGAGATCCGGTGCGAACCCGCCCTCGTCGCCGACCGCGGTCGAGAGGCCGCGCTCGTGCAGGACGCCCTTCAGCGCGTGGTAGGTCTCGGTGCCGATCCGCATCGCCTCGGCGAACGTCTCCGCGCCCGCAGGGACGACCATGAACTCCTGGAGGTCGATCGAGTTGTCCGCATGGACGCCGCCGTTGATCACGTTCATCATCGGCACCGGAAGCACCCGCGCCTCCTCGCCGCCCAGGTATCGGAAGACCGAGACGCCCGCCTCCGCCGCGGCGGCCTTCGCCGCGGCGAGGGACACGCCGAGCAGCGCATTCGCGCCCAGCCGGCCCTTGTTCGGCGTCCCGTCGAGATCGACCAGCAGACGGTCGAGGCCGGCCTGGTCGGCCGCGTCGCGCCCACGCACCGCAGCGGCGATCTCGCCGTCGACGTTCGCCACGGCCCGCCTCACACCCTTGCCGCCGTACGCTTCCCCTCCGTCGCGGAGCTCGACGGCCTCGTGGGCACCGGTCGACGCGCCCGACGGCACCGCCGCCCGGCCGAGCGCGCCCGACTCGAGCCGCACGTCGACCTCGACCGTGGGGTTGCCCCGCGAGTCGAAGATCTGGCGGGCGTGGACATCGGCGATCGCGCTCATGCATTCTCCTTCGCGAGGTCGAAGTATCGGTCCTGCTCGACGAGGTCGAGCTCGGTCCACTCGCGGCCGTCCACGGCTGCGAGCCGCTCGGCTGTCTCGACCCGTGCGACGAAGCGCCGGGTTGCCTGCCGCAGCTCGAGCTCCGGATCGGCCTCGAGGCGCCTGGCGACGTTGACGCACGCGAAGAGCAGGTCGCCGAGCTCGGCCGCGCGGCGTTCGGCGGATCCGCCGTCGAGCTCGGCCTTCAGCTCCGCCAGCTCGTCCTCCAGGTCGGCGAGCGCGCCGGCGAGATCGGGATACTCGAACCCGACGGCCGCTGCCCGCCGTTGCACCTTCCGGGCGTGCAGGAGCGCCGGCAGTGCTTCGGGCACGTCGTGGAACACACCTTCGCGCCCCTCCTGCTCGCGCTTGATCCGCTCCCAGCGCTCGTGCTGCCCACGAGCGCTGGAAGGATCGTCGGCTCCGCCGAAGATGTGCGGATGGCGCCGTACGAGCTTCTCGTGGATCAGGCGGGCAGCCTGCTCGAGGTCACCGTCGCCGCGCTCCTCGAGCAGGAGCGCGAGGAAGTAGACCTGGTAGAGGAGGTCGCCGAGCTCGTCGAGCAGCTTCGGCGCGTCGTCGGCGAAGGCGGCGTCGGCGACCTCGTAGGCTTCCTCGACCGTGTGCGGCACGATCGTCCGCGCGGTCTGCTCCCGGTCCCAGGGACAGTCGCGCCGGAGGCGCTCGGTCAGCTCCTGGAGATCGAGGAGAGCCCGGTCGAGGCCGCCGCCGGCTTCGGATCTCAACCGGTTGTGGTCGTGCCGGACGTCGTCGTCGCCGGAGGCGCGAGGCCCGGGGCGTACGAGATCTTCCCGTCGTACTCCTTCTTCAGCCCGTTCAGCCAGGTCTGCAGCGCGGCGTTCCGCTTCTGCTGGACGAGCTGCTGCTTGATCGACGCCTTCACCTGCGCGAAGGGCGTCGAGTGATGCGGCGTTGCCGCCTTGTCGGCGTGGATGATGTGCCAGCCGTACTGGGTGTGCACCGGCTTGGACAGCTGGCCCGTTCGCAGCTCGAAGGCGACGCGGTCGAACGGCGCAACCGTCTGGCCCCGGGTGATCGTCAGCCGGCCTCCCTGTGCCTTCGAGCCCGGGTCGATCGAATACTTCTTCGCCAGCGTGGCGAAGCTCGCGCCGCCCTTCAGCTGGGCGTAGAGCTTGTCGGCGAGCGCCTTGTTCTTCACGAGGATGTGGCTGACAACGCGCGTCTGCGGCGTGGTGTAGACCTCGCGGTGCGCGTCGTAGTACGCCTGCACCTGCGCGGGCGTGACCGTCGCCTTGGCGGTGACCTTGGTGAAGATCGCGTTGGAGAGCAGGTTCGACCTCAGGTCGTCCCGAACCTCGGCGTCGTTCACGCACTGGCGCTTCAGCTCGGCGCGGTACTTGGTTTCGCTCCCGCCGAAGTACTGGCTCTTCAGGGTCTTCAACTGCGCCTCGACCTGCTTGTCGGTCACCTCGACGCCCAGGCCCGGCGCTTTCTGGGCCAGCTGGGCACGCTGGACGAGGCTCTGGAGGATCTGGGCCCGGATCTGCTGGTACTCGGCCGTCCCGGCCTTGGGGAAGGTCTTCTTCTGGAGCTTGTAGCTGCAGGCGGCCTCGCTGAGGCGCCGGTCGAGCGTCGCCTGGGTGATGTGGTCGCCGTTGACGACCGCGGCATCGTCACCCGAGGCAGTGCCCCCGCCACCCGAGCCGTTGCTGTTGCTGCCGCTCCCGCAGGCTGCTGCGAGCAGCGTCAGCGAGAGCACGAGCGGAACAAGAAAAAGGCGGCGCATGGAGCGGCTGCCAGGGTAGCAGCGGCTTTCAGCCGTTGGCCGCCGGAGCGAAGCCCGTTGCATAAGAAACGGGTAAGAGTTTCTCGAGCGCCGACGGGCTCGCCCTCCGGACCGCGGTGACGAGCAGCTCATCGCGGGCCGCGCGACGCACGTCGGCGTCGGTCATGCCGATCGCGCGGAGCCGGGCGCGGTAGCGGGCCTCGCTGCCCCCGAACGTCGTTCGCCTGAGCTGCCTGAGCCGAGCGTCGACCTGGGCCGGCCGGATCACGATCCCGAGCTTCCGCGCGGCGAGGTCCAGTCGCGTCCGGTCGACGAGCAGTCGGACGGCGTTGTCCTGCAGCCGCCGGTAGGCCTCCGTCCGAGGCTTCGGGAACGCCTGACCCCGGGCCGCGTACGCCCGGCGCGACTGGGCGAGCTGGGCGTCGAGGGCGCTCCGCGGCACCGGCCGCCCGCCGACGACCGCGACCGAGCCGGGGGGAACGGTCGCGCTGTCGTGCCCGCAGCCGGCCGCCGCGACGAGCAGGGCGGCGAGCAGCGCGGCCCGCCTCATGCCGCGCGGGCTTCCACGATCGCGTCGACCAGCTCGAGCGCCTCGCGGAAGTCGTCCTTGCGCATCGCCACCTCGTGCCTGCCGCTCGTGTACACGGCCGTGGCCGCGCGTTCGCGCAGCTCACGGAGCTCCTCGGAGCCGAGCACGAGCGGCCCGATCGTGATCCTGCCTCCACGGAAGACGAGGTACTCCGCACCGACGAGCGCGATCTTCTGCTTCGCCTCCTGGATCGCGAACAGGTTCTCGACGGGCTCGGGCAGCTCGCCGTACCGGTCTTCGATCGCGGCGCGCAACTCGCGGAGCTCGTCCTGGTCCTCGACGAGCGCCAGCCGCCGGTGCAGGTCGATCTTCAGAGCCTCCGAGCCGATGTACGAGGCCGGCACGTAGGCGTCGACCCGCGCATCCATCCGCACCGGCCGAACGGCGATGCGCTTCTGGCCGGACAGCTCGGCGACCGCCTCGTTCAGGAGCTCGAGGTACAGCTCGAACCCGACCGCGGCGACGTGGCCCGACTGCTCCGCGCCGAGCAGCTCACCGGCGCCGCGGATCTCGAGATCGCGCATCGCGATCGCGAAGCCGGCTCCGAGCTCCGTGTGGTCGGCGAGCGTGGCCAGGCGGGCGCGCGCCTCCGCCGTCAGCTCGGAGGCAGCCGGGTAGTAGAGGTGCGCGAACGCGGTCACGTCCGAGCGGCCCACGCGCCCGCGGATCTGGTACAGCTGCGCCAGTCCGAGCGTGTCCGCCCGCTCGACGATCAGCGTGTTGGCCTGCGGGATGTCGAGCCCGGACTCGATGATCGTCGTCGAGACCAGCACGTCGGCGTCGCCGGCGAGGAACTGCATCATCTTCTGCTCGAGCTCGCGCTCCTTCATCTGTCCGTGAGCGACGATGAAGCGGAGACCCGGACACAGGGCCTGGAGCCTGGCTGCGGCTTCCTCGATCGTCTCCACCCGATTGTGGAGATAGAAGGACTGGCCTCCCCTCTCGTGCTCGCGGGTCAGCGCGAGCAGGACGGCGTCCTCGTCGTACTCGCCGACGTGCGTGCGGATCGGCCGGCGGCCCTCCGGCGGCGTCTCGATCACCGAGATGTCGCGCAGCCCCGACAGTGACATGTGCAGCGTGCGTGGGATCGGCGTGGCGGTCAGGGCGAGGACGTCGACCTCGAGCCGAAGCGAGCGGATCAGCTCCTTCTGCGCGACCCCGAAGCGCTGCTCCTCGTCGACGATCACGAGACCGAGGTTCTTTGGAATGACGTCGCGCGAGAGGACGCGGTGTGTGCCGATCAAGACGTCGACCTTTCCGTCGGCGAAGTCCTTCAGCACCGCCTTCGCGTCGGCCGGTTTCCGAAACCGTGAGACCATCTCGACCCGGATCGGGAAATCGCGGTAGCGCTCGCGGAACGTGTTCCAGTGCTGCTGGGCGAGGACGGTGGTCGGGACGAGCATGAGGGTCTGCCGGCCGTTCAGCGCGATCGCGAAGGCGGCCCGGACCGCGACCTCGGTCTTCCCGAAGCCGACATCCCCGCAGACCAGGCGGTCCATCGGGCTCGGCGCCTCCAGATCCTCCTTCACCGCCTCGATCGCCCGCTGCTGGTCCTCGGTCTCGCGGTAGGGGAACTCCGCCTCGAGCCGTTCCAGCCACTCGCCCGAGAGATCGAAGGCGACGCCCGGCGAAGTCTGGCGGCGCGCATAGAGCCCGATCAGCTCGCCGGCGAGCTCCTGGACGGATTCCCGTGCGCGGCTCTTGAGCAGGAGCCACGCCTTGCCGCCCAGCTTCGAGAGCGCCGGCCCCTTGCCGTCGGCGCCGATGTAGCGCGAGACCTTCCCGATCTGCTCGTGCGGCACGTAGAGACGGTCCTCGCCGCGGAAGGCGAGGAACAGGTAGTCGCGCGTGACCCCCGCGACCTCCTTCGTCTCGAAGCCGAGCAGCTTCCCGATGCCGTGGTCCTCGTGGACGACGAAGTCACCGGTGCGCAGGTCGGCGAACGACTGGAGCGCCCGTCCCAGCCTGGCATCGCCCCGCGGGGCGCGCTTGCGGAAGATCTGCGTGTCCGGCAGCAGGACGAGGCCGAGGTCGCGCCAGACGAAGCCGCGGCGGGCCGTCGAGACGGTGAAGTAGAGCCCCTCGTCGGCCGGGAGGTCGTCGCCGTCCTCCAGCCAACCGACCTCGAGCCGGCGGATCAGATTGGCGGTGCGGAGCGCGTCACCTCGGTGCGGGAACGCGACCACGACGCGCTGTCCGGCGCGGACGAAGGAGGCGAGCTCCTGCTCGGCCTCGGCGAGCCCGCGGGCGGCGACCGCGGGGCGCTGTGCCTCGAATGCGTGCGGCTGGCCGCGCGGGAATGGATCGAGCAACGCGGCGTCGCCGAAGGGGACCGGGGCGAGCGATTCCTCCTCCCAGACCCGCGCGACCGACTCGGGCTCGAACACGAGGTCCGGTTCGCGGTCGAACGGCGACACGAGGTCGGCCGGGATTCTGGGCTCGTCGCCGTCGTCGGGCAGCACGGTCGGGACGAGGTCGAGCCGCCGCTCGGCAGCCGGGTAGACCGTCGCCCCGTCAAGGGGACGGAGCGCGCGTTGGGTGAACGGCGAGAAGGCGCGGATCGCTTCGATCTCGTCTCCGAACAGCTCGATACGCAGCGGGTCGCGGCCGGTGGTCGGGAAGACGTCGACGATCCCGCCGCGGACCGCGAACTGCCCGCGCTCCTCGACCCGCTCGACGCGCTCGTACCCGGCGAGCGCCAGATGCTCGGCGAGGCTGTCGATCCCGGGCTCGTCACCGACGGCCAGGTCGAGCCGCGCCGGTCGCGTCTCCGGCGGCGGTGACCCCTCGGCGAGCGCGGCCGCCGAGGCGCAGACGACCCCGCCGGCCGCGAGCACGTCGAGTGCGCGTGCCCGCTCGCCGACGAGGTGAGGCGGCGGCTCGAGACCCGAGCTCCAGCCGACACCGCGGCTCGGGAAGAGCGCGACCCGCTCCTCGCCGAGGTACCAGGACGCCGCCTCGGCCGCGTCTCGCGCGTCCGCGTCCTCGGGGAGCAGGATCAGCAGCGAGCGGTCGAGGTGCAGGTGGAGCGCGGCGAGCAGGACCGGAAGCCCGGGCTCGGACACACGCGAGGCGGCTCCACGCAGTTCGTCTGCGAACGACTGCAGGCGCTCGGATGCCGCCAGCTCGCGCGCAAGCGGCTGCAGCGAGGGTGCGGTTGAGCGATCCGTGCGGTCCATGACGAAAGGCGGAACCGGCGGTTCCGCGCGGTGCCAGTCTAGCCCCGCGAACCGCGCCACCCGGTAGCCGAGCGGAGCCGGAATGGGCCTCGGCCGCAACCGCCGTTTCCGACCCGCCCCCCGCCCTGGGTGGGGGGCGGGAACGCTAGCCGCCGAATGTTCACGCGGGTGTGACGAAAATGTGCCGATTGCGTCGGGGTGGCACGTTGCGCCTGAAGACGCCCGACGGGTGCTTTACGGTAGGCGCGCGTGAACTTCTACGACTGGATGCTCGCGCTCCACCTGCTTGCGGCCTTCGCGATCGCCTCGGCTCTGGTGCTGTACAGCGTGCTCGTCTTCAACGGCCGGCGGATGGAGAGCCCCGAGCAGAGAGGGCTCCTGTTCAGGATCGCCCCGATCGGCACGCCGTTGATCGGCGGCGGCTCGGTGCTGGCCCTGATCCTGGGCGTGATCCTCGCGATCGACTCCGACCAGTACGAGATCTGGAACGGGTGGATCATCGCCGCCATCGTCCTCTGGGCGCTGATGGGCGCGATCGGCGCGCGGACCGGCAAGTACTACACCGACGTCCAAGAACTCGCCGAAGAGGGCGGCGACAGCGCTCAGCAGGAGGTGGTCGCGAGGCTGCGCGCCCCGACCGGCGCGCTGCTCCACCTCGGGACCATGCTCGTTTTCGTGCTGATTCTCCTCGACATGATCTTCAAGCCCGGAGCGTGACGATGCTCGCTGCAGTTCGACCCCACAGCTGGGACCTCGCGCTCTTCGTCCACGTCCTCGGCGCGATGATCCTCATGGGCGGCCTCGTGACGGCAGCCGGAGCGGGCATCGTCGGCTGGCGCGACTCCGCCGCCGGACTCCGACGCCTGTCGGCGCTCACGTTGTTCGCCGTGGCGCTTCCAGGCTGGATCATCATGCGGGTCGGGGCCGAGTGGGTCTACTCGAAGGAGGGCTGGGACAAGGTCCCGGACAAGCTCCAGCCCACGTGGCTCGGGATCGGCTACATCACCGCGGACGCCGGCGGGATCATCCTCCTGCTCGCGCTGATCCTCGGCGGCATCGGCATCCGGCGTGCGCGGAGCGGAGGCGGCGCGGGCCTGCTCAAGGCCAGCACGGTGCTGGCTGCGGTCCTGATCGTCGTCTACGCGGTCACCGTCTGGGCGATGGGCGGGAAGCCGAACTAGTTGAAGCGCTGCTGCGCGGCTTCGAGCCCGTCGCGCACGACCGTCTCGACCGCATCGGCAGACCGCGCGACCAGAGCGTCGACGTCGGTCTCCGGCTCGAACGACGCCAGCACGTAGTCGGCCACCGACCGGCGGTCGCCACGCCCGGGCCGACCCACGCCGACGCGCAGCCGCAGGAACTCCTGCGTCCCGAGCGCCTGCGCGATCGACCTCAAGCCGTTGTGGCCGCCAAGCCCGCCGCCGAGCCGCGCCTGGAGCCGCCCCTCCTCCAGATCGACGTCATCGTGGACGACGAGCACCGAGTCCGCGGCCGTCTTGAAGAAGCGGGCCGCGGCGGCGATCGAGCGTCCCGACTCGTTCATGTACGTCTCCGGCTTGACCAGCGCCAGCCGCGCGCCGTCAAGGCGGATCTCGGTCAGCTGCCCCGAGAACTTCGAGCGCCACGAGCCGCCTTGGCGCCGCGCGAGCTCGTCGAGCACCATCCAGCCGGCGTTGTGGCGCGTCGTTGCGTATTCGCGGCCGGGGTTGCCGAGACCGGCCACGAGCAGGTCGAGCGTCGAGGCGGCCTCGCCTCGACGGAAGAGGCGCATGACTAGCCCTCGTCGTCGGTGCCGGCTTCGCCGGAGTTCTCGCCCTCGGCAGACGCCTCGCCCTCGGCCTCCGGAGCGGCTTCGCCCTCCGGTGCCTCGCCTTCCTCGAGCTCCTCGCCCTCTTCGACCTCGACCTCGGGCTCCTCGACCTTGGTCGGGACGGTCACCGTCGCGAGCACGGTTTCGGGATCGTCGAGCAGCGTGACTCCTTCGGGCGGGCGCAGGTCGCTCAACCGGAGCGACTCGCCGATCTCCATCGCGCTGACGTCGAGTTCGAGGCGCTCGGGCACCTCCAGCGGCAGCGCCTCGACCCGCACCTCGCGCGCGACCTGCGAGAGGACGCCGCCGGCCTTCGCGCCGACGCTCTCGCCGACTAGCTCGACGACGACCGCCGTCTGGATCGGCTGGTCGAGCCTGACCTCCTGGAGATCGAAGTGGTCGATCCGGCCGCGGATCGGGTCGACCTGGTAATCCTTGAGAATCGACGAGTGCGTGGTGTTCTGGCCCTCCAGCACGACGTCGAGGATCGCGTGCAACCCGGCGGAGCCCGTCAGCACCCGGCGAAGCTCGCGCTCGGAGACGGAGATCGGGTGCGGCTTGTGTCCGCGCCCATAGAGCACGCCGGGGATGATCCCCTCCTTGCGGAGGCGCCGCGACTCGCGCGAGCCGCTCTGCTCGCGCTCCTTTACATCGAGACGGATGCGTTCACCGGCCATGACCGGCCGAGAAGTGTAGCCGAGCGTTTCGAGCCCGGAGCCGCAGGCGGCCGGGCCATGCATACGAATCGACCGACGCGGCGAAATACAGAAACGGGCGGGTCCCGCTGCGACCGTCTGGCTCCCTCTCTCCCTCCCAGACGGACGGGCCCCGCCCGTTTCCCACTGCGGGTGCCCTGCGCGCGCCGTCTGTCAGTTGCAGACCCCTCAGTCGGCACTGCGATCCCGAGCACCCGCTCGACGGGTTCTGCTCGGCCGCGCGCGTCCCGAAACGGGCTCTAACGAGTTCCTTACAACGTCCGGCGTTGCCCGCCGGTCATAGGAGCCGGCGGCCTAGCGAGGATCATCCGATGCTATTGCATCGCGGGGAAGCGCCCTGCGGCCGGGGAGCTCGACCCGGCGCCGAGCCCTAAGGCGTCACGGGTTCTCCCTCGCGGGGCATCGCGAACGCTTTAGGGTCTGGCTTCTCCATGGCCACGATCGTTCTTGTTCCGACTACGCACGAGAGTCGCGCCTTTGCGAGCGAGTGGGATGAGGTTCGCGCGGAACTGGAGGCTGCCGGCCATGTAGTGGCGAGCGAGCTGCCGGTCGAGCAGCGAGGCGGCCTCGCGCACATCGTCTACGAAACGGCCATCAGGTTGTCGGAGGAGGCCGTGCTGAGTCCGTTGCTGCAGATCCTTGACGGCGTGCTCCGCGATCGGAGTCAGAAGCGGGCGTCAGTCGTGGTGTACGGGCCGAACGGTGACGTGCTGACGATCGTGGCGCTACTCGAGCGGGCCGCGGGGTAGCAGAACGGGGCAGAAGAGGGCGCAACCAGCTTGGTTACGACCTCTGTTCTCTAGAAGAGCTGGTTCTCGCCGCCGAAGATGGCCGAGACGGAGTCGTCGGCGAAGACGTTCATGATCGTGTCCGCGAGCAGCTCGCCGACGGACAGGACCTGCAGGTTGTCCGGCTTCTTCAGGAGGTCGAGCGGGACGGTGTCGGTGACGACGATCCCGGCGATGTCGGTGTTGCGGAACTTCATCAGGGCGTCGCCGCAGAACAGGCCGTGCGTGGCGAACACCCACACCTCCTTCGCCCCCTGCTCCTTCAGCACCTTGACGTTGGCGAGCAACGTGCCACCGGTCATGATCACGTCGTCCCCGACGATCGCGACCTTGTCGCGTACCCGGCCGGCGATCTCGGTGACGGCGGCTAGGTCGTGCGCCGGCCGTGTCTTGTGCATGATCGCCAGGTCGCCTTCGATCATCTCGGCGAACCGTTGGGCCATCTTCGCGCGGCCCGCGTCGGGTGCGACCGAGACGACGTCCGGACCGACGACGCCCAGGTCGCGGAAGTGGTTCGCGAACAACGGCAGGGCGGTCATGTGGTCGACCGGGATGGTGAAGAAGCCCTGGATCTGGCCGGCGTGCAGGTCCATCGTCAGCACCCGGTCGGCGCCGGCGAGCTGGAGCATGTCGGCGACGAGGCGCGCGGTGATCGGCTCGCGCGGCTTCGCCTTGCGGTCCTGGCGCGCGTACGGGAACAGCGGCACGACGGCTGTGATCCGCTTCGCTGAGGCGAGCTTCGCCGCCTGGATCATCACCAGCAGCTCCATCAGGTTCTTGTCCACCGGGGGGCACCCGGTCTGGACGAGGAAGACGTCGGCCCCGCGGATCGACTCGTCGTAGCGGCAGTACGTCTCGTCGTTCGCGAAGGTGCCCAGGTCGATGCCGCCGAGCTCGACCCCCAGCTTCTCGGCGATGTTCCGTGCGAGATCCGGATGGGAGCGCCCGGAGAAGACCATCAGGCGCTTCTGCGGACCGCGCTCGAGCCAGTGCCCCGGCGCCGGCTGCTCGTGCTCGGTCACGGCCTCGAGGCCGGGCAGCCGCGCGAGCTCAGTCGTCGCCATGTTCTCCGCGCTTTCCACGCTCGTAGACCCATCCTTCCTTGGTTTCCTGCCTCGGCGCAAACCCAGCGAGCGATCCCGGCGGAACGTCGTCGGTGACGACCGTCCCGGTCGAAACCCAAGCATCGTCGCCAACCGTGACCGGAGCAACGAACGTATTGTCCACCCCGGTCCTGACGTTCTTGCCGATCCTCGTCTTCCCTTTCGGCCGCCCAGGGTGATGCGAGAAGTTCGCCGTGACGTTGCCGGCGCCCACGTTCGTGTCCTCGCCAATCTCGGCGTCGCCGATGTACGAGAGGTGGGGCACCTTGGTCCGGGCGCCGATACGCGAATTCTTCATCTCCACGAACGTGCCCGCCTTCGCCCCCGGGTCGAGAACGGTTCCGGGGCGAAGGTAACAGAACGGTCCGACCAGCGCACCTTCTCCGATCGCGGAGTCGACGGCGACGACATGCGGCCCGACCTGGGCGCCCGCGGCGACGGTTGTCGTCCCCCTGAGCACGGTGAACGGATGGACCGTCGCGTCGACCTCGAGGCCGACCTCGGCGTCGATCCAGGTGCTCGCCGGGTCGACGATCGTGACGCCCGCGAGCATGTGCGCCTCGTTGATCCGGTCGCGCAGGACCGCTCCCGCGAGAGCGAGGTCCGCTCTCGTGTTGATTCCGAGGCCGTCGAGGGGCTCGGGGCAGGCCCAGGCGGCTGCGCGGCCACCTCCGGCGACGATGTGCGTGATCGTGTCGGTGAGGTAGAGCTCGCCCTGGGCGTTCTGCGCGTCCAGCTTCTCCAGTGATTCCCACAGCTGCGCCGCCTCGAACACGTAGATGGACGAGTTCAGCTCGCGGATCGCCCGCTGCTCGGCCGTCGCGTCCTTCTCCTCGACGATCGCCACCACCCACCCTTCGGCGTCGCGGACGATCCGGCCGTACGGCAACGGCCGGTCGGGCGTGACGGTCAGGACCGTGACCGCGGCACCCCGCCGCTCGTGCTCGCCGACGAGCGCGGCAAGATCCTCGCTGGTCAGGAGCGGAGCGGCGGCGTCGAGGACGAGGACGCGCCCGTCGAAGCCCTCGAGTGCGGCTCGGGCCGACCGGACCGCGTCGCCGGTGCCGAGCGGCTGCTCCTGGACGGCGACCGTCACGCCCTCGTAGGCCTCGTCGGTACCGGGGGCGGCGACCACCACGACCCGGCCGGCGCCGGCCTCCTCGGCTGCCCCGATCACCCAGTCGACGAGGCGGCGGCCGAGCAACGGATGGAAGTGCTTGGGCAGCGCCGAGCGCATGCGGGTGCCAAGGCCGCCGGCCATCACGACCGCTGCGAGATCTGGGCGCGGAGTCACGGGAGGGACGATGGCTGGGGCGCCAGGATTCGAACCTGGGATCGCGGGACCAAAACCCGCTGCCTTACCACTTGGCTACGCCCCACCAATTCGATTGTGCCTCAGCTCTTGCCCGCGGGCCTTTTCGGCTTCTCACCGACCAGCAGGATGACGGCGATCACCGCGAAGATGCCGACCACGACCAAGGACGTCTTGCCGACCAGCTTCGCGACCACGCAGAGGATCACCGTGAACGCCTGCGAGGCGGCGGCGATCCAGGACAGCTGGCGGCCCGTGTCGGAGTCGAGCGTCCTGCCCGCGAAGATGTAGAAGCCGATGATCGGGATCGAGATGATGATCACCGTCCACTGGGAGAAATCGCTGGCGAACGCGACGAAGATCCCCTCGAGTACGGCGATCCCGAGCGCGATCTTCAGACGCCGGGCATACAGCCACCGACCGTTGTCGGACCGCGGCTCGGCGTGAGTCTCACTCACGGGGTCAACCTACCACGCTGGCGGCCCGATCCAGACGCGCCCGAGGGTCTCGATCACGGCCCCTGCGGCCTCGGCAGACCGCGTGTCCGGGAACAGTCCGTACACGGCGGGGCCGGCCCCGCTGAGGTCTGCCCGGAAGGCGCCGAGCCGGCGCAGCTCCTCCGCGTGGGACGGCGTGGCCAGGTCGTTCGGCGGCAGTCCCGCGAGGTCTCCCGCCGCGAGCGCCTCCAGCAGGCGGCTGCGGCGCCCGTCGTAGCCGGCCGACCCGCCCCACGCATCGAAGGCGGCGTAGACCTCCGCGGTCGAGACCTTCGTCTCGTCCTTCGGGACGAGCACGAGCACGGTGAACGCCTGCGAGAGCTCGAGCGGCGTCAGCGTCGTTCCGTCGCCTTCGCCGAGCTGCGGGCCGTCGGCCAGGAAGAAGGGGATGTCGGCGCCGAGGCCCGCCGCGAGCTCGTGGAGCCGGTCGTTTGCAACCGGTCGGTCGAGCGTGGCGTTCGCGAGCGTGAGCGCGGCGGCTGCGTCCGAGCTCCCCCCACCGAGGCCGGCGGCAACGGGGATCTCCTTCGCGATGTCGACACGCCAGAACGGCTCGATCCCGGCCTCGGTTGCAAACAGCTCGAGGGCGCGGCGAACGAGCGTGTCGTCCTCGAATCCCTCGACGGAGAGAGCGTCCGCCTGCTCGAGCCGGATGCGGTCGGCGAGAGCAATCCGCTGGAGCACGGTCGTCACCTCGTGCTTGCCGTCGGGACGGCCGGGCCCGACGACGAGGGCGAGGTTGATCTTGGCATGGGCGAGCCGATCGCTCATGCGAGCAGCCGTTCGAGCTCGACGAAGTCGGGCGGCGCGAGCGCCTCGGCGCGCGTCGAGGGCGAGCGTCCGATTCGGGCGAGGGCCTCCACCGCCTGCGCACGATCGGCGACGCCGGCCAGCGCAAGCGAGTTCGGCAGCGTCTTGCGCCGGTGTGCGAACGCGGCCTCGACCACGCGCTTGACCGATCGGAAGCGCTCGGGCAGCTCGCGGCGGCGGAAGGCGACGAGCGCGGAGTCGACGTTCGGCTGCGGCCTGAACACCGTCCGGGCGACGGGGTGGAAGCCCGTGCGCTCGGCGGCGAGCTGGACGAGCACCGAGACGGCGCCGTACGCCTTGGTGCTGGGGGAGGCGAAGAACCGGTCCGCCACCTCGCGCTGGACCATCACGCACCAGCGCTCGAGCGTGAGCAGACCGTCGAGGCTCTCGACGACGATCGGCGTGGCGACGTTGTACGGGAGGTTCGCGACGAGCTTTCCGGGGACCGGATCGAGTGCCGCGAGGTCGATCCGGAGCGCGTCGCCGACCTCGATCCTGACGTTCTCGAGCTGAGGCAGGTGCGGAAGGAGGGACCGGTCGATCTCGACGGCGTGGACGAGCGCGACGTGCGCCGCCAGGTACCGCGTGAGCACCCCGAGCCCGGGGCCGATCTCGAGCACGACGTCGGTGGCTTCGAGCGCGGCAAGGCGTCCGATCACGCCGAGGATGTTCTCGTCGACGAGGAAGTGCTGGCCGAGCTCCCGGCGCGGCGTGACGCTGACGCCTTCGTCTCTCACGTCAGGCGGAAGGCGGCGGCCGCGTTCGCCTCGATCGCCTGCTCGAGGACGGCCGCCTCCTCCCCGCGCGCCTCGGCGAGAGAGGCAAGGGTGTGAACGACGTTCGCGGGCTCGTTCGGCCGGCCGCGGACCGGCTGCGGCGCGAGGTACGGGGCGTCCGTTTCGGCCAGGATCCGGTCGACCGGGATCCGCGCGGCGGCGGTCCGGAGGTCCGCCGCCTTCGGATAGGTCGCGTTACCCGCGAAGGAGACGTAGTAGCCGCGCTCCAGCGCCGCGGGCAGCAGGTCGGTGGAGGAGAAGCAGTGCAGGACAACCGTCCCGGCGAACCCGGAGAGCGCAGCGAGCGTGTCCTCGTCGGCGGCCCTGGTGTGGACGACGACCGGCTTCCGGGCATCGGTTGCCACCGCGAGGAGGCGTTCGAACAGCCGCCGCTGTGCTTCCCGGGGCGCGTAGTCGCGGAAGTAGTCGAGGCCGGTCTCCCCCACAGCCACGGCGCGCGGGTGGTCCAGCAGCTCGGTCAGTCGGTCGACGTCGCCGGCGTCGAACGAACCTGCCTCGTGCGGGTGGAGCCCGAGGATCGCGAACACGCCCTCGTGCTGCTCCGCGAGCCGGAGCGCCACCCGGCAGCCCTCGACGGTGGTGCCGACGGTGAGGACGCGGCCGACACCCGCCTCGCGTGCGCGGGCAACCGCTGCGGGAGGGTCGTCGAGGGCGTCGAGATGCGCGTGGGTGTCGATCACGCGGCCGGCGCCGGTGCGTCGACGCGCGGGAAGAGCGGCACAGCAGGCTCGATCCCGTCGACGGCATCGGCCACCCCGGCCGCCACCCGGTCGAGCGACAGGTGCTGGGACTGCCGGAGCGCGTCGAGGATCCGGGGCGCGGACTCGGGCAGGTACGGCGACAGGGCGACGGCGACCGCCACGATCCCGTCGGCGAGGTCGTAGAGGACGGTGTCCAGCTCGGCGGCCCGGGCCTCGTCCTTGGCGAGGTTCCACGGCGCCGTCGTCTCCACATGCTGGTTGAGAGCACGCACCGCCTGCCAGATCGACTCGAGCGCGCCGGTGATGTCGTAGCGGTCGAACTGCTCGATAATCGTCTCCCGCAAGGCTTCCGCGTCGAAAGCGCCCGGCCCGGGCGACCGGGCGAGACGGCCGTCGCGGTAGCGCGCGATCATCGCCGTCGTCCGGGAGACCAGGTTGCCGAGGTCGTTCGCCAACTCGCTGTCGTAGCGCTCGCCGAAGCTGTCCAGCGACACGTTCCCGTCCTGGCCGAACGTGACCTGCCTCGCGCACCAGAAGCGCACCGCGTCGACACCGTAGGTGTCGATCAGGTCGAGCGGGTCGATCACGTTGCCCAGGGACTTCGAGATCTTCTGCTGGTCGATGTTCAGGTACCCGTGCACGAAGAGCTGGCGCGGACGCTCATAGCCGGCCGCGACGAGCAGTGCGGGCCAGTAGACGCAGTGAAAACGGAGAATGTCCTTGCCGAGGAAGTGCACGGCCGGCCAGAACCGCTCGAGGTTCTCGCCGGGCGCGTAGTGGAGTGCGCTCAGGTAGTTGACGAGGGCATCTGCCCAGACGTACGCGACCTGGTCGGGGTCCCACGGAATCGGAACTCCCCAGGTCTGCGTGGCACGGCTGATCGAGAAGTCGCGCAGGCCGCCCTCGATGAAGCGGCGCGCCTCGTTGTACCGGAACTGCGGCAGCACGAAGTCGCGCTGCTCGTCGTAGATCGCCAGCAGCCGATCCTGGTAGGCCGACAGCCGGAAGAACCAGTTCTTCTCTTCGATCCATTCCGGCACGGTTCCGTGATCGGGGCACTTGCCGTCGACGAGCTCGTCCTCGGTCTTGAAGGCCTCGCACCCGAAGCAGTAGAGGCCGGCATAGACGTCCTGGTAGATGTCGTCGCGGCCGTTGTCGCGGATGCGCTGGAGAAAGTCCTGGACGAACGCCTTGTGTCCGTCATCGCTGGTTCGAATGAAGAAGTCGTTGGTCGCGTTCACCCGTCGCGGCACTTCCTGCCAGGCGACGACGATCCGGTCCGTGTACTCCCGCGGCTCCAGTCCCTGCTCCGCGGCGACCCGCGCGACCTTGTCCGCATGCTCGTCCACGCCCGTGAGGAAGTAGGTGTCGTCGCCGCGCTGGCGGTGATGCCGGACGACGATGTCGCCGGCGATGGTCGTGTACGCGTGCCCGATGTGCGGGGTCGAGTTCACGTAGTAGATCGGTGTGGTCAGGTAGAAGCGCATCTCCAGAGATGATAGGCGCCGCCTCGCGGGTGACTCTCCGGCCCGGTCCGGGGCGCCTGCGGCGGAGCAGGGCGATCGCGACCGCCGCTCCGAGCCCGGCCAGGCCGACAACCGGCAGCCAGATCGTCGTCGCGCCGGATCCGGGGGCATGGTGGTCACTGGTCGTCGCGCCGGGTGTCGCCGGAGCCGCGCGATCCGCAGACCGAGGATCGCCGGCAGGGTCTGTCAGCGGGGCAGCGGACACAGGCGCAGCGGTTGGCGGCGCGGTACCGGTGTCGGCTTGCCCCCGGTGAACGTCGGCCGCCGCGACTCCCGACTCCCGGACATCGGCGTAGACCGACTCGGTCGCGACACTCCCGCGCCGGACGGAGACGGGTGCCGCATGCCCGCCGGCCGACCGCCTGCGATCGGCCCCAGAGGCGGCGCCAACCCGTGAGGCGCGAGCAGTGGCGACCTTCGAGGCGTGCGTCGAGTCGGGCACGGCGTGGATGGGCACCGTCCGCAGTCGAGTCGCGGGCCGTGCGGCCGAGGCTCGCGGAGCGCGGCCCGCGACGCTCACACCCGAGGGCCGATCGGCGCCAGCCGCCGCCTGCACCGGCGCGTTCGCGGAAGCGGGCTCCGGCGGAGGGGCTGCGTCAGCCGCCGGCGTCGGGCTCGCAGGCGCCGGGTCGGGAGCGGGGACGTCCGGTGCGGTCTCGGGATCCGGTGCCGGCGCAGGCACGGGCGCA
>Ga0070684_100000344_pt1 | contig 31949 bp, 29 predicted proteins | sample KBSC723LmetaG_FD_65653 | JGI IMG/M metagenome (GOLD analysis project Ga0070684, IMG submission 65653) | Corn rhizosphere microbial communities from Kellogg Biological Station, Michigan, USA - KBS C7.2-3L metaG | ecosystem: Host-associated > Plants > Roots > Rhizosphere ...
ATGCGGGTCAAGCGGGTCCTCGACCCGGCCCTCGCTGCGGCCGGCCTGGTGCTGCTCGCACCTCTCATCGCCCTGATTGCCGCTCTCGTCAAGCTCGACTCCCGCGGGCCTGTCTTCTACCGAAGCCTCAGAGTCGGTGCAGACGGAACAACCTTCAAGCTGTTGAAGTTCCGCACGATGTGCCACGAGGCCGAGGGAGAGCTCGACCATCTGATGTGCGACGACGAACTCAGGGAGGAGTACGCGCGCACCCACAAGCTCCGCAACGACCCGCGCATCACGCGCGTGGGACGATTCCTCCGACGGACCTCGCTCGACGAGGTCCCGCAGGTGCTCAACGTCATGCGCGGCGAGTTGAGCCTTGTAGGCCCACGCCCAATCACGACCCGCGAATCCGGGTTCGGCCAGCAGGTCGAGCGTGCCGGAGGGCCATGGTCGGGGCCGCGCGGCTACTGGCAGATTCCCGGCCTCCGACCCGGACTGACCGGGCTCTGGCAGATCAACGGCCGGTCGGCGATCTCATACGAGGAACGCGTTCGGCTCGACAAACTCTACGCGGCCAACTGGTCGCTCGGCCTCGATCTCCTGATCATTGCGAAAACGCTGCGGAGTCTAGTCACCAGTTCCGGTGCCTACTGAGCGCCGTCCATGAAACGAGAGACGACCGCCCAGCGTTGGGCGTACCAGCGAACGGTTCGATGAATCGACTCCAAGCCCGCGGAGGTACTCTGCGCCGCCGGCGCGTCCTCGCGCCGGCCAGGGGCGGATTCGTCATCCACACGACGGCACAAGCTTCCGTCGTAGCTCTGACTGCCTTGACCGGAGCAATGGTCGCCTCCGGAATGTCTGGTGACGTCCTGGCCGCCGTGGTGGGCGTCGTCATATTGGTCGCTGTCGCTTACCGGCCAGAACTTGGAGCATTGTTCTTTGTCTGCGCTGCCACCGCCGTGCCGCACCATGTCCTCTTCGATCGCGGTGTTCCCGCCTTTGGCGGAGCGCTCAAGGTCACCGACATGCTGTTGCTCGCAACGCTCGCATCGTGGCTCGCGCATGCCGCGCTCTTGCGCGGCACCGTACGGATGCCTTCCCGAGCCACCACCTTTCTGGTGGTGTTCGGGATTGCAATCGCCATCCTGAGCATCGCGACTGCGAACGGGCATGGAACGCCTACCCATCTCTCGCTCTTCGAGCTCCGCCCGTTGCTCTCGTTCTTATTGATCTTCCCGATTGTCAGCGGCGTCCGCTCTCTTCGACAGGCCGAGCTCGGCGTCGCTCTGTATCTCGTGGCCACCACCGTTGCATGCCTGATCACTGTCTGGCGCTACGCCCACGGCGAGGGCAGTGCTGCTTCGTACACCAGTGGCGCGATCCGGGTTATCGACAGCGTGCTCTTGATTTCAGCGATGCTGGCAGGCATCTGGGCTGTCGTGCTCGTGCCCACGACCAGAAAGCCCGTGACGGTCACTCTGTTATCGGCGCTCTTGATTCTCTCGCTCGCGGCGCTGTTCTTCACCTTCCAGAGGACTGCGTGGTTGGCGTTCCTAGCGGCGCTCGCCCTGCTTCTCCACCGCATTGCTCCCGGTCTGCGTCTCCGCCTTGCGGTGAGAGCGCTTCCGGCGCTCGTCGTAGCGATGGTCGCTGTGCTCGCGGTAAATGCCGGCGCGAGCAAATCCGCCCGAGATCCACTGCACTCTGCCCTGACACGGCTAACGTCGGTCGCGGACTTCAACAAGGACGTCTCAGGTCGCTACCGCATCGCCGAGTGGAAAGCAGCCGGCGCAGCGATCGAGCGCCATCCTCTGACCGGGATTGGGCTCGGAAACACGATCACCTTCTGGAGCCCGATGTACTCGCCGACCACGCACTTGAACGGCGGGATCACGACGACTTCGTACATCCACAACAGTTACATCTGGTTCGCGCTGAAAGTGGGGCTCGTCGGTGCGTTCGCATTCGTGGCGCTCTTCCTGCTCCAGGCGAAGCGCGCCTGGACTGCACTGAGGGAAGGATCGGGTCCTCGGCGTCAGCGATTGCTCCTCGGCGCTTTTGCCACTCTCGTCGCGCTTCTCGTCGTGTCCCTGGCCGGCCCGCACCTCAACGGGGACTCCTCGACGCCGTACCTCGCAGCGGTGATCGCGCTGATCGAGCTTGTGCCGCTCCTTCCCGAGGAGCGCGGCGGCACCCCAACGCGCCTCGACCCTGACTGGGAGCTCTGGCCGGCATGAAGCTCCTGCTTTTCGACTGGCAGGGAGACGGTCACCACGGCGTCTACATGGAACGGGTCTCGGAGGCGCTGGCCCCATGCTGGGATGTAGTGCTGGCAGGCCCGGACGACGTCCTTGACCGGTTGAGTGGACTCAACGTCGACGTCTTCCCGCTCGGCGATGCTCGACCAGCGCCGGAAGGACGTTCTCACGAGGATGAGTTGATTGCTCGGGAGTGGTCGCTCCTTGAGCGCGCAGTCACAACCAGCAGGGCCGATCGTGTACTCCACTTGTACTCGGACCCGCTCATCGGCCACCTACCCGAGGCGCCGACGCTTGGAATCCCGACCGCGATCACCCTCTTCTACCCTCGCTGGCATTACCCGTGGACCTATCGCACCTTTCTGGTCCCACGTGATGCCACCAAGGCTCTTCTGCTCGAGCGGGCGCTCTCAAAATGGCGTTCGAGAAGTGATTCACTTGCCGTCTTTTCGCTCGACGAGGCAGCTGTCACGCGCTGGAACAGAGGCTCCGGGGCGCCGGCTTTCTGGTTTCCCGAGCCGCCGGTCCCCCAGATCAGCCACGTGGAGACTGCTGAGCGAAAGGGCTGCGTGCTCTACGGCGCCCTTGCCCCGAGAAAGGGCGTCGATCGGCTCGCGGTGGCGCTTGCCCATGATTCCGGGGGTCTGCACGCCGTGCTTGCAGGCTCGGTCGAGCCCGGCTACGTCAACGAACTCGACCGCCTCGTCGACCTGATGCGAGCAGGCGGCGCCACCGTCGTAGTTCACGGGTGGACGCATCACGAGATCGAGGGCCTCCAACTCCTTGCGCGAGCTCGGTGCGCAGTTCTTCCCTACCACCGCCACTCCGGCATGTCGCGGGTGCTCGTAGAGGCGGCCGCGGTCGGTACTCCGGTCCTGGTACACGACCACGGGCTCATCGCGGCACTCGTCAAGCGGCATGGCATAGGGATAGCGGCCGACTGTGACGACGCAGACGCGTTCCGGAAAGCCATTCACGCGCTATGCCGCGACGGCACGACGGACCGGTACCGGCCGGCCTTGCGAAATTTCGCAGCTCGATATAGCCATGATCGATTCGCAGCCGCGCTGCGTGCACCCTTTCGTTTCGACGTCGAGCCGGCGACCGCGCTGGTGGAGGCGGGACGATGAGCACCGTCCTCGTCACCGGGGCCGCCGGCCTCGTCGGCTCAGAGGCCGTCCGGCGCTTTCATTCGCTCGGATGGAATGTCGTCGGAGTGGACAACGACATGCGTGGCCGCCTATTCGGTTCGCAAGCCTCGACCGCATGGATGGCAGAGAGACTTCAACAGACCCTCGAGGACTATCGGCACGAATCGATCGACATCCGGGACGGAGAGAGGATGTTCGCCCTCGTCCGCTCGATCTCGCCCGATCTCGCTCTCGTCATCCACGCGGCGGCTCAGCCGTCCCACGACTGGGCCGCCCGTGATCCCCTTGCGGACTTTGCCGTGAATGCGCAGGCGACGCTCATGCTGCTGGAAGCCGTCCGAAGACACGCTCCCGAGGCGGTGTTCATCTTCACCTCCACGAACAAGGTCTACGGCGATGCGCCGAACCGCTTGCCGCTGGTCGAGCTCGAGACTCGTTACGAGCTTCCCGAAGAGCACGACTGGTGGCAGGGGATTCCCGAATCTCTGTCGATCGACCAGAGCCTCCACAGCCTCTTCGGGGTCTCGAAAGCGTCCGCAGACCTGCTCGTGCAGGAGTACGGGAGGTACTTTGGCCTGAGAACGATCACGTTGCGCGGGGGCTGCCTCACCGGGCCCGGGCACGCCGGCACCGAGCTCCACGGCTTTCTGGCCTACCTGATGAAGTGCACGGTCACGGGAAACCCGTATCGGGTCCTCGGCTACAAGGGCAAGCAGGTTCGCGACAACATCCACAGCTCGGACCTGGTGAGTGCCTTCGAATGCGTGGCCCGTTCGCCGCGCACTGCTGCGGTCTACAACATCGGCGGCGGCCGAGACGTGAACTGTTCCGTCCTCGAGGCGATCTCCATCTGCGAGGAGATCGCACATCGCGAGCTCGTCTGGGAGTACGTGGACGAGAACAGGATCGGCGATCACCTGTGGTGGATCAGTGACATCAGCGCGTTCCGGACCGATTATCCCGACTGGTCGCCGCGATACGACCTGCGGGGGATCCTCGAGGAGATCCACGAGCAGAGCGCCGAACGCTGGCGAGTCGATCGCGCCGGCACCCGACTCCCGCGGAGCCGATCCGCGTGAGGTGTCTAGTGCTCACGCCGTTCGTTCCCTATCCGCCGGTCGACGGTGGGCGGGTTCGCATTCTCGGGCTACTCGACGCGCTGGCCGCGCGCTGCGACGTCCACCTCCTATCACTCGCCCGCGAGGAGGGAGACCACGAGGCAGTCGGAGCGCTCCGTCGGCGGGGTCACACCGTGCAACCCGTCTTCGAGGACCGGCCCTCGGCGGTCTCGATCGGCCGCGAGATCGCGCACGGGAGCTCCCTGTACCTAGCGAAGTACTCCTCGACGGCCTTTGCCGCCACCCTCGCTTCGCGCCTCGAGAGCTCGCTCTACGACATCGTCCAGTGCGAGTACCCGTACACGGGACAGTTGATCACGAGCGCTCCGCGCACGGAGGCGGCCTGGGTGCTCGACGCACACAACGTCGAGCACGCCCTGAGCCGGCAGCTCGAGCGCGTCGCTGAGCCCCGGAACCGGCCCTTGTACCGCCTCTATGCGCGACGGGAGACTGCAGCGCGGCTCCGGGAGGAGGTCACGATTTGCTCGTCGATGGATGCAGTTGTCACCGTCTCGAGACCCGACGCCTCGGCGCTCGCGAACGTCGTCCCGGGGCTCGATCCCGTCGTTGTCCCCAATGGCGTCGATCTTGAACGCCTGATTCCGAACGAGGGCCGTAAGGCCAGTCGCCCCAGCGGGCTCTTTGTCGGAAAGCTCGACTATCGCCCCAACGTGGACGGCCTCCGCTGGTTCGTAGGTTCGATCCTTCCACTGATCCTCGGGAAGATTCCTGAGTTCGAGCTCGTCGTCGCCGGGAGCGGCGACTCACGCCGGGTCGCATCCGTGCTCCGGAGCCCCGGAGTCCGATTCGTCGGACGAGTCGACGATGTCCTTCCATACCTCCAGGAAGCGTGGATCGTGCTGGCACCGCTGCGCGCCGGAAGCGGGACGAGGCTGAAGATCCTGGAAGCCCTCGCGGCCGGGAGTGCAGTCGTCACGACTCCGGTCGGGCAAGAGGGCCTCGACACAATCGCCGACGAACACCTGCTGGTGGCACGGGACGCGAACGACTTCGCCGAGAGCGTCGTCCGTCTCTGCCGTGACGAGGGGCTCCGCTTGCGTCTCGGCGGAGCAGGGCGTGCGCTAGTCGAGCGCTCCTACAGCTGGGAGCGCGCCGGGGAGCTCTTGTCGAACCTGTACGACGAACTCGTCGAAAGAAAGGCAGCACGTTCGTGCCTGACGGCCTGATCTTGGTCACGAGCTGGCCCGGCCAGCCGTCGGTGGCACAACTCGAGCGAGAGGCGCGAGAAGGTCTCAGGCCGCGCACCGACTACGTGGAGCTCGCACACCGGCTCGATGCCGCGGTCGTCGATGCGGACTATATGAGACACAGGTCGTCCCAGCCCGCACGGATCGCAGCCCGGATCGGCGGGCTAGCTCACGGACAGGTCATCGAGGCACTCGTGCGCGGACCTCGATGCCGTTGGGTGCTTGCGTGGGCGGATCATCTCGGCTTCAGGCTTGCGGCCGCGTCCAAGCTCCTGCGGCGGCGCATGAAGCTAGTCGTCGTCTCGGGCCGCCTCGCGACCCCGAAGAAGCGCTTTCTTCTGGGGCCTCTCGCATTGCACACCCATATCGATGCAATCGTCAACTACAGCTCCGTCCAGCGGGATATCGGCATTGAATTCGGCGTACCACCCGAGAAGCTCCACCTTCTCCTTCAGCCAGTCGATGAAGAGTTTTGGCAGCCCGATGGCGAAGGCGACCCGAACATGGTGTGCGCCGTCGGGTATGAGGCGCGTGACTACGACACGCTTCTCGCCGCAATTCGTGGGCTTCCGGTACGTCTGGAGGTCGCGGTCGGAAGCTCTGTCCTCGCCGGTGCACGTGGCCGCGTCGGGGACCTCGGCGCTGTCGACGACGGTCGAGTAGCGGTTCACCGCCAGCTACCTCACAGCGCTCTGAGAGATCTTTACGCACGGTCACGCATCGTTGTCGTCCCGCTCAAAGATGTCGACCAAGACGCCGGCGTGACGGTGATCACGGAAGCCTTGGCGATGGCCAAACCGGTAGTCGTCACGCAATCGCACGGACAGGTCGACATTGTGCGGGACGGTGAGAACGGAACGCTCGTGCCGCCCGGGGACCCCGCTGCCATGCGCGCAGCACTCGAGCGCCTCTTGGCTGATCAGGCCGCGTGTCAGCTCATGGGACGAGCCGGCCGCCGGCTTGTGTGCGAGGGCCACACGCTTGAACGATACGTCGAGGCGCTCGCAGAGACCGTCTCCCGCGCCGCCTCGCCTTCGTGCAGGGAGCTGCCGTGAGGAGCTGTCGGTGAGGGAGCTCGACCGTGAGCTGCCGCGCCTGGTGCTTCGCCGCGCCGGGCGAGAGCTCCGCCGAACTCGGTCGCTCCTCGGCCCCCCTAGGAGCGTCCGAGCGTATCTCGACACGCACGGGGTTCGGAAGCTGCAGCTCGGTGCGGGCCCGACCGAACTCCCGGGCTGGCTGAACACCGACCGCGACCCGGGAACACGACAAGCTGTCTACCTGGACGTGACTCGCCGATTCCCGCTTCCCAACGCGTCCTTCGATTACATCCTGAGCGAACACCAGATCGAGCACCTCTCGTACAGGAACGGCCTGTTCATGCTGCGCGAGTGCTTGCGAGTGCTTCGGCCAGGCGGCCGCGTCCGCATCGCAACCCCGGACCTCGCCACGATCGCAGGTCTTGCAGCACATGAACTAAGTGACGATCAGCGGCGTTACGTTCGCTGGACGATCGAGACGTTCGTACCTGAGGCTCCCCGAGATCTCCCTGCTTTTACGATCAACAATGCCTTCCGCAATTGGGGTCATCGCTTTCTCTACGACGAGCCAACGCTCGCTCACGCACTTCGTTCTGCAGGTTTTACCGATATTCGTCGGCACACGGTAGGCGAGAGCGAAGATGAGTCCCTGCGGGGCCTGGAATCCCACGGTGTTCTCGATGGTGATGGAGCGATGATTCGATTCGAGACCATGGTCCTGGAGGCGGCCCGACGAACATCTGCCGCGGCGATAGCCGACGCAGATGTGTAGACCGCCAAACTCTGCTCGCGTTGCTGCGGTTGTGGGGACGCGCCCGGAGGCGATCAAGCTCGCGCCGGTACTCCTCGCTGCTCGGGAGGAGTCGATTCTCGATACGTGTCTGATCTCCACGGGGCAGCACCGAGAAGTCCACGACCAGGTGCTCGAACTCTTTGGCCTGACACCCGACATCAGAGTCGAGGTCATGGACCACGGGCAGAGCCTCGCACGTCTTTCTGCCCGCTGCCTGGTTCAACTCGAACAGGCGCTGCTCGAGAGCGAACCCGATGTCGTCTTGGTACAGGGCGATACAACCTCCGCCGCAATGGCGGGTCTCGCTGCCTTCTACGCACGCATACCGGTCTGGCATGTGGAGGCAGGGCTCCGGACCAGCACCGCCGACATGCCCTTCCCTGAGGAAATGAACCGGCGACTCCTCGCGCGGATCTCGTCGTTTCATCTCGCCCCGACGGAAAGGGCGCGACAGAACTTGCTTCGCGAAGGTTTGGCCGATGAAGCGATTGCGGTCACAGGGAATACCGGCATCGACGCGCTGTTTGCGGCACTCCGCGCTCGGCAGGAATTCAAGGACCCCTTCCTGAGCGCGGCGACGGTGGAAGCAGGGCCGATTCTCGTGGTCACCGCGCATCGGCGCGAGAACTGGGGAACGGGGATCAGAAGTGTGGCGGCGGCATGTCGGGACTTGCTCGAGGCGTTCCCCGACCTTCGGGTGATCCATGCTGCCCACCCCAATCCATCCGTTCGCGCCGATGTGGAGGCGGAGCTTCAAGGCCATCCCCGGGCCGTCCTCGTCGATCCCGTCGACTACGGCGACTTCGTCCGCCTGCTTGCCCGCGCCGCCGTAATCGTCACCGACAGCGGAGGTATTCAGGAAGAGGCTCCTTCGTTCGGAGTACCGGTGCTCGTAACTCGGGCCGAGACTGAACGCCTGGAAAGCCTGGATGCCGGGCTCTCCCGTGTTGTGGGGCCGGACCGCGAGGCCATCGTCGCGTCGGTCAGTCGTATCCTCCGCGATCCTGTCGATCCCGACCCGAGTCGAATGGAGAACCCTTACGGGGACGGGAACGCAGCCAGGCGGATCGTCGACCTCCTCATCGGCCGACTCTTCGCCGCGAGGAGCGCGGCGCCTGAGCGCGCGGGCGCCCTTGCCGAAGGTCGGTCCCTACATATTCCGTGACGCGCTCCCCTTTACCCCGGCCGAGTCACGACTTCTCGGGCGTACCGGTCGTGGCATTCTCTTCCAACGATTGGTCTGACATTCCGTCGAGCACCTCGCATCTGATGAGGCAACTCGCTCGCTCACGGACCGTTCTCTACATCGACACGATCGGGATTCGCACCCCCCGCCTAACTGGACGCGATGCTCGGCGAGCCCTGGACAAACTGCGCCGCGCATTGAGCGGCGCTCGGCGAGTCGATCGGAACCTCTACGTGTGGTCGCCGATCGTGATTCCCTTGCACGGTTCGGGAACAGCGCGACGGCTGAACGCAGGGCTCCTCGGGTTCCTGACCCGACGGGTCATGCAGCGTTTGGGCATGCGCAGTCCGATCGTGTACGTGGCGCTTCCGAGCGCCCTCGACGCCGTGACGCAGCTTCCGCGTACGGCTCTCGTCTACCACTGCGTCGACGACTACCGCGAGTTCACGGGCGCCCCGCGAGCGGCATATCGCAGTATGGAGGACAGGCTCGTGCGGCTGGCCGATCTGACGGTGGTCTCGTCTCCGCGCCTCCTCGAACTTCGGAAGGAAGGCGCTCGCAGCATCGTCTATATCCCCCACGGTGTCGACCTCGAATGGTTCGAGGGATTTCTCGAGAGCGACGTTGTGCTTCCTGACCTGGATGGGCTCGCAAACCCGATTGCCGGCTTCGTCGGCCGCATCGGCGACTGGATCGATCTCGACCTCGTCTGCCGGTGCGCTCAGGAGATGCCTGGCTGGTCGTTCGTCATCGTCGGCCCGACGAACGTCGACCTCGAACGATATGCAGGCTTCTCGAACCTCGTGTTCCTAGGCCCGAAGCCGCACGAAGACATTCCGCACTACATCAAACGCTTTTCCGTCGGCCTACTCCCCTTCGTCGACAACGACGTCAGTGCGAGCGTGAATCCCCTCAAGCTCTACGAGTACCTGGCTGTCGGAAAACCTGTCGTCTCGACTACGTCGCTCGACATGTCGGAGTTCGCAGATGTCGTTGAAGTCGCGCGACCCGACGATTTTCCTGCGGCGATACGAGCGGCCCACGAGGCGGATACCCCAGAACGCGGCGAGGCGCGTCGCAGATTCGTGAGCAACTACTCGTGGGAGTCGATCGCCGATCGGTTGGTCGGCGCGCTCGAAGGGGCGGTCGCCGCTCAACAGCAGAGTCGAGAACGGTGAGAAAAGCGATCTCAGACGGTCCCGAGGGCGATATAGCACGGATCGGAGCACTCGACCAGCGCTCTCAGGAACGGCTTGACATCCAGCTTGAGGCTGCGATGGCTTGGCTCTGTGTCGCGCAGGACCGCGACGCCGATGCCGGAGTGGCGGGCAGCTACACGCTGCTGAAGGGCTGGACGAAGTCCTATCCGGAGACGACCGGCTACATCATTCCGACCTTCCTCGCCTACGCTCGTTACTCGGAGCGAGAGGAGTTCGTCGAGCGGGGCATCCGGATGGCCGATTGGCTCCTCTCCGTCCAATCGCCGGACGGATCGTTCGGCGGGGGCGTGGTCGGCGGCAAAGCTTGGGCCAGTGTCTTCGATACCGGTCAGATCCTCTTCGGCCTTCTCGAGACCCATCGCGCGACGGCAAGCAGCGTTTACCTCGATGCGGCGATCTCTGCCGGGAAGTGGCTCGTTGCCGCTCAGGATGGCGACGGAAGCTGGCCCGGCCGTTACGACTTCATGGGGAGGCGGCATGCGTACAACGCACGAGTAGCCTGGCCTCTTCTGCTCTTGGGCGACGTTTCCGGGGAGGGTCTGTTTACCGCAGCTGCTGCGAGGCACGTGAGCTGGGTGCTCGAACACACACACCCGGACGGGTTTGTCGACCGGTCGGCGTTCGATCCCGACGGGACCTATGGGTTTCGCAGAAGCATCACTACGATCCTCCGCGACCGCAACGTGCCGTCGTTCTATACGACTGCGTCACTGCACACGCTCGCTTACGCGCTCGAAGGACTCCTGGAGTCAGCTCGGCTGCTCGGACACCGGGAAGCCTTCGACAGCGCGCAGAAGGGCGCAGCGGCACTTGCACAGCACGCTCGTACGGGCCTTCTCGCCGGTTTCTACGGGCCTGGCTGGACTCCGCTGTCTCGAAGTCTCTGTCTGACGGGAGCCGCACAGATGGCACTGGTGTGGATGAGACTCCAAGAAGAGGGCGACCAGTTCGTCGAGGCAGCCGATCGAGCGATCGGCGTGCTTCTGGACTCACAGCGCCTGCGAGACCGACCAGATTGGCTCTTCGGCGCCGTTGCCGGTTCGAAACCCCTCTATGGTCGATACCTACCGTTCCGGTATCCGAACTGGGCGGTGAAGTTCACCGCCGACGCCTACCTTGCGCGGCTCGAGCTCGCCAGCGTCCGGCGCAGACAGCACCTCTCTCGTTGGAGCCCAACTTGACGGGTGCGCACACGACGATGACGGAGGTCAGGAGAAACGTCCCCTGGACGCTGCTGACCTACGTGATGAACCGAGGAATCACCCTGGCCGTCACGATCATCCTCGCCCGGCTGCTGAGTCCCGCGGACTTCGGGCTGGTCGCGCTCGCCCTGACGATCATGTTCATCTTCAACATCGCTAGCGGCCTCGGCCTCGCCAATGTACTCATCACCGAGCGCGACCTGGACAAGCGAGTAGCCGGGACGTTGCTCACGATGATGGTCGTCTCGGGGGCGATCGTCGCACTCGTCGTGGTAGCGGTTGCACCTGCGATGGCCGCGCTCTTCGACGAGCCCAACCTCGAGGACGTCTTGGCTGCCGTCGCGCCCATCATCCTCATCACATCTTTCACCTGGTTTTACGACTCGCTGCTCCAGCGGGAACTGCGCTTCGCTCGGCGACTGGTCGCGTCGATCACCGAGAACGCGGTTTACGCTGCCGTCGCTCTGGGGCTGGCCATCGGAGGAGCAGGGTATTGGAGCCTCGTCGGCGGCCAGCTCGCCGGGGCAACCGCCGCGGCAACAGCCTTCGCCGTACTTGCGACGATCAGACCCCGGCCGGCCTTTCACGCCAAGATCGCGCGTCGGGCAGTCTCGTCCGGAAGTGGCTTCCTCCTTCAAACCGGCTTTGGCTTCGTTCAGCAGAACGCGGACTTCATCATCGTCGGGAAGATGCTTGGGCCGACTCCGCTTGGCCTCTACTCGGCGGCCTACCGGATCGGCGACCTCCCCTATTCCGCCATCGCCGATCCAGTATCGCGTGTGACATTTCCGGCATTCGTGCGGCTGCACTGGGCGGGAAAGGCTGTGGGAGAGAATTTTGTCCGGGCAACTCGAATCGTGATCTTCGTCAGCGCCCCGATCGGGATCCTGGTCAGCGCAACTGCACACCCTTTCGTCGAGACCATCCTGGGCGAGAAATGGCTCCCGATGGCCCCCGCTCTGGCCATCTTCGGCATCTGGGCGGTGATGCGATCGATCGAGGGCAGCATGGCCTGGTTCCTGAATTCGCTCGGTCAGGCACGCGTTGTCGGGATCGTGTCGGCCGCACTCGTCGCACCGCTCGTGGCTGGAATCGTGCTGGCAGCGCTGGTCGGGATCACCGCCGTGGCAGCTGTGATCCTTGCGCACACTCTTGTCCTTCTCGGAGTGCTCGCCGTGGCGATCGAGCGACATGCGGGCGTAACAGTGACTGCACAGCTGCTGGCCGCCCGTGGCATCCTCGTTGCCTCGGCTGTGGCATGGCTCGTTGCGGCTTCCATCTCGCGCGGCTCGGAGTCCACGCTCTCGCCGATAGTTGCTCTGCTACTCGGCGCCTTTCTGGGCCTGCTCGCGTATGTGATCGTCATCCAACTCCTCGACGGCCAACTCCTTCGCGATTCCCTCGCACAGCTCAGACAGATCCGGGGCAAAGTTTCGCGCACGCCTCCGGAGCCCTTGGCCGAGCCGGGAGCCGACACGGAGTCTGGCCGGGTCCATGCTCAGCGAACCACCTGATGCCGTCCGAGAACCTGCGCGCCAGGGCGGCACGGTACAAGGGAGGCCTCGAGTACTTCGTACTGACGACCGTCGGCTTGATCCCCTCCCACGTTGCCCGAAAGGCTCTGTACAGGCTTTTCGGGATGAAGATCGATCGCTCTGCCTGGATCTATGCGCGCTGCGAGGTCCGTTCTCCTCATGGCATCACGATCGGTGCGAACTCCGTGATCGGCATCGACGGGATCCTCGACGGGCGTGGCGGCATCGCAATTGGTCGCAATGTCAATCTCTCGAGCGAGGTGGCCATCTGGACCGCTGACCACGACGTCAACCATCCACTGTTTCGGTTTCGTGCGGAGCCGGTCGTGATCGAGGACTTCGCGTGGCTCAGCTTCCGGGCGACGGTCCTCCCAGGCGTCACCATCGGCAGAGGCGGCGTCGTTGCCGCCGGATCGGTCGTGACAAAGGATGTTCCCCCGCACGCAATCGTCGCCGGCGTTCCTGCCAAGGTCATCGCCACGCGGACGGACGATTTGCGTTACACGCCTGCCAAGCCGCCACCGTTTCTCTAGCTTGGCCCCGTTCTTGAGACTGCGATCGGTTTCCCGGACGGCGATGGAGGATGCGCCGGTGTTCATCGTGGGGGCTCCCCGCAGCGGAACGAGCCTGCTCTACCGCATTCTCCAGCGCCACAGCGCCTTTAAGCCAAGCAGTCTCAACCTCGAGGAGACCGACATCTTCCAGCACATCTGGCGGCTCCCGTTCGTACGAGGCCACCGCCCAACCAGTCTCTTCAACTACATGCTCTGCGACGAGAACGCCTATCGCGCCTTCGTCGAGACGATCCGGCCCCTGCGGATGCTGTCGGCTGTGCTTCTTATCCCGAACGCAGTGCTTCGGAACGGCGCGACATGGTGGTGGCGGAGCGTGAACCAGAGCGATCTCGTCCTCCGTGCCTACTTCCACTTCGCGAAGCACGCCCGCGGCTGCAACCGGCTGGTGGAGAAGACAACGGAGAACTGGCGCTTCACAGATCGCCTCGTCGGAGCGTTCCCTCGTTGCCGCATGCTGTATCTCTCCCGGCACCCCGTCGAGCAGTTCGCCTCGTACCGCAGGCGGCTGAAGGACGACCCGAGTGCACGCTGGGCGGCTCTGAGCGTCAGTCGATTCTGTTCAGACTACGAGACGTCGACACAGCGAGTGCTACGGGCATGCGAGGACGGCTCATCGCTTCTCGTCCTCCGTTACGAGGAGCTCACGTCGCAGCCCGAGGAGACGTTCGGCCGAATTTGCGAGTTCGTCGGCGTGCCGGTCGAGCTGGAGGCGTTGCACGAGACGAATCCGGAAGGGATCGAATGGGCTCCGGATCCGCACCTGTTCGGCGACATCACTGCAACGACGAAGCAGTGGCGCGACCTGATGACGCCGAGCGAAGCCGCGGAAATCGAGAAGCGTCTTGCTCCCCTCATGAAAACGCTGGGTTACACGCCGCTCGCGCGCTAGCGGCGCTAGAGAATCCCGGCCTCGCGGAGTCGCCGCGCCGCTTCAGGCGAAGGCACTGCGTCGAGGATGGGCGACCGCCCTGCGATGTTCTGTCGCGCGTTTACCCCGAGCGGGCCGCCTCGAGCAGCTCCGTCGCGCTCCCCTTAGCCGCAAGGTAATCGGTGCCCCTGGCAATCGGACTTGCCTCGGCGACACGTTGAAGGCCGCGTTCAGGATCGATTTCCCAGAACGACTCGTAGCCGAACTCCAGGAGCGGCCGCTGGACGTCTGACGGCGTCAACGAACGATCGCGCAAGCATTCATCATTGACCTCGAACGCAACGATCGGGGCGTCCGCAGCACTCAAAATCGCTTCGCCTCCGCGAAAGACTTCGAGCTCGTCGCCCTCGACGTCGACCTTCAAGAAGTCGATGCGGGCGATCCCTCTTTGAGCGACGTACCGGTCGAGCGTCGTCATTCGGCACTCGTGAGACGAAGCATCCTTGCGGCCGAGCCGGCTGGAAGAGGCGTGTCCCATTGGTAGATCCGAGAACGTGTGGACCTCGAAGGTACCGAAGTCCCGGCCGAGACCGGAGACGTTGAGTTCAACGATTGATTCGAGACCGTTGAGAGCGATCGTGTCAGCAGCGAGGCTTGCGAACTGCGGCACCGGCTCGAAGGCGTGCACCTGCCCAGACTCGCCGACGAGTTTCCCGAACAACGCCGAATACCATCCGTAGCTTGCTCCGACGTCGAACACGACGTCCCCGGGCGAAATCAGCCTGCTGTAGACGCGGGAGTTCGGCTCCTCATACTCCCCGAACAAGAACGGCCAGATAAAGGCTGCATCCTTCTGAAGCCGAAGCTTCAGTCCGTGGCGGCACTGCGTGACTACACCGTGGGGGATCGCCCGGATGATCGGTTCTGGCGGCCCGGGGTACGGCCCGCTGAGCGAGCCTCCCAGCAGGACACTCGACAGGCGTACCTGCCCCTTGCGGAAAGGATAAAGGCGAAGGACGGGGCGCACGGTACGCACCCATGCTGTTTCGAGGGCTCGAGGCATTGGCGACTATGTTGCCAATGGCTTCGCCGGTTGGACGACTCAACGCTCCGTGCGCGCTCGCAGCCCCTCGAGCGAAGTGCGCTCTACTAGCCTGTCACGAAGTCCGAAAAAATCGTAGCAGCAGGCTTCGCAGCGTAGGTGGTGTCGAACAGGCCGCTCTGATACTCGGTCCCGTGATCAACGTCAAGGAAGTACGTCGCGACCGTAACGTAGGGGTACTGAGTCCGGATCATCTCCAGCGACCGTCCCAGGTACTGGGCCTGCAGAGCAGCGCCAACTTCTGCACTCGACCACCCCCATTCAGTGACCCACAGGGGGACGTTGCGATTGGCCGCGACGAGCAGGTCATGGTAGGCGCCGATATCGTCGAAGTTCGCGTGCCACTGCCAGTGGACATCGGGGGCGTGGCCAGCCGTTGAATACGGGTGGATCGCGACGTAGTTGAACTTCACTCCCTGAGCAATGAGTCCTTTCAGGAAGGTGCCGCCGGGGACATCGAGATCGCAGCAGAAGTCTGTCATCCCCCCGACCGAAACCTGCGCTTTGCCATCGACGGAGAGAATCGCGCTGCGGACTGCAGTGAAGAACTTCGAGTACTGCGAGATGCTCGGCTGAGGTCTCCAGGTGAAGTGCTCGTTCTCCTCGTTCCAGATCTCCCACTTCGAGACGCGGCCCTTGTACCGGGAGACAGCTTTCTTAAGGAAGGCGGCGTACGCCTTGACCCAGTTCGAGTACGCCTGAGCGTCGGTCGGGACGTAGTACTGGTTGTCCGGCTGCCCGGGCGCGGTTCCGTTCGCCCAGGACGGCGACCCGACTACGACGAAGAGGGGCTCGATCCCCTTCGCTCTCAGACTGTCGACGACGCTATCGGGAATCGACCAGTCATAGGTGCCCGGCGTTGCCTCGATCCGGCTCCAGAGAAGGCTGTTGCGTGAGATCTGGGCATGCACGGCGGCCGCCGCTGCGATCCCCTTTGCGCGGCGCCAGTCGTATCCGTCATACGTCAAGTCCTGGTGGACACCGAATTGGGTCTTCGGGGCCGGAGCAGATCCCGAGACTGCGGCGAATGCCGGAACAGCGAGCATGCCCGCGGCGAGGACGAGCAAGCCGAGCAGGACCCTGGGGCGGCGCGGGCCGACGACCCACATGTGAGGCTAGTCGGCATCTGGCAAGCTCAACTTGACCCAATTTCAGGGATCCGGCGCCGCCCGCTCCAGCCTCCGGGGAGGCATAGGGTGTGCGGATGACTCGGACCGACGCTGACTCGGTGGGAGTGGTCGTTCCGACCTACAAGGGGCGCCAACACCTTTCCCGTTGCCTGGGTCCTTTCCTTGAGTCTCCGCTGAGACCCCGGATCCTCGTCGTCGATTCGTCTTCCGGGGACGGCACCGTCGAGGAAGCCGAGCGCCTCGGTGCAGAGACGCTCGTCGTGCCACGCCACGAGTTCAACCACGGCGCAACACGAGAGCTTGCGCGCCGACAGCTGGCCACGGACATCGTCGTTATGGTCACGCAAGACGCATACGCAAAGGACGACGAGACCCTTCGCCGACTCGTCTCACCTCTCATCGCCCGGGACGCGGCCGTGGCCTACGGACGACAGATTCCAAGGCCCGGGGCCGGGACGTTCGAGACGTTTCTCCGCGCCTTCAACTATCCGCCCCATAGCAACATTCGCGCGTTGGCAGACGCCCCGACATACGGGGCGGGCCTCTTCTTCTGCTCAAACGCCTTTGCAGCGTGGCGCCAGCATGCTCTCGACGAGATCGGCGGCTTCCGGACGACTCTCTCACATGAGGACGCAATCGCAGCTGCGCTGCTTCTGAAGGCCGGCCATCGGATTGCGTACGTCGCTGAGGCTATCGTCGAGCATTCGCACCCGTACAGCATGATTGGGGACTTCAGGCGTTATTTCGATGCTGGCTACGCGAGAACTGAATACGCCCAAGAGCTGTCATTCGCCGGTCCCCATGCCGCCATCGGCGCGCGGTACGCCAGCGACCTATTGGGCGAGATCGCCGGTTCGAGACCGTGGGCCATTCCTTATGCAGTCGCGCACATAGCCCTCAAGGGTGTCGGGTACTTCAGCGGCTCGCGAGCAGTCGGCAGATCGTCATGGATTGCCAGACGGCTGAGTGGCCAGGATTACTTCTGGAATTCCGACTTATCACAGCCGCACAGGTAATTCGCATCGTCATCACCGGACTAGCTGCGAGGGAGTAGGCGTCTCCGCGCGGCTGAGGTGCAAGCGCCGTCGCCCCGGTAACGCAAGCGGCGGGCTTGCGCCCGCCGCTCGAACTCCCTGTGCCGCAGGGTGATTGCCGTCAGTCCCTCGGGCAGGAGAGTCTCCCTTCTCGTATCGGCATTCGGCTCGGACGCATGAGTCCGAACCGTCACTACAGTGCGAGCCATGCCCGGTGTTCTCGATCGCATCCGCAACGGGCCGCCTCTCGTCGCCGACGGTGGGATGGGACCGCTGCTGTCGGCTGCCGCGCCGCGGCTCCGCTGTCCTGAGGAGGCGAACCTGCGTGCCCCGGACACGGTTGTCTCGCTGCACCTGAGCTTCATCAACGCCGGCGCCGAACTGATCGAGACGAACACATTCGGGGCGAACCGCCCGAAGCTCGCCGCGCGCTACCTCGAGGACGATTTCGCAGCGATCAACGAGGCGGGGGTGAAGCTGGCCCGCGACGCTCGGCAGGTCTCGGGCCGCGAGGTGTTCATCGCCGGCTCGATCGGGCCGCTCGGCGAGAACGAAGAGGCGTGGCCCGAGGATCGTGGCCCCGCCTTCGTCGAGCAGGCGCGGCTGCTCGCCGGGCGGGGCGTCGACCTGTTCATGGTCGAGACCTTCTTCGACCTGGAGGAGCTCGTGACCGCGATCGAGGCGGTGAGATCGGTCTCCGACCTGCCGGTCGTCGCGCTGCTGACCTTCGGCGAGGATGCCGAGACGATCGGCGGCGTCGGGGCGGCCCAGGCGGCCGAGCGGCTCGCCGCGCTCGACGTGGCCGCGATCGGCGCGAACCACGGCGCGGGACCGGCATCCGCGCTGACGGCGCTCCAGGCGATGGGCGGCCGCGGACGGCCGCTGGCGGCGCTCCCGAACATCGGCCTCGCGAGCATGTCGGGCGGCCGGGTGATCTACCCGCACGCCGCCCCCGAGTACTTCGCCGAGTTCGCCGCGCATGCGCGGGAGCTCGGCGCGACGGTGATCGGCGGCTGCTGCGGAACGACGCCGACCGAGATCGGCGCGATCCGTGGGGCGCTCGACGACGATCGGGCGCCTCGCGCGCCGCTCGAGGTCGCCGAGCGCGAGCTGGCGGCGGCCGTCGAGCGCGAGGAGGTGGAGACGCGACTGGCCGCCGACCTCCGTGAGGGCAGGTTCGTCACCTCGGTACAGGTCGATCCGCCGCTGGGCGCCAACTACGCCGGCCTGCTCGAGGTCGCCGCCGCGATCCACGAGGCCGGGATCGGCGCGTACGTCGACGTCAACGACAACGCCACCGCCCGCGTCGGGATGAACCCGCTGATCGTCTCCGCGGCGATCGAGCGGATGGTCGGGATCGAGACGATCCCGCACCTGACGCCGCGCGACACGACCGTGATGGGGCTCGAGGCGGTGCTGCTCGGGGCGCACGCCGAAGGGATCCGGAACGTCCTCGCCGTCACGGGCGACCCGCCCGACATCGGCGACTACGCCGAATCCGGCGGCGTCTATGAGGTGGACGCGATCGGGCTGACCCACCTGATCGCGCAGCTGAACCGCGGCGAGAACTTCAACGGCAAGGCGATCGACGCTCCGACCTCGTTCTTCACGGGGGTGGCGCTGAACCCGAACGCCGACGACCCCGACCTCGAGCTCGACCGTTTTCGCCGGAAGATCGACGCCGGCGCCCGGTTCGCGATGACGCAGATCGTCTACGACGTCGACCAGCTCGACCGCTTCCTCGACCGGCTCGGCGGCCCCTCGCCGATCCCCATCGTCCTCGGCGTCTTCCCGCTGACCAGCTATCGCCTGGCGCTACGGCTCCACAACGAGGTGCCGGGCATCGTCGTCCCCGACGAGCTCCAGGAGCAGCTGCGCGAGGCCGGCCCGCGGGAATCCGAGGTCGGCTTCGCCCACGCACGAGAGCTGCTCGCGGCAACCCGGGACCGCGCGGCGGGTGTCTACGTGGTCGCGCCGTACAAGAAGCCTCTGTCGGTGCTCGAGCTGATCCTGTAAGGGACAAGCCCAGGGCGTGTCCCTTACAGTTAGTCGCCGGCGAGCACGATGCCCTGCAGACGGCTCATGAACAGCAGGGCCGACGGAGGCTTCCACGTCCCGAGCGTGGCGCCCGGAGCGAGGCAGTCGACCTCGACGTCCTCCAGCCAGAGACGGCCGAGATTCGCGAGGGTGACGGCGTCGTCGACGGGCGCGTGGATCGTGCCGCGCACGCGGTACGTGCCGGTGAACACGTCCGCTGGGAGCTCGTGCTTGCCGACATCGGCGTACTCCATCAGCGCCTCGCGCCCCTCGTCGTCGACCGGCGCAACCGCGATCAGGCCGTCGTACACCTCGCCGATCCCCCAGATCGAGCCACGCGGCGCCGGGTCGGTGTCGCCGCGCGCCGCGCGCATGGTCACGTCGGTGAGCCCGAAGATCCGGATCAGGTTCTGCCCGGACAGCTCGGCGGTGCCCTCGACCAGGTAGTCCAGCGTCAGCACCTGGACGCGGTGCGTGGAGCCCTTCTTCGACCCGAACGGCGACACGTCGTGATCCTAAGGCGCGCAGGCGCCCGTCGACACCGGGGCGAACGCGCGATCGAGGACCTTGCGCACGACTGAGGCGGGGATCCCGTAGCCGCCGGTGCTGCCGACCCGCGAGGCGAAGACGGTCATCTGGACGCGGCCGTCGCTGTCGATCGCAGGCCCGCCGGAGTTCCCGTGCCGCACCACCCCGGCGAGGCTGGTGATGCTCCGCTCCACCGGCCCGTGCCCGTAGGCGTCGTCCGTGAGCACCTTCTCCGTCCGGCCGACACGGCCCGGCTCGACGTCGAGCGGTCCGTTCAACGGGTAGCCGACGATCCCGACCGGTCGCTTTTCCTCCGGGTCGGCCAGCGCGAGCGGCGCCGCCGAGAGCCCCCGCACGCGCAGAACCGCGACGTCGTTCTTCGGATCGAACCCGATTGCCTCTGCGGTCAGCCGCTGCTCGGTGCCCGGAGGAACGACCGAGGTCGAGCGCTCGCCCGCGACGACGTGCGCGGCGGTGACGACGACACCGGGGGCCGCCACCCAGCCGCTGCCGGAGATGCCCAGCCCGCACGCGGAGCCGAGCACGCGCACGACGCTGTGGGTCGCCGCCCGGACGGCGCGGTCGCCGGCGATCGGGCCGTCGAGCGGGCCGGGGGGAATCTCCGGACCCGCGATCGACGGGAACGGGTCGACGCGGGCGAGGGCGTGCAGCAGCCGGTCGGAGGGGACGATCGAGTTGAGCTGCCGCAGCAACGCCGAGCGCTGGACGTCGCGCCGGAGGCTCGGCTGGCCCGGGAGCAGGAGCGCCGTGGCACCGAAGACCCAGACGAGCGCGAGGCCGGCGGCCGCACCGAGCACGAGCCCGCCCGCGCTGTCCAGCGCCCGCAAGGGGGGGAAGCGCAGGCCCGACCGGAAGAGCGTCCCGACCATCGACCCGACCGTCTCCAGCACCATCGCCCCGACGACCGCGCCGGCGAGGCCGACCAGCGGTGCGTACGGCGAATGCGAGCCGCCGGGGAGGACGACCTTGGCGACGTGCGCGCCCATAACCGCGCCGAGGAGGATGCCCGCAATCGCCAGCACCCCCGCGACGAGCCCCTTCCGCAGCCCGACGATCCCGGCGACCGCGACGACGACGAGCAGGATCCAGTCCAGCCTGGTCACTCTCCGAGGTTAGACGGCCGGCCCTGGGACTCCTCTCGGGCGTGAGCCGAGACCAGCCTGCGGGGACAGACCCCTCCGGGGTCAGTCCCTTGCCCCGCTTATGATCGGCGCTCGCCGATGGCGCTGCTCGAGCTCGAAAACGTCGAGGCCCGGTACGGCCCCATCCGGGCGCTGCACGGGGTCTCGCTCGCCGTCGAGGAGGGGCAGGCGGTCTCGCTGCTCGGCGCGAACGGGGCGGGGAAGACGACGACGCTGAGGTCGATCTCCGGGACGGTGCGCGCGAACGGCGAGATCGCGTTCGCCTCGAAGCGGATCACCGGCCGCGCGCCCGAGGCGGTCGCCCGGCTCGGGATCGCGCACGTCCCCGAGGGCCGGGGCATCTACGCCGAGCTGACCGTCTGGGAGAACGTCCTCCTGGGCGGGTCGACGCGGCGCGAGCGGCGCGCGATCAAGCGCGACGCCGAGGCGGCACTCGCACACTTCCCGCGCATCGCCAGCCGCCGCAAGCAGCAGGCGGGCACGCTCTCCGGCGGCGAGCAGCAGATGCTGGCGCTCGCACGCGCGCTCGTCGCGCGCCCGCGGCTGCTGATGCTCGACGAGCCCTCGCTCGGGCTCGCGCCGACCGCGGTGCAGGAGTTCTACCGGGTCGTCCGCCACCTGAACCAGGAGGAAGGATTGACCGTGCTGGTCGTCGAGCAGAACGCGCGGATCGCGCTCGCCTCCACCCAGCACGCGTACGTGCTCGAGGTCGGACGCGTCGCCATGAGCGGCCCGAGCGACGAGCTCTCCCGCGACGAAGGCGTGCGCGCCTCCTACCTCGGCTACTGAGGAGCAACGGTGACGCAGTTCTTCCAGTACATCGTCGTCGGGCTCGCGAACGGCGGCGTGTACGCGACGCTCGCGCTCGCGCTCGTCCTCATCCACCGCGCGACCGGGATCGTCAACTTCGCGCAGGGCGAGATGGGCATGTTCTGCACGTTCATCGCCTGGGCGCTGATCACCCACCACGGCGTTCCCTACTGGACCGCGTTCTTCCTGACCCTGCTGATCGCGTTCGTCGGAGGCGCCGCCACCTACAAGGTCGTGATCCAGCCGCTCTCACGCACCGGCGAGCTGACGGTGGTGATGGCGACGATCGCACTCTTGATCATCCTGAACGGGCTGGCCGGGTGGATCTGGTCGCCGGAGGTGAAGTTTCTGCGCAGCCCGCTGTTCGCGCCGGGGGACTACTTCGACATCGGAGGCGTGATCGTCAACAAGCAGGACCTGGGCGTGATCGGAATCTCGCTGGTCTGCGTCGCGATCGTGTTTGTCTTCTTCCGGTTCACCCGGCTCGGGCTGCAGATGCGGGCGTCGGCGGTCGGGCCGGCGACGAGCCGCCTGCTGGGAATCCGGGTGGCGATGATGCTGAGCATCGGCTGGGGGCTGGCGGCGGTCCTGAGCGCGGTCTCGGGGATGATGGCCGCCAGCCGGCTCGAGCTCGACCCGAACTTCATGCTGATCATCCTCACGTACGCGTTCGCGGCGGCGGTGCTCGGCGGGATCGACAGCCCGGTCGGCTCGGTGGTGGGCGCGTTCATCATCGGAATCGGGATCAGCCTGCTCAGCGGCTACGCCTCGTCATTCCTCGGCACCGAGCTTCAGCTGCCGCTCGCGCTCGCCGTGCTGATGCTCGTCCTGATCGTGCGACCGGCCGGCCTGTTCGGGCACGTGGTCGTGAGGAGGGTGTAGTGCAGCCCTTCGGCGCGAACCGGATCCTCTGGCGCGTGCTCGCGCTCGCGGCTGTGCCGCTGCTCGTCGTCTTCCTGCCGAAGGCGTTCAACGACTACTTCAACTACCGGCTCGCGTTCGTCGGGATCTACTTCATCGCGATCGTCGGCCTGAACGTCCTCACCGGCTACAACGGCCAGATCTCGCTCGGCCACGGGGCGTTCATGGCGATCGGCGCGTACACGACGGCGATCCTGAACGTCAACTACGGCGTCGGCGTCTACTGGACGATCCCGATCGCCGGGATCCTGACGGGCGCCTTCGGCTTCCTGTTCGGGTTCCCGGCGCTGCGACTGTCCGGCGTCTACCTCGCGCTCGCGACCTTCGGCCTGGCCACGTCGATCCCCCTCGTCGCCAAGCGGTTCGAGGGCTTCACGGGCGGCGGTCAGGGCAAGACGATCGCGCTGCCGTCGTCGCCGATCGGCGGCCTCTCGACCAACGAGTGGCTCTCGTACCTGACCTGGGCGGTCGCGGGGCTGATGTTCGGCCTGGCCTGGTTCCTGCTCCGGGGGTCGCTCGGGCGCGCTTTCCGGGCCGTGCGGGACGCGCCGATCGCCGCGGTCTCTTCGGGCGTGAGCCTCGCCCGCTACAAGACGCTCGCGTTCGGGATCGCCGCCGCGTACGCCGGCGTCGCCGGCGCCCTGCTCGCGATCGCGATCGCGTTCGTGAACCCCGACACCTTCCCGGTGTCGCTTTCGATCCTGCTGCTCACCGGCGCGGTCGTCGGCGGGCTCGGGTCGCTGGAGGGGATGCTCTTCGGCGCGGTGTTCATCCAGTTCGCCCCCGGCTGGGCGGATCACCTGTCGAAGCACCTGCACTACAACGAGGCGACCGTCCAGTCGACGGTCTTCTACGGCCTCATCCTGCTGGCCGTGCTCTTCCTGATGCCGACCGGGGCGGCGGGGCTGTTCCACCAACTGGGATCTGCCTTGAAACGTCTAAGAGAGTGGTTGTACAGTCGCGCCGACTCACGCGCGACCGCGTGATCTCGAACGAGAAGGAGCGGAGATGAGAAGAGTGGTGTTCGCCCTCGGCGTCGTCGCGATCGGTGCGGCTGTCTTGCTCCCGGGGGCCATGGGCGGGAGCGCGGCGACACCAGGCGTGACGTCCAAGATCGTGACGATCGGCGGGACCTTCCCGTTCAGCGGGCCCGCGTCCAGCTACGCGCCGATCCCGGTCGGGATGCAGGCGTACTTCAGCTACGTCAACGCGAAGAAGACCAACGGCAAGCGCGGTGTCTTCGGCCGCCAGATCAAGTTCAACGCCGTCGACGACGGCTACAACCCGGCGCTGACGGTGCAGAAGACCAAGCAGCTGGTCGAGCAGGATCACGTCTTCGCGCTCGTCGGCGGGCTCGGCACCGAGCCGCAGGAGGCGGTCACCGCATACGCCAACCAGCAGAAGGTGCCCCAGATCTACGTCTCCACCGGCGCGACCGAGTGGGGTGCGCGCGACAAGCACGCGAGCCATCCGTGGACGATCGGCTGGCAGCCCGACTACCAGGCGGAAGGCGCGATCTACGGGCGGTACATCGTCAAGAACCTGCCCAGCGCCAAGATCGGGATCATCTACCAGAACGACAGCTACGGCCGTGACTACATCGACGGGCTGAGCTCGGGTCTCGGCTCGCACAAGAGCCAGATCGTCAGCCAGCAGGGCTTCGAGGTCACGGACACCTCCGTGACCAACCAGGTGATCGCCCTGCGGCGTGCGGGCGTCGACACGCTGATGATCTTCGGGACGCCGACGCCGACCATCCGCACCTACGCGACGATGGCGGCGGTCGGCTGGAAGCCGCAGAACATCTTCCTCAACTCGGTCTCCGCGACCGACGCGTTCATGTCGATCGCCGTGGCCCGCGCCGGCGCCGCCGAGGTGAACGGCTCGATCAGCACCTACTACACCAAGGATCCGGCGAACCCGTCCTGGTCGAACGACGCCGGGATGAAGCTGTACAAGTCGATCATGGCCAAGTACGCGCCCTCGAACGCGAGGGCCACGGACGGCCTGTACATCTACGGCATGGCCAAGGCGTACACGTTCGTGCAGGCGCTGAAGGCGGCCGGGCCGAACCCGACCCGCGCCGGTCTGATGAAGGCCGTGCTGAACATGAACGACAAGTCGAACCCGTTCCTGCTCCCCGGCGTGGTCACCAAGACCGGGAAGACGGACTTCTTCCCGATCTCCCAGCAGCAGCTGATCAGGTTCAACAACGGCAGCTGGTCGCCGATGGGGCAGATCACGGACACGCGTCCACGCGGCTAGGGATTCTCGTTTCGTGGGGGCGGGCCTGGTCGCCCGCCCCCACAGCTACCCGGGTGAGCGCGCACTCCCCTTCTCCGCCGAGCCGAATTAGGGCATGCTTTCCGCAATGACGGTTCTCCGGTGGGCGACCCTGAGTGCGATCGCGTTCTGCATCCTCGGCGGAGGGATCGCCTCGGCGGCGACGACACGGCTGAGCAAGGCCCAGTGGGCGGCGTACCAGAAGCAGTACACGGCCTTCACCGCGCGGACGACGAAGTCGGTGGCGACGTTCCGCCGCTGCTCGGTCGCCACGACCGGCTCGCGCGACGCACGCGCGATGCAGCGCTGCTTCGGAAACACGGCCGACCTCGAGCTGACGGTGACGCAGGGCCTGTCCACGATGCTGCACGGACTCCAGGTCAAGACCAGGGGGGCATGCAAGACCTCGCTGGGCAAGTACCTCCAGCCACTGTTCTTCTGGCAGTCCACGATCGTCGGGCTCAAGCGTGCCGTTCACTCGAACATCGCCAACGTCGCGACGATCGAGGGGAACGCGGCGCACGCCCGACAGGTCTATCCCCAGGTGACGGCGGCGGCGACGGGGTTCGCTCGCGCCTGCAAGCCGCTCGCCTAGCTAACGAGCCAGCGCCAGCGCGGTCTCGGCCAGGAGCGGCACGCCCTGCTCGAATCGGGCGGCGCCGGTGTCCTCCGCGGCCAGCTCGCCGCGGATGAACCGCCCGTAGATCGCCTCGCAGAAGACGGCCGCCTTCCAGAGCGCGAGCGCCTGGAACCACGCGAGCGGCTCGACGTCGCGGCCGCTCCGCTCGACGTAACGCGCCGCCAGCTCGCTTCGTGTCGGGAAACCCGGCGTCGCCGTGACCGGCGAGGTGCCGAGCGGATTGGTTTCGCCGCCCGGCTCGCTGTAGGTCGCCAGCAGGTAGCCGACGTCGGCGCGCGGATCGCCGACGGCGCCCATCTCCCAGTCGAGCACGGCGCGGATGCGCGTCGGCCGGTCCGGGTCGAGGATCATGTTGCCGAGCCGGTAGTCGCCGTGGACGACGGCCAGCGGCGCAGGCTCGGGCAGGTTCGCGGCCAGCCACTCGCCAACCTCGACCACGTCGGGCAGCTCTCGCGTCCGGTTCACCTCCCAGAGCTGGGTGAACCGCCGCACCTGCCGCTCCAGGTAGCTGCCCTCGCGGACGAAGCCGGAGACCCCGGGCGACCGGACGTCGACCGCGTGGATCTCGACCAGTGTGTCGACCAGGTCGAGCCCGAGCGCATGCCGCCTCGGCTCCGTGTCGAGGCCCGGCGGGAGCTCGCCGGTGACGATCGGGCCCGGGAGGTAGTCCATCACGTAGAAGGGGACGCCGATCACGCGCTCGTCCTCGCAGACCGCGCGGATCGTCGGGAGCCGGATCCCGTGCGGCGCGAGCGCCAGCTGGAGGTTGGCCTCACGGACCATGTCGTGCGCGGAGGGCGGAAGCGGCGGCCGCGGCGGGCGGCGGAGGACGAAGCGGTCGCGTCCGCGTTCGAGCAGGAAGGAGAAGTTCGAGCCGCCACCTTCGCCGACCCTGGTCGCCGAGACGGGACCGTTTCCGAGGCCGTGCTCGTCGAGGAACGCCTCGACGTTCTCGAGGACGAGGAGCGGCGCCTGCTCCCGGCTCACCAGGCGGTCTGGCCGCCGTCGACGACGACCACCTGGCCGGTGACGAAGTCGGACGCGCGCGAGGCCAGGAAGACGGCCGCACCCTTCAGGTCGTCAGGCCCGCCGAAGCGGCGCAGCGGGATGTGCTCGAGGTAGGCGTCGGGCCGCGCGTCGAGCAGCGCCTTGTTCATGTCGGACGGGAACCAGCCGGGCGCGATCGCGTTCACGTTGATCCCGTGCTGCGCCCATTTGGTCGCCAGGTCGCGCGTGAAGCCGACGACGCCGGCCTTGGAGGCGTTGTAGGCGACCGCGTTCATCAGGTCGGGCGGCGCTCCGCCGAACGCGGCGACGGACGCGATGTTCACGATCTTGCCCGCCTTCTGCTCGATCATCACGCGGCCGGCAGCCTGGGCGAACAGGAAGACACCGGTCAGGTTGACGTCGATCACCTTCTGCCAGCCCTCGAGCGGATGGTCCTCGGCCGCGGCGCCCCAGGAGGTGCCGGCATTGTTGACCAGGATGTCGATGCTGCCGAGCTCGGCCCTGGTGCGGTCGACCACCGCCTGCACCGCGTCCGGGTCGCGGACGTCGCAGCGCAACCCGTAGGCACGGATGCCCAGGTCGCGCTCGAGGTCCGCGGCGACCTCCTCGCAGCGCTCGGGCTTCCGGGCGCCGAGGACGATGTTCGCGCCCGCCTCGGCCAGCCCGGTCGCCATCTGGCGGCCGATCCCGCTGCCGCCCCCGGTGACGATCGCCGTGCGACCCGAGAGGTCGAAGAGCTCGGCCGGCTTCACAGCAGCAACTCTGCCATCGTCCGGAGCGTCGCAGGGTCGTGCGCCTGGATCAGGAGCGTGGTCACCGGCGAGTCCCTCCAGGCCTCGAGACGGTCGGCGATCCGGTCGCGCGCGCCGACCAGCGCGACCTCGTCCACCAGCGCGTCGGGGACGGCGGCGATCGCCTCCATCTTCTTGCCGCCGAGGTAGAGCTCCTGGATCTCGGCCGCCTCGCGCTCGTAGCCGTAGCGGACAACGAGGGCGTTGTAGTAGTTCTGCCCCTGCGCTCCCATGCCGCCGACGTACAGCGCCAGGTGCGGCTTGACCGCGTCGCGTGCAGCCTGGACGTCGTCGGAGATCGCGACGGGGACGCTGAAGGCTGCGACGTCGAAGCCGGGTCGTGCAGCTGCCAGCGCCTCGCCGAAGACATCGGCGAGCTTCCCGGGCGACGCCCAGACCGGTAGCCAGCCGTCGGCGATCTCCGTCGCGAGCGCGACGTTCCTCGGGCCGATCGCGGCCAGGTAGACCGGGATCTCCGTGCGCACCGGCCGCAGCATCAGCTTCAGCGGGATCCCGAGGCCGGTGGCGTCGTCGCCCGCGTAGGGAATCTCGTAGTGCGCTCCGGTGTGCTCGAGGAGCTCGCGGCGGATCGCGGCGCGCACGATCTCCACGTACTCGCGCGTGCGCCCGAGCGGCTTACCGAAGGGCTGACCGTGCCAGCCCTCGACCACCTGGGGGCCGGACGTGCCGAGGCCGAGCAGGACGCGGCCGCCCGACATCAGGTCGAGCGTGGCCGCGGTCATCGCGGTCATCGACGGCGTGCGCGCCGGGATCTGCATGATCCCGGTGCCGAGCTTGATCGTCGTCGTCGTCGCGCCGAGCCAGGCGAGCACGGTGACCGCGTCCGTTCCCCAGGCCTCCGCAGTCCACGCCGAGTCGTAGCCGAGGCGCTCGGCCTCCTGCGCGAGGGCGACCAGCTCGGTCGGGTTCGTGCCGGGCGAGGCGTAGCCGAGGGCGAGTCCGAGGCGCATCCGTGCGATGCTAAACGGCCATGCGGGATGCGTACCGGAGGTTCATGGAGGAGCACGTCTATCCGGCCGAGCAGGCGCTGGCCCGGGAGGACGAGACCGCGGACGAGGTGATGCTCGGTCTGCGGGCCCGCGCCAGGGCGGAAGGGCTGTGGGCGCCGCACCTGCCGCCGGAAGCGGGCGGCTCCGGAGAGGGGTTCCTCGCCTACGCGGATCTGAACGAGGAGATCGGCCGGTCGGTCTGGGCGCAACTCGTCTTCAACTGCCAGGCGCCCGACGCGGGCAACGGCGAGATCCTCCACCTGTTCGGGACGGACGAGCAGCGCTCGACCTTTCTTCGGCCCCTCGTCGAGGGGGAGACGCGTTCGTTCTTCTCGATGACGGAGCCCGAGGTGTCGGGGGCGGATCCGACCGGGCTGCAGACGACGGCGGTGCTCGACGGCGACGAGTGGGTGATCGACGGCCACAAGTGGTTCTCGTCGGGAGCCGAGGGCGCGGGCTTCGGGATCGTGATGGCGGTGACCGAGCCGGAGGCGGAGCCGCACCAGCGGATGTCCCAGATCCTCGTTTCGGCCGACTCGCCGGGGCTACGGATCGAGCCGGTGCCTGTCTCCGGTCACCGCGGCCGCGGCTGGTCGACGCACTGCGAGGTGTGGTACTCGGGCGTGCGGGTGCCCTCTGCGAATGTGCTGGGCGAGCGTGGCGACGGCTTCCGGATCGCGCAGAAGCGGCTCGGCCCGGGGCGTATCCACCACGTGATGCGCTGGCTCGGCCAGATGCAGCGGGCGTTCGAGCTGATGTGCTCGTACGCGCTGGAGCGCGAGGCGTTCGGCGGGCGGCTCGCCGACAAGCAGACGGTGCAGAACTGGATCGCCGACTCCGCCGCCGAGATCCAGGCGTGCCGGTTCATGACGCTGGACGCCGCGCGGAAGATCGACGCGGGCAACGAGGCGCGCGTCGAGATCTCGCTGATCAAGTTCTACGCCGCCCGAGTCCTGAACGAGGTGATCGACCGGGCGGTGCAGGTGCACGGCGCCCTCGGCCTGACCGACCGCACACCGCTGGCGACGATGCTGACCCACGCCCGCGCCGGCCGGATCTACGACGGCCCGGACGAGGTCCACCGAATGGTCGTCAGCCGGCGAATCCTGAAGGACTTCGCCGCCGGCGGCACCTGGCGCTTCTCGTAAGACCGCCTCCGAAGCCCATCCGCCCGATCTCCGAGAGCCGAAGAACAGCTTGTAACACAGTGTTACTAGGGGGGTCTCGGGCTCTCGGACGCCAGGCCCCATTGAGGGAGCGGGCGAACACCGACCGCGCGGAGGGAGTCGATCAGCTCGTCCGGGTTGCCGGCCTTCATCGCCAGCGCCAGGCGGAGGACGTCTCCCGCGGTCGGGCCTCGACGAATCGAGCGCGCCTCGTGCACGAGCTCGCGAATCCGCTGGTAGCTGGGCCTGGTCAGCCCGAGCCGCTCGGCCTCGGCGCCGACACGGCGGTAGGTCTCGGCGATCGGCCGAGCGCGATCGTCGAACCGCACGATCGCCTCGATCAACCGCCGCGAGATCCGAGGAGCCATCGTCACCACCCGCCAATCGTGCTCGCCAAACCGTCACGCGGGTGTGACGCCTCCGCGCCGAACCTGCAAGTAACACTGTGTTACTTGCTCAGCTCCGGGTCGCCAGCGGCGCGTGGGGCTCGCCGGGTAGCGGGCGGGCGAGCTTCTTGCCGGGGTTAAGGAGGTTCTTCGGGTCGAAGAGGTGCTTGATCTCCGCGTGCAGGTCGAGGGCCCGCGAGGACCATTGTCTCGCCAGCTGGCCGCGTTTCAACAGGCCCAGTCCGTGCTCGCCCGAGACCGAGCCTCCCAGCCGGACGGCGACGTCGAAGAGCTCCTCCACGGCCAGAGCGGCGCGGCGTAGCTCGTCCGGATCGTCCGGAGCGACCAGGAACGCCGAGTGCAGGTTGCCGTCCCCCGCGTGCCCGAACGACAACCCGATCAGCTCGTGGCGACGGCCGATCGCAAGCGTCTCGTCCATCGCCTCCTCGACGCGGTCGAGCGGCACGACGATGTCCTCCGCGACCACGCCCCCGCGCCGCGCCAACAGTGCGAACGCCAGCCCCGACCGCCAGCGCCAGAACGCCTCCACGCCCTCGCGGTCGGCCGGCGCATATACCCCCAGAGCGCCCTCCCCAGCGGCCTCGACGAGCTCGGCCCGCACACGCTCCGCCTCCTCACGCGACCCGTCGGCCTCGGCGAGGAGGACGAACCCCGCCCCCTCGGGCACGCCGCCCGGGAACGAAGCGGCGCCGCATGCGAGCGTCTCCGCGTCGAGCGCGTCGAGCGCAGCCGCCACCACGCCGCTCCCGACCACGCGCAGCAGCGCCGCACAGCCCTCGGCGTTCCCGCGGTGGAAGACCGCCACCGGCAGCACGGACTCCGGCGCCGGCAACAGCTTCAACCAAGCGGCGGTCACGATCCCGAGCGTCCCCTCGGAGCCGACGAGCAGCCGCTTGAGGTCGTAGCCGGCGACGTCCTTGCGGATCGGGCCGCCGACCGAGACGAGCTCCCCGGGCGGCAGCGCCGCCTCGAGGCCGGTGACCCAGTCGCCGACGACGCCGTACTTGAAGGCATGCGGCCCGCCCGCGTTGGTGGCGATGTTGCCGCCGATCTGGGACTGCTCGGGCGCGCCCGGGTCCGGCGCGAACATCAAACCGCTCTCCCGGACGAGCTGCTTCAGCCTGCCGGTCGGCACGCCGGCCTCGACGTGGATGCGCCAGAGCGCAGGCTCGAACGAACGGACGCGGTCGAGCCGGTCGAGCGCCAGAACGACCCCGCCGTCCGGGACCGCGCCTGCCGCCGCGCCCGTTCCGCCTCCGCGCGGCACGATCGCGACCTCGCGCTCGTAGCACCACGCGAGCACGGCGGCGACCTCGTCGGCCGTCCGCGGAAGCACGACCGCATCTGCCCGGCCGGGCGCGCGCGTGAAGTCGGTCAGGTACTCGGCCGGCAGCCCCTCGAGCACCGCCTCGCCGAACGAGCGCCGGAGGTCGGCGATCATCGCAGGAACTCCACGATCCTCGCCGCGACCTCCTCGCCGGCGTCCTCCTGGACGAAATGGCCGGCGTTCGCGACGAGCTCCGCCGGCAGCGCACCCGGAATCCACCGCGCGATCGCGTCGGCGACCTCCGGCCGGAAGATCGGATCGGAGTCGCCGAACAGGACGAGAGTCGGCTTCTCCCACGACGCCAACGCCTCCCGGATCGCCATCAGCGGCGCAGTGTTCGGATGCTCCGGTTTGATCGGTACCTGTTCGGGAAACGCGAGCACGCCTGCCTTCGATTCCGCCGTCGGGAAGGGCGCGTCATACGCCGCGACCACCGCGTCTGCAAGCCCGCGG
>Ga0070684_100000345_pt1 | contig 31913 bp, 35 predicted proteins | sample KBSC723LmetaG_FD_65653 | JGI IMG/M metagenome (GOLD analysis project Ga0070684, IMG submission 65653) | Corn rhizosphere microbial communities from Kellogg Biological Station, Michigan, USA - KBS C7.2-3L metaG | ecosystem: Host-associated > Plants > Roots > Rhizosphere ...
GGGTAGCGGCGGTTTAGCTCGGCAAAAAACTCGGCCTCGGTAATTTGGCTGCGGATGAACTTTTCGTGCAGGTCGCCCACAACAATTTCGGAGGGCTGACGCCCGCACAACGCGGCAATGTTTTCCTGCACTGCACCTGCGCGGCCGCCTTCGGTGAGCACGCCACCAAAATCAAATAACACGGCTTTAATCATATGTCTATTGTACCTGGCGCCAAGGGCTTATTTGGCAAATTCGACAGCGCGCGTTTCGCGGATAACATTGACCTTAATGGTACCAGGGTACTGCATGGTCGATTCGATTTTAGTCGCAATGTCGCGGGCGAGTTTAATGGCGGCCAGGTCGTCGATGTTTTGCGGTTTTACAAATACACGCACTTCGCGGCCGGCGCTAATGGCGTAAGACTTTTCGATGCCGCCAAAACTGTTGGCGACATTTTCGAGGTCTTTCATGCGCTCTACAAAATTCTCGGCGCTAATGTTTCGGGCGCCGGGGCGTGAGGCACTAATGGCGTCTACAACCCGCACAATCAGAGCCTCGACGCTCGTAGCTTCGACGTCGTCGTGGTGTTGTTCGGCGGCCAGAGCCACGGCTTCCGGGGCGCCGTACTTACGCAGCATCTCGCCACTTATGTGGTGGTGCTTGCCTTCCATTTTGTGGGTTAAGGCCTTGCCCAGGTCGTGCACCAACGCCGCGTATTTGGCGGTTTTTACATTGGCGCCCAGTTCTTCGGCAATAATGCCGGCGATGTGCGCCATCTCGGTGCTGTGTTTGAGCACGTTTTGGCCGTAACTGGTGCGGTATTTAAGCTCGCCCAACAAATGCAAAATTTCCTTAGGGATACCGATAACGCCAACTTCGCGGGCGGCGTCTTCGCCGGCGCGCAGCACGTCTTTTTCGACATTCTTCTGGGCTTTATCAACGACTTCTTCGATGCGGCCGGGGTGGATGCGCCCGTCCTTCATAAGCATTTCGAGAGTCTGGCGGGCAACTTCGCGGCGAACCGGATCAAAGCTGCTGAGCACCACGTAGCCGGGCGTGTCGTCGACCATAATATCGACGCCGGTGGCGCGCTGCAGGGCCTGAATATTGCGGCCTTCTTTGCCGATAATGCGGCCCTTCATTTCTTCGTCCTCGAGTTTCACGCTCGAGACGGTACGTTCGGCGGTTACTTCGGAAGCCATGCGCTCCATAGCGGTGGTAATAATAAGCGCAGCCTGCTCTTCGGCGTTGTCCTTAGCTTCGTTTTGCAGCTTGGCGACCAGGCCCATAAGGTCGTTTTTAATGTCGCGCTCGGTCATTTGCATGAGTTTTTGAGCGGCGTCTTCTTTGCTTAAGCCCGCAACTTTTTCGAGCTTTTCTTGCTGACGTTTGCGGATCTCGCGGATCTCATCCTTGAGCCCCTCAACTTCACCTTCGGCGGTGCGCAGGCGCTCGGTGCGCTTGTCCAGCTCGTCGAGTTTTTTGCCCAGCGAATCTTCGCGGTTTACCAGGCGCTGCTCAATATCTTTGTACTCGTTGCGCCTGGTTTGCTCTTCTTTACGGGCCTGCTCGGCAATGCGGTTCGCTTCGGCACGGGCGTCTTCCAGAGCCTTGGCGGCCTCACGTTTAGCTTTGCTGAGCTCCTTACCGGCTTGCTCCTGAGCTGAGCCAAGACGTTTTTTGGTAACAACGGTGTTCGCACCAAAGCCAACGGCAAGGCCAGCCACAGCGAGTACTATGGTAATTGGATCCATCTTTTGTAGTCCTTTCTATCGTGCAGACTTACTGCCTCGGCAATCGCTATCACTTCTCTAGCCGGGAGCAGTCGGATCTGAAAATCGAATGAAATTAGAAAATATTTGTAATCGGACTGCTAGACAATTCAGGCAAATCCTTATGTAGAACTATACGCCGGAAGGCTGTTTGCGGTCAACATGCTTAAAACCACGGGCACCGCTAGTCTTGCGCCGCAAACACAATAAGGCGCTGCTTAAAGTGGTTGCCGCTGCTGTCGACCTGGCCCGTGCAGGTCATGAGATTAAGGCCGGCTTTACCGGCTGTAACCGGATTTACGGCCGCGGCCATGTCTACGTTGCTCGCGTCGTATACTTTGGCAGTAACCACGCTATAGGTATATGTTTTGCCGTCGCCGCGCTCAACCTGGATTTTATCGCCTGGCTTAAGCTTTTTGAGATCGTAAAAAACTCCGTGCCGAGTAGGGCCGGAAACGTGCCCGTCGATAAGCACTGCGCCGGCCTCGCCCGGTTTGGCGCTTCCATCGTACCAGGCGGTATCGAAGATATTCGGCGGTGTGCCGAGTTCGTTATTCGCCTTGGCAGTCGTGCGTAAAATGCGCGCCTGCACGCCAAGTTTGGCGATGGTGAGGGCACGCGGCAGACTGGCTGCGACATGGTAACTGCTAAGGCTGCCGCTTGGCTTGTTCTCCGACGGCACGTCAGTGGTGGTAGTAGTTTCTGCACCGGCGACAGCGCTCGTTTGCTGGGCCAAATGCTGTACCTGTGCCTCGACTTTGTGGTTGCTGCGCAGCCCGCTCAGCCCTACCCCAACGCCAAAAATAAACAACATAATTGCCATCCCGCTGAGCAGCCGGCTCTTGAGCGAAGAACGGCGCCGGCGGACAATTGGCTTGCGCTTGATTGCTTCGCGCTTGAGTACCTGGGAATGGCTGAGGCGGGGCGAATGGGTTTGCCCGGCAGGCTTGACCGACTTTGCTACCGGCTTAAAGGGCATTACGTCGCTAATAGTGCGCGGGCGAACAGGCATAAGAGCACGACGCTCATAGCTTGAGCGTCGTGCGTAAGTGGTGCGTCGCCGTGAGGCAAGCACCGGGTTATCCAGTGTCATTCGTTGGCCGGGCATTTTTTGTTTTTGGTTTTAAAGAACTGTTTTCTTAGAGTTTAGCGGCGGTGCGAAACAAGTTTGCTGCGTCGGGCGACCAAGGCAACACCTGCGGCGGCGCCGATCATGATCCCCATCGTTACGACAGGATTGTTCCTGATGAGCGCAAAACCGGTGTCGGGAGTTCCGGCAAGGGCAGTTAAGACTACGTCGTTGCCGTCGCCACCGGTGTAGCTAATGGTAAACTTGTAGCTGCCAACAGTAATGGTGGCACCTTGGGCAAGCCCGTTAAACGTTGAAGAAATAGCGTCGGAGCCATCGTTATCGATTATGGTGAACTTTTGGCCGGCAGTGGGTTTGAAGTTATTGTAAAGAGATACATTGAGGTCTGACGAGCCGAGATCAACCGTACCCGTAACTTTTAGCTGGTCGTACTGGATACAAGCCGTCGTCCCGCCCAGTTCGGCTTGGTAGGTCGAGCCGGCAAAGAACGACAGGTTGCCGGTCGTGAGGCATCCCGGGCTCATGCCGGGAGCAATGGTTCCGAGCAAGAGTACGTTACCAACAGTACCCGTTCCCTTAAGGGTACCGTTTGAATTGACACTAACATCGCCGACAATGCCTGTTACGGTGGCGGTCTCGTTCATATTAACCGTGATTGGCACTCCGGTTTGGTCAGTAGAGTAGGTGGTTTCTTTAGCCGCGGGGGTCAAAACTGTGTTAGCGGTGGCAGAACCGTTCGACGAGGAAGCGATTTCGAGCGAGCCCACTGACCCGTCAAGCAGGGTGATGGTGTTAGCCCCGGTAATAGCGCCGGTCAGCTTACCATTAGCACCGCCTACACCAATCTTGACATCGGATTGCAGGGTAATGTTGCCGCTAAGGGTAGTTACGTCATAAGGGGGTTGCTTGCCGCCTCCCATGTTAAAGCTCGTCACAATTTCCACAGTACCCGTTGACGCGCTAAGGCCCGTACCGTTTAGGGTGAGTGGCTCGGCGTAGGTAATGCTTCCGCTTGGCTGAGTAAAGAGCAAAGACGCGCCATTAGCAACAGAGGTAATGCCCGCGGTCGTGCCAAGAGCGGTGGCGTTCTCGGCAACGATTGCGCCGGTATTAATAGAGATTGCGCCGGAGTTGGTGTTAGCGCCCATAAGGATCAAATAGCCAGAACCGGTTTTGGTAATGTTGCCGGAACCGCTAATGACACCGGTCATTTGGAAAAAGGCGGTACTAGTGTCGACAGTAAGGTTGCTGGTGCCCAGGCCGATGGTGCCGGTAAAATTCAAGCCAGCATCACTGCTGCTCTGAAAGGTTTGCGTGCCATTAAGAAGTAACGGCATACCGATGGTGGGCGTCAGGGCAAACGACCCCGTCATGGAGTTGGTTATGCCCGCAACCAATGTTATGGAGTTCCCGCTAAAGGTGTAATCGCTGTTTTGAGTAGCAGTACCGCTAAAAGTAATGGAGTTAAACGAAGTCGCCGCCGCATAATTGTTGACGACAGTGCGGTTGGTAATGTCAACCGGGAAAACAAGGTCATCGCCTGCCACTGGTGCGCCACCGGTCCAGTTGCCCGCGGTATTCATGTTGGTGTCGCTACCGCCACCCGTCCACGTTTTGGTAGCCGCAAAGGCATGCGGCGTAATTGCAAAGAGTGCAAATGACGACAGACCAAGCACCAGGCTGGACAGGACTACTTTAAGCTTTTTCATTTTTACTTTCTTTTTTGTTTTATTTAATTTTCTCTCCTCATTGTAGATGGGTAACATGGAAAGTCAATATGTTTATGGTTTAGCTGATGCACACTAACACCCCTATTGCCAGTACGCCGAGCATAAGTCTATTTTAATGTTTGCGTTCGGTAATATGCACGGGCGCGCCGTAGTGAGGTAGCGCAATAACATCATTATCGCCCTTTTGGAGCCGCTGCACGCCGCGCTTGATCCAGTCGTCTGTCCTGGTCGCGACAATGGGGATCGACAGGCCATAGGCCAGCGAATCGGCGACAGTCAGGCCAATGCGCAGACCGGTAAAGCTGCCCGGACCCTGAAAGCATACAATGCCCTGCAGATCCTGGAAGGTTTTGCCTTGCGATTTTAGGGCCTGCTCTATTTTGAGATGGATGGTGTCCGAGAGTTCCCGGTGGGCAGGCCAAACCTCGTAGCTGAGCTTGGTGTGGTCGTCGAATAAACCAACTTCGGCTTCGGGTTTATCGGTGCGGAGCGTAAGGATGAGCATGCTATTGTACCGCCTCTATTAGATAAGCTAGATCTTTGGGAGCGTGCAAACTAATAGTACGGGAACCTTCCGATGTTTGAGCTATGATCAGCGTCAGCCGATTGGCTGGTAACACATGCGCGACGGCATTGCCCCACTCTACAACCGTTACAATGTGCTCGTCGCCTGCCACCTCGGCCAACTCTTCGCCGACAATGCCCACATTGGGCAAGCGGTAAAAATCAAAGTGGTGGATTTGGAAGTGAGGGCAGTCGTAAACCTTGCTGACGGTAAAGGTGGGGCTGGCGACTTTGTCGTTGCTACCGGCGCCACGGGCCAGGCCACGCACCAGGGTCGTCTTGCCGCCCCCCAGGTCGCTTACCAGTTCAATTACCTCCCCGCCTTTTAGCGACGCGCCGAGCTTCTCGCCGAGCAGTTCGGTTGCTTCGGAGCTTGTGGAATTTGTTTGCCAGGTCGTTGCGGTACTCATATGCTCCGTATAGTAGCGCGAAGCCGGCTGCTACGGCAAGTACCCCTGGATGCAGAGGGCTAACTCCGGACTTAGGAGTATTGCTGCTTACCGTGGTCATTTTGGTGCTGGCTGCCTGTTTTTTGGGCTTGGCCGGCTTAGCGGCTTTGGTTGTTACGCCCTTAACTGAGGTGGGCTTTTTGGCTACTGCAGCCTTGGCGGGTGTTTTTGCTTTGGCGGTAACTTTTGGGACTACTACTGGTGGCTTGACGGTATTGGGTGCGTTAGGGGTGGCTATAGTGGTCCATTGCCAAGCGCCATCTGCAAATATCCAGGCCTGACCGTCTTTAGCGGCACCATAGTCGCCTGTTTGCGCCAGCAGCGTGCCGAATGGGTCCAACAGCGCTACCTGGCCGTCGGTGTTGGCTAGGCTTAAATGGGTAGTAGCGGAAAAATAAGCCACGAAGCTCTGGGCGGGGAGCAGTGTGCCTGCAGGGAATATATAGGAATGCTTGGTGGTTATGCCTGCCTGGAGCGAAAATCCGCTGAGGTCAAAGGGCTGGTCGTTGGGGTTGTACAGTTCGATAAATTCGTCGGTGGCGTCGTTTTGCGGAGCTGCCGGGTTGGGCAAAACTTCGCTGATTTGCGGAGCCAGCAGACCAGCGTTGGCCGATAGCGCCGGTGGGTCGCTGATAGAGTCACCGTCCGTAGTGCCTGGAGGCGAGGATGTGGGGTCGCTGCCGGGCGGAGCGCCAGAAGTGTCGTCTTGCGGCGGCTCACCCGTGCCCGGACCAGCCGGAGGCGGGCTAGGGTCGCAGGTATCCGCGGGCAGCGGCACCACACCGGCATCGACAAGCGGCGGCACGACAAGCAATGTTGCACCATTAACAAGGCCGGGCGACGGCGAGCCGGCTACAATGTCGGCCGCATCACTGCCCGTGTCGATATAGCTATGTAAGACCGAGGTATCGACCTGACGCTGTAAACTTGTGGCCTTAGCAACCCCAGTACTCCCCGCCGTAAGTAACACGGTACGGTTATCGAGTGATGCTATAGAAGCAGTACCGTTCTTGGGCGTGCTCCACTCCACTTCGTCGACGACGGTTAAAAATGCACCGCAGGTGCTGTCGTCGGCGACCTGGTTGGTGTCATAGGTAAGCCGCACATGCCCCGCCGTAGCCGAGATGCCGGCGCTAAACCACGTTTGCGCCTTGCCGGCCAAGTATTGCACCGGCTGGCCATTACTAGTGAACTGGCTGGCGATAAGATACGACTGGCCAGGCGCAATGCTGCCTACAAGCGGCACACTGCGGAATGGCGATTCCCAGTTAAGCGCCGTTGTACTGGCAATATCCAGACGCCAGTCGTGCGCTGTAAAATCGATGGGGGCGGTGGTTGTATTATATAGTTCGATAAACTCTTCGGAGGCACTAGCGCCGGTCCCTGGCTGGATTTCGGTGATAAGCACGGGCGGCACAACGTGGGCCGAGACGGGGAGAGAATCCTCGGCCCACGTAGTAGCCGGCCGTGCTGCAAGCAGCAGTACAAGACTAAGAGCTAAGAGGTTTAAAATGCGCTGTGTTCTTTTCACGTCCGGGATAGTATGCAAGGGTCCGCCTAAATGCAAGTATTGTTGTAAATATAACTCTATTACTCCTGGCCACCAGTAGTTGTGACGATTCGGGCGCAAGCGGTATACTAGAGTCATGTTGCAGTTGAGCGGTATGGTTATTAATCGCCCGGTGCTAAGTTTGCGTATTGGCCGGGCCATTGCAACCACCATCGCGGCCATCATCAACCCCGATAATTTAAAAATCGAGGGCTTTTACTGTATCGACCACCAAAACCGCCAACGGCTCATCGTACTCTCGCAGGATATTCGCGACATCTTGCCCCAGGGCATTGTCGTCAACGACGAAGAAGTTTTAACCGAGCCGCACGAACTGGTGCGCCTAGAAAAAATCCTCAAAATTAACTTTGATCTTATGGGCAAACAGGTAGAAACCACCGACAAAAATAAGGTCGGCAAGGTCAACGACTATGCTGTGGACGTACAGAGCATGTACATCCAAAAAGTGTACGTATCACAGTCGCTGCTTAAAAGTTTTACGACCGGCAGCCTTGGCATCGACCGGACGCAAATTGTCGAAATAACCGACAAAAAAATCGTCATAAACGAGCTAGAACAAAAGGTCCGCGCCCAGGCCGGGGCCGTTGCCGTCTAAGCGCCCTGATCTTCTTCTCCGTCTTCGTACGCGGCTAAAGCCGCCTTTATATCATCAAAACCAAACCCCTGACGGGCGAGGTACTGCATAAATTTTTGGCGGTCCGGGTAGCGGGCGCTCTTTTTGGCAATGAGTTCGGCAAGCACCGAACGCTCGTCGGCTTCGTCTTCTGTTAAAACCTGGCTAATAATGTCGTCCGGGACGCGCTTTTGCTGGAGTTCCAGGCGCAGGCGTCGTTTGCTCGTTGCTTTTAATAACCGGCGGTTAGCAAGCCAGGTGCGGGCAAAATCCAGGTCGTCCAGCAGGCCGAGGCCGCGCAGACGGTCGGCAATTTGGGTGGCGGCTTCGTCGTCGATACCTTTGCGGCGAAAATAATCATGCAGTTCCCATTCGCTGCGCGGGCGCATGGCCACGTAGCGCAGGGCATTGCCGTAAGCTTTATCCAGCCCAGCGGCTTTTTTAAGCGCCTGCAGCTCGGCACCGGTTAATTCTTGGCCACTGGCCAGGCCTTGGGCGACCAGCGCACCTTCGCTCAAACTAAAAGCGTACACGCCGTCTACAAACAACGAGTACCGGTCGGTGCGCTTTACTTGCTGTTTAATTGCGGTAATTTTCATGGCAACGCTTTATTGGCTTATCGGCGGCTGGCGAAAATTAAATCGGGCATAGTTATTTTACCGTCAGTTCAACGCATTTGGTTTCGGGCAAGCACAAAACAGGCAGTGCGGGGAATTGCCGCAGCGATTCTTGCTCGGCCCAGTCCCAATCGGCATCGGTGTAACCGTTAAAGTCGCTCTGCCAGTGCGGAATACACGTTGCCGGCACCCAGCCTAAACCGTGGCCAAATGTTTTATCCTGCAAATAAGTAAAACCGGCGCAAAACACATCGGCGCCAGCGCTGCTGCCCGCCATAAGCTTGCCGTCCCACAACTTGGCAACGTCACCAGCGGCAGTCACCGCCGTGTAAAGTGCAAACGGATTGCCGCCGGGCAGGTATACAATATCCGCCCAAGCCGAGACTTCGGCAAAGTTTTCCATTGTGAGCGTGCGGTATGTAATGGTGTGGCCCTTTTTACAGGCTTCGAACATATCCATGTTAATACGGCGCGTTTCTTCCCATTCGCTTTTGGGTTGGGCAAAGATGCAAAAAGCCAGCTTAACCTCGTTGGGCAAGTAGCGCAACACGGCATCTACAAAGTCTTTGCCGCCTTCGCCTGCCAGCCACGGCCGGCCGCCCGTTAAAATGAGACGTTTCATATGGTTATTTTACTGCCAAACGCGCTGTTTGTTCAGTTCTTCTTTGTCGCGGAAGGCTTGTTCTAGGTCTATACCGAGCATATTGCATAGACCCAGCAGCACTATAAGCACATCTGCGGCCTCGTGGGTGAGGTTGGCAGTGTGCGTGTCTGGCGCCGATTTTAACCCCACTTGCTTGCGCGCGGCCCGGGCAAACTCGCTGCATTCTTCAAACAGCAAAACAAATCGTTCGGCCACGCCATCGGTAAAGCCGCGTTCCTTAACCGCCTGGGCAACGTATTGTTGCAGGTCGGCAAGCGTCGGCTTGGATTTAAGCGCAAGGTTGCTCATGGTTATTCCTTAGGTTTAGCAGCGGCGCGAACTTTTTGGGCGATTTCTTCCATGACCTCGGGATTTTGCTGCAGGTAAGTTTTGGCTGCCTCGCGGCCCTGGCCGATTTTGGCGCCGTTGTAGGCAAACCAGGCACCGGCCTTTTCGACGATGTTGTAAAGCACGGCGAGGTCGATAATGTCGCCGCTCTTGGAAATGCCTTCGTTATACATGATGTCGAATTCGGCTTCGCGGAAGGGCGGCGCAATTTTGTTTTTAACCACCTTGACGCGGGTACGGTTGCCAATAACCTCGTCGCCCTGTTTGATTTGCCCAATGCGGCGGATGTCCATCCGCACACTCGCGTAAAACTTGAGGGCGTTACCACCGGTCGTGGTTTCTGGGTTGCCAAACATCACGCCGATTTTCATGCGGATTTGGTTGATAAAAATAACACTGGCCTTGCTGCGGTTGATGACGCCGGTGAGCTTGCGCAAAGCCTGGCTCATGAGGCGGGCCTGCAAACCAGGCAACGAATCGCCCATGTCGCCTTCGATTTCGGCGCGGGGCACCAGTGCGGCCACGGAGTCGACCACGATTATGTCCACGGCGTTGCTGCGCACTAATGTTTCGGTGATTTCGAGGGCTTGCTCGCCGTTGTCGGGCTGGCTTAAGAGGAGGTTATCTACGTCCACCCCAATGCGTTTGGCGTAGCCAGGGTCTAGAGCGTGCTCGGCGTCGATGAATGCCGCCGTGCCGCCAGCGCGCTGGATTTCGGCAATGGCGTGCAGCGTAAGAGTAGTCTTGCCTGAGCTTTCTGGCCCGTAAATTTCGATTACGCGGCCGCGGGGGATACCGCCACCCAGGGCGAGGTCGAGCGACAGACTGCCTGTTGAGGTGGTTTCGACCTTTTGGGCATAACCTTTGCCGAGCATCATGATCGAACCTTTGCCAAACTGCTTCTCAATTTGTTCGAGCGCCATACCGAGGGCCTTTGTCTTGCCTTCGCTGCCGGCGCCGGCTGCTACCATGTCGGCCTCCTGCGAAACCTTGCTGTCCTTTGTCTTGTCTTTAGCCATACACTACCCTTTTACCCTTTCGTTAGTCATCCCCTCCACCACTTGTAATAACCTATTATAGCAGGGGTTACTATAAGCGGCGCCTAAGTTAATACCATACACTTCGTTTTTGTGCCAACTTTTTAATGCACAGAGATGTCGGAAAGCTCACATAGCAGAGACACCAATCCTACCCGACAAAAAATCTTGCATACTTGACAAAACAATGCTATTATTACTATTGTACCTGCGGGCGTCAGCCCCTTTCGGTCAAATCTTGAAACTGAAGGCAGGTACACAAAAATGTACTGTTGTTACCCCCCTAGACGGAGGGGTATTTTTATATCTCGGCCAGATCAACTTGCGCAGTTGAACCAACTTTATGACCGTTGTGGCGTGATATATTCCAGCACGGCATGACACTGCAAAATTGATACTGCCCATTACCTACTTTCCTCACAACTACCCGTACCTTCTTTTTCTGCACTATTCCAATAATCCCCCAGTAGTGAATTTCTGTCATACACATAACTTTCTTTTTCTTCTTTTTTACACGTACATTTTCTCGTCGTACATCATACTCTTGATATGTAGTAGCGATGGTCAATAGCTCAATAGCGTGCGGCAAAAATTTGAGTTTTGTCACCCATTCTTCTTGGGGTCGGGGATATCGATTCTTGGTGTTTAGTAGATGATGAAAGCCGTCGGAGGTAAAGTGCACCTTCATACCACCGAGCGCAGGACTTACGATATGGCCAACAGCAGCATAGGTCGCCTCTGCCTTTGCCTTTAGATCTTCGGGTCTCTCCTGCTTTTCCATAATAAAGCTATTGTAACACCGAAACGCTTGTGTCAAACGTAAAAATATGGCGTTAACAAAAAATCCGCATTAAGCTGACGATTCTTTTCAGTAGCCAGTAAGACAAAAGCCTGAACGGGCGATTTTACTATCATGCTGCTTACGCTTTCGTATATAATGACTGGGAAATGGGTGCAAAAGATTCGCTAATGGGACGCTTTTTGGGCAGTGCCGACAAGTTCAGCGACAAACAAGTGGCTGAGACGCTGAGCATGCTGGTGGAGCACGGCATAAAACGCGGCGCCAGCGACATCCACCTGGAGCCGCACGAGCGGTTCGTGCTGGTACGCTACCGCATCGACGGCACGCTGCGCGGCGTACACAAGCTGCCCCGGGCATCGCTGGGGCCGCTGGTGTACGAGCTTAAAAAACGAGCCGGCATGGACGCGAACGATACCCAAACTCCACAGGAAGGCGAATTTAGCGCCACGGCTGGGGCGCGTATTATTGAGGCACACGTGTCGACCATGCCCGTCTTTGGCGGCGAAAAGGCAGTACTGCACCTTTCCTCACAGCTGGGCAAACCAGAAACTTTGGAGCGCTTGGGTTTTTGGGGCGAAAACTTGCAGGCCCTCCGTACCGTGCTGGCCAGCCCGCATGGACTCGTGGTGGTAGCCGGCCCGCGGCACAGTGGCGTGTCTTCGACCCTGTTTAGCTTGCTCGACCAAATTAACAGCCCGATGGTCAACATTGCCACCGTCGAAACCGACACCAAACACCGTTTGCCGGGCGTCAATCATACCTATCTTGGCAAGAGCGGCCTCTCTATTGCCGAAGGGCTGCGGGCGGCGCTCAAACAAGACCCTAACATCATCCTGCTGGGTGACGTGCCCGACCGCGCCACTGCCGAAATGGCCATCCATGCCGCCACCACCGGCCATTTTGTACTTACCGGCTTGCATGCCGATAGCAGCGTTGCGGCCGCCCTGCGGCTGCGCGTAACCGGCGTTGAGCCGTTTTTGCTGATGAGCGCCTGGCGCGTCGGCGTAGGCCAACGGCTGGTGCGCGGCCTGTGCGCCAACTGCCGTGAACGATACGCGCTCAACACCGAGGAGCAACAACAACTCAAAAAAGCCTTTGGCATTACCACCCCTGCCGCCCATAAACGCGTTAACCAGCTTGAGCGGGCCGCGGCCGCTGCGGGCCTTAGCCGGCCCGCCGAACCCAGCAGCACCCCGGCCGCCATTACTCACCTGTGGCGCCCCCACGCCGAGGGCTGCGACCAGTGCGAGCACAACGGCTACAATGGGCGCACCGCTATTGTTGAAGTACTTGGTAATACGCCCGCGCTCCAAAAAGGTCTTATGGACCAGAATGTAATTTCGGCCAGTGGGTTGCAAAGTTTTGTATTAAAAGATGGGTTTATACCCATGGCGCTGGATGGACTTATTAAGGCATTATGCGGCCTGACCACCGTTGACGAAGTACTGCGGGCCGTGGCCGCGCCCTCGCTCGACTAGCGGCCAGGGTTGACCGCGCCGTTGTTGTCGTTATAATCAGACCGTAGATATGCATACTCGCAGCCGTACCGACGGCTTTACCATTATCGAACTCCTTGTTGTTATCGTGCTCATTCTTATTTTGGCCGCCTTGGTGATCTTAACGGCCAGCGGCGTACAGGCAAAAAATCGTAACACCGCGCGGCAAGTAGGGGTCAACACCCTGCAAGGCCAGCTCGAGACCTACTATGCCCAAACCAATAAATACCCAACGCTCGCTAACCTCAACGACGCCGCCTGGCGCACTGCCAATCTCAAAAAGCTAAAAACTAGTGATGTCCAAGACCCACGCTGGGACAGCGCCAGCCCAGCCTGCGCCGCCCACGACAAAGTCATGCTCGCTGCCGTACCTACTGCCAATTGTTACAGCTACCAGGTAATCGGCACCGACGGCTCGGCCTGCGACAACGTCAAGGTCGACTGCGCGCACTATACGCTTACTGCTGTTCTTGAGGGTGGCGGCAGGTACGTAAAAAGCAGCCTGAACTAGCCTCCAGAAAGGATGTAGTGTAAAGGCCACCCACCGAGGGGTTCGGGGGACTGTGTAGCCGGAAGAAATTAAAAACGCACCTTGTACACAAGGATGCGATTTTTAATTTTGCGCCGCGCGGAACGCGCCCCCGAACCCCTCGGTGGGTGGCCTCAGCTAGAAGGACGCTGGATAAAACCGGTGACCGACTAAGACGGCTGGTCTTGGTAGGGGAGGGGGATGGGGCGGCCGTTTTTAAAGCACTCGACGGCGTTATTTAGGATGGCGATCTGCCGCTTGGGACTTTTAACGTAACTAAAGCGGTAAGTTGTTTCGTCACCCTCGGTGCTCAAACGGATCGTGCCAAAGTCGAGCAACGATTGCAAAATGCCGCCTTGGCGATAGCTGGCGTCTTCTATGTTGGACAGGCTTACGGTTTGCTCACGCTTAGAAAACAGGCTGCTTTGAATCTCTTGAATAACACTTTCGTTCGTCAAGAAAAACGTGTTGTTGTTATAGACGTAGGTGGCCGCCAGCGCGCCCAAAACCACGAGCATCGTTAAGCCGGTAATGACCACAAAGGCGATAAGCGCAAAACCATTATTGCCAAATGAGCCAACCGTAGAGCTGCCGCCGTTCATAAAAAAACCAATGAGCAGCCCCATAAAGGCGGCTACCAGCGCAAAGGCAATCGCCCAAATTTTGATAATGCCTATGGGGTGGCGCGTCACATTGCTCACAATATACTCTTCGGCGCTTAAGTTAAGCTGCGGGTACTTGCGGTGAGATTCGTCGTGCAGGGCTTTAATTTCGGGCGGAATAGACTGAGCGATGGGCTGGATAGAGCGCGTCACATGCACAAACTGCGACTGTTCTGGTGGCCGGGCGTACAGCGGGTTGCCAAACTGGTCGTATGCCACGGGCTGATCGTACGATGGGGGCGGAGCGCCGGCACCTTGCGGCTGCTGAGGTTCTTGCGGTGGGCTGTTTGGTTCCATAATACTTCTATTATACAGGAGTAATGTGTTTTACGTAGTGCTGGGCTGCTCTGTTTCGGGATGCGGCTTGCGGCCCAAATGCAGGTAGGTTTTGCGCGTTACTTTGCGGCCGCGCGGCGTTCGCTCTAATAAGCCGATTTGCATAAGGTAAGGCTCGTAAAAATCCTCGATTGTGTTGCGTTCTTCAGAGGTCAAGGCCGCCAGCGTTTCCACCCCCACCGGGCCGCCGTTGTAGTTATCGATGATGGCCGCCAGGAGCGTGCGGTCGGACGGGTCCAGCCCCAGTTCGTCTATCTCTAGGAGGAGCAGGGCCTTTTCGCTGATAACTGTGTCAATAATTCCGTCGCCGTTCACGTCGGCATAGTCCCGCACGCGTTTAAGCAGCCGGTTGGCGATACGCGGCGTGAGGCGCGCGCGCTTAGATAGTTCGGCAGCGGCTTCGTCGGCAATAGTAACGTGCAAAATGCCGGCCGCCCGCTCGATCACCTGCCTGATTTCTTCGGGTTTATAAAACTCCAGGCGGTGGATCATGCCAAAACGGTCACGCAGCGGCGCCGCCAAGTTGCCGGTGCGGGTAGTGGCGCCAATAAGCGTAAACTTGGGCAAATCCAGCCGCAGCGAGCGCGCGCTGGGCCCCTTACCAAGCATAATGTCGAGTTTAAAATCCTCCATGGCCGAGTACAGCACCTCTTCGATGTTGTGGTTAAGCCGGTGTATTTCGTCGATAAACAAAATATCGCCGTCCTGCAAGTTGGTGAGCATACTGGCCAGATCCCCGGCGCGTTCGATGGCCGGGCCGCTGGTAATACGGATCTGCGCCCCCATTTCGTTGGCAATTACACTTGCCAGCGTGGTCTTTCCCAGCCCCGGCGGCCCATGCAAAAGCACATGATCGAGCGGCTCACCCCGTTTTTTGGCAGCGTCAATCGCCAGCTTGAGGTTGAGCTTAACCCGCGTCTGCCCAATATAATTGGCAAAATCTTGCGGGCGCAGCGTAATTTCCAGCTCTTGCTCCTGCTGGTCATCATCCGGCGCAGCGGTGTTTACAATACGTTCGACTGCCATAGTCCTCCTATTCTACCACTAGTAGTGCCGGTGGGCTTACAGCGCAAGGAACCGGCCGCCCAAGCGCCCTCACCCAGATAAACAGATGCTATAATAAGCCTCATGATTAAAAATCGCATCGTTTTTGGCAACTACACCGACTACCGTTTTACTATGACCAAAGCTCAGGGCTCTTATATATGGGATGACGCCGGCAAAAAGTTGCTGGATTTTGCTTCCGGCTGGAATGTAACCAACCTAGGATGGAATAATCCCGAAGTAAACGAGGCCTTTATACAACAGGCCCGAAAGAACGTCTATGCCTCCATGTGGGCGCCCGATAAAATTCAAGAGGATTACGCCGCGGCGATTTTAGCCGAATATCCCGGGGTCGACGTTGCCATCCGCACCACCGGCGGCACCGAAGCGAACGAGGTAGCAGTAAAACTGGCCCGGGCCAGTACCGGACGCACCAAGATTATCGGCTTTAAAGATACCTACCACGGGCAACTGTTTGCCTCTATGGCGCTCGGTTACATTCCCGACTACGTACGTGCCATCCAACCACTCGTCCCCGACTTTGTCCAAATGGACTACCCAGCGGCCACGCCCGGTGACGTTGCCAAAGACGCCCAAACGCTCGCCGATTTCAAGACTCAGCTCGAAACAATACTCGCCGCTAAAGATGTTGCTGCCATTTTTGTGGAGCCCGGCATCGTTACCGGGTGGGGTGCCTGCAAAATGGCTCCGAGCGGCTTCGTGGAATTGGTGCGCGAACTTACCACGCAGTACGGCACACTCATGGTTGTCGACGAAGTGGGCACCGGCTTTTCCCGCACGGGCACGTTGTTTGGTATTGACCGCTTTAAAGTAACGCCCGACATTGCCACTTTTGCCAAAGCCGTGACCAACGGTGCGGGCGGCCTGGGCGCCGTATTAACCAGAGCCGAACTGGTAGAAAAAACCATAAGCGAAGCCAATTACACCTCCACCTTCGGTTGGATGCCAACAGCTTGCGCGGCGGCGCTGGCCACACTTGCCATTCACAAGCGCGACAAAGTATGGGAAAATGCGGCTACCCTGGGCGACAAATTTATCGAAACGCTCCGCACCGAACTATCACCACTTGGCGCAGTAGTGCGCGGCATGGGACTAGAAGTGTGTGTTGACCTTGCCGCCGTCCCCGGCGTAGCCAGCAGTATAGTAAGAAATGTCGAACAAACCTGTAAGGATAACGGCCTGGCGATAGTGACCGGCGACGATGGCTACGACTTGCAGCTTATGCCGCCCTGCAATATTTCTGCCCAAGATCTCGATTTTGGGACCTCCGTGCTCGTAGACGCCATTAAAGAAGCCACCAAAAACTAGCCACCTGCGCGCGAGCCCCGCTCTTTGGTTCTGTTGTTGGCCAGTGAGTTGGCTAAGTACGCTGTTTAAGGGCGTGTTTAATACGCTCGGCCGTGGGCAGATCTTTATCGACGTCGGCCAGTGCGGCCACGGCGTCTTGGGGCGAGTAGCCGAGCGACACCAGGGCTTCGGCGGCTTCGTCCTGGACGATACTTAGCTCGGACTGCAGCATGCCGGTGCTGGCCAGGTCCACGCCTGCCAGCCCCACTTTGTCTTTTAGTTCCACTACAATCCGTTCGGCAACCCGCTTGCCCACGCCGTTGGCCTGTTGGATGGTTTTGGTGTCGCCTGTTGCAATACTGGTCCGCACTGCGGCGGCGTTACCAATACTTAACACGTTAAGGGCCATTTTGGGCCCCACGCCATTTACACCCAGTAGCTGCACAAACAGCTGCTTAGTATCAAGGCCCATAAAGCCATACAGATCGTAAGCACTCTCGCGGATGTGCTCATACACGTGCACTTTTACCTGCTCGCCGGGTGTTAAACGGCCAAAATCTTCTGTAGTCATGAGCAGGCCGTAGCCCACGCCGGCTACTTCTAAAACAACTTGGTCAAATGTCTTTTCGGCCACCACGCCGGTAAGTGTTGCGATCATTAGGTATTAGTATACCCGATATCTGTAATCCCTCCCACTAAGGCGCCTTGGAAGCACCGGATATGTTATTACAGCATATTCGGTGACCCGCACGTGCCGTAAAGTTTTTCAGGAATCCCAGTATACCCCTCATTAAATAAGCCGGAGACGGCACCTCTATTTGCCTTAGGCAAAACGGGCAACGCCGGCGTGCGTCAGGGCAGCGGCCAAGGCATCGGCGGCGTCGTCGGGCTGGGGGATACGGTCGAGCTTAAGCAGCACGCGCACCATCTCCTGCATTTGTTTTTTGTCGGCTTTGCCATAGCCGGTAACGGCCTGCTTGATCTGCATGGGCGTGTACTCAAACAGCGTGAGCCCCGCCTGCTTGCCGCACAGCAGCACCACGCCGCGGGCCTGGGCCACGGTCATGGCCGTGGTAACGTTGCGGGCAAAAAAGAGCTTTTCGACCGACATAACTGTTGGTTTGGTTTGCATAATAATATCGGTCAGTTCTTCGTAGATGGTCTGCAGGCGAACGGCGTCGTCTTCGTGCACGGGGGTGCGGATAACACCGGCGTCTACCAGCTGGGTGCGGCGGGCATCAACATCTATAACGCCAAAACCTAAAATGCCGGTGCCAGGGTCGATGCCGATAATGCGCACCTTTTAAGGTCTTCCTGGCCTTTGTGCTGCATACAAAGCCGCCGTCCGGGCCTGCAATTCCAAGAACTCCTCGACCGGAACAAGGCCGCTCGAAATTTCAATGCGCGGCATTACAGCTCCTCCAGTCACCTCGCCTGCCACATCGTCGGCAATGCCAGCTACTGCAGCCGCAAACTCCTCGGTACTACGGGGAGGAGGGCCGGCAAGCTGGGGCGCATCTTTAACGAACTGGCGCAGGTCCGGTGCTGTAATTCGCTCGGGGCCAGAAGTAAAGACTGTGTTGCGGGGCGCATCTGGATTTTCTACAAGGCCAAGCGTTGCTAACCTATGGCTGACTGCGTAGGTGATAAATCGAGCCAGATCGCGTACTTGTACGTCACCGCGCTTCACGCCCCTAAGGTTCATGAAAAAACCGTGCATAGCGCGTGTGTGACTGCCCGGCAAATTGGCGTATATTACCGGGATCTCTTCTACACTCTCTAAAAGATGTTGTAAACGAGTCCCGGTAATACGCTGGGGCGTTCGAGGGCTGCTGTCGGCAGCGGCAACGACCAGATGGTTGTTTAAGGTGCCTATCAAGGCGGAGCCCAGGCCGAACGCTACTTCCGCACAGCTCGGGTCGAGCGGCGTGTCATCGCCTTCAAGTTCTATTCCAAACAGATGTTGACTGACGGCCGGCTTTCTACCTGCTGCCCTTGCGCCGCTCATGCCAGCAACCCTTCGGCAATGTCGAAGTTAACGTGGGTATTGGTAACGTCAACTACGTCGTCGAGCGCGTCCATGAGGCGCATAATTTTGCCGGCGGTTTCTTTGTCGGTAACCTCAACGGTGGTGTTGGGCACAAAAGTCAGCTCGGCTTCCAGCACTTCCATGCCGGCAGCGCGCAGAGCGTCGCGGACTTTGGCCAGCGCTTTGGGGTCGGTATAAATAACCGATTCGTCGCCGTCTTCTTGGACGTCGTCGGCCCCTGCTTCCAGGGCTTGCATCAGCACGTCGTCGCCCTTACCGGTAATCCGGATCATGCCTTTTTGGTCGAACTGAAAGGCCACAGCGCCCTTTTCGGCAATATTGCCGCCGTGCTTGGAAAACGCCAGGCGCACTTCCGGGTAGGTGCGGTTGATGTTGTCGGTAGCGGCTTCGACTAAAATAGCTACGCCGCCGGGGCCATACCCTTCGTATAAAACCTCTTGCAACTGAGCGGCGTTTTTGTCGGCGACGCGCTGGATGGCGCGGTCGATGTTGCTAAGCGGCATGTTGGCGGCCTTGGCTTTGTCGATGGCCAGCCGCAGGGCAAAGTTAGTGCTCGGGTCCGAACCGCTGCGCGCAGCCAAGGCAATGGCACTGCCCAGTTTGGTAAATACCGCACCGCGGGCAGCGTCCTTAACGCCCTTTTCCCGTTTAATAGTTGACCATTTTGAGTGCCCGGACATGCTCTTAAAACTCCTTTAGCTGCTTGTTGTCTTCTCTGTTATTATAGCATATTTTCGCCGGGCCCTGTTTTGCAGCATGGTGGCCGTCAGCAGTACCAATATATAAGTGGCAATAAGCATGCCAAACGAAAAGCCAATATGCTCAACAAAAGCGTGCGGAACCCGGCTCAGCAGCGTGGCCACATCCAGCATATACCCCAGCAACAACTTGGCCGGCCAAGCAAACCAGCCGGCCAGCATGGGCAGCGCCATGCCCGCCAGCCCAGCCACCAGCGTCAGCAGCATGGCGGCCGGTACCAGCACGGCAATGAGTAGGTTAGCTGGCAGCGACACGAGCGACATTTGCCCAAAAATAAACAGCACGTAGGGCAGGGTCATGGCCTCGGCACACAGGCTCTCGATGATAATCTGCATTACCAGCCGCGGCTGCCTTTCGCCGTACACCCGCTGCGTAACCAGGGGGGCCAGCACAACCACGCCAAAAAAGGCCAAAAACGACAAGTACCAGCTCACGTTACCCCACAAGTACAGCGGGTTAGCAGACACCGTCATGGCCGCAGCCACCAGCAACAGCACGAGCGGCTTTATAACCCGGCCGTAGTACCAGGCGGCAATGCCCAGCGTGCTAATAATGCTGGCCCGCACAATAGACGGGCTGGAACCTGTAATAAGCAAAAATACGGCGATAAGCAGCAGGCAAGCGGCCGCGGTTTGGAATTTGGACCGCTTGCCAAACACCCGGCGGGCCACCTCGACCATAATGGTAAGATTGTAGCCCGACACGGCAATAATATGCGTCAGCCCCACCATAACCAGCGCCTGCGCCACGCGGTCCGGCAGTGTGCTGCGTTGGCCAATCAGTAGCCCCAAGCCAAACGAGGCTTGCGGCTCGGGCAAGGCGGATTGTAAGCCGGCTGCAAACTTTTGCCGCACCACATCAATAACCGAGGGCTTGCTTTGTAAAACCCTAAGCGTCGCAAAGCTCATACTGGCCTGATGGTTGCCGCGCGTCGGATACAGCGAACCACTCACCTGCACAATATCACCCCTATACACTGCACTCGCCCCAAAACCTTTTATGCCCAAGCTGCCCGGCAAGGCCGCATGGTACGGTGCCGCTACTTGGACATTGTCCAGCCCAAACACCAACTGTGAATGAGTGTCGTACACAGCGTCGTCTGTCGCCCGCCCCACTACCACTATTTTGTGGTGGGCAAGGGCAGTGTAGGGCGCCAGCTGCTGCACAAGCACCGAACCGCGCCACCAGCCCAGCACACCAAACAGCACTGCCAAACACACTATGGTGGCCGCATTACGCCACCGTACGCACGCCAGAGTTACCAACCCAATTGGCATGAGCCAACCTCCCCCACCGTGCAGGTTGTGTACCCGCGCCAAACCCGTGCCGGCAAACAGCAGCAAGCAAGCCGTAATAACGAAGGTGGCACGGCTGTAGCGCCGCCTAATGAACTTTTTAAACACGCCGGGATTTTAGCAGATGATGCGTGCATATATGCCATTTGGATTCTTTATTATCACAAGCGCTATTGACTCCTGCCCCAGTCGTGCCACAATGTGAAACATGGAATCCCCCCGCAAGCAGACGCCTGTCTTACCGCTATCCATCATCCTCGCCGCATTAGTCATTACTATTCTTACGTTTCTTCTACCTGTTGTAAGCAAGGCCGTTAACCCGCTTGCAACCCACTGGCGCACCGCAGCCGGCACCGCCACCATGGTGCTGTACGTCGGTGCTGCTACCACTTTCCTGAGCGGCCTCAAAAGCTTTAAGACCGAGCTTAAAGTCGCCTACCGCCTGATCGCCTACGGTATCCTAGCCTTTAGTGCCGCCCTTATCCAACTGGTTATTTGGGGCATGTTTGACCTGTGGGACTCTGCCTGGGCAACCTCGGGTTCGGGGCTCGTCCCTTACCTGCTTACCGGTGGACTTATCTATTTGGGAGCCCGCAAATTTGCGCGCCTGCTTGGTGTTCACTCCATACTTACATCATTTTGGTTTACCTTTGTAATTACCCTGCTTACCGGCATCGCCCTAGGCATTGCCGCCCACTACCTGGTGCAATATCACATAGATGGCACCGACCTCTACATTGGCGTTGCTTCGTGGGCCTCCGGCTACCTTTTAATTGCGGCCGTGCTGGTTTACAAAATCTTCCGGTCCATTGGGGCGTACTACCACACCGCCATGCGTTGGCTGACCATTGGCCTGTTTGGGCTGGCGGCTTCTGGCTGGCACGAAGCCCTCAACACCTTCTTCTTTAACAATGGCGACACCTACACCGACTACGGTTATTACCTTATACCGTGGGTCGTTTCGGGTGTACTGCTAGTGCGCGCCAGCTACCAATTCCGCTTGCTGCCGGTGGTTACAAATGCTGGTGACACGCCTAAGGCAGTTGCCGAAGCATCGGACCGCGACTACATCGACAGTATAGTGTCGGTTGCCGGCCTGGTGTCACGACCCCAAGAGGTGGACGATATCCTCGACGAACTGCGCCTGGTAACCTCCGGCTTGCACGACGGGCGGACTCTTACCCCGTCCGACAAGCAGCGCCTGGTAAAAACCTATCGCCAGCTCGAGGCCTACCTTGGCGCCAAAGACCCCTTGCATACCTTTACTAAGGAAGAAGTCTTGGGCCAGGTAACACCGGCTTTCCGCGGGCTCGTTGCCAGTACCTAGTTCTTTATAGCAGGATCTATTTAGGTAGCGTGGGGGCTTGACGGGTGCCCCTCGGTAAGCTTTTGCATAATGGCAATAAATTGTGCCAGCTCATGTTCGCTTAGCCTAGACAATATATAACTATTTTTATCCGATAATTTTTGTAGTAAACGAGCGCAAACGGCCGCACCTTCGGCCTGCAGCTCTAAAATTTTGACGCGCCGGTCGCCTGGTTTTTCGGTGCGGCGCAGCAAACCTTTGCGCTCCAAGCCGTCGATTAAGCCCGTAACATTGGAAGGGTCACAGCCAAAAATCGTACACAAGTTGTTCATAGGCCGCGAGCCATGCCAGTGTAGCATCAGCAAAGTTTGCGTTTGCATACCGGTAAGGTCAAACTCGCTGCCGAGCGCCACCAGTTGCTGTTTGTTTAGGAGCAAGAAGTTCATGAGGGTAGCGTACAGAGGTTCGATCGAAGCTTTACCGTCCATAAATTACATCATAATACTAATTGTTGACATACTCAACCTTTGAGAATTACAATAATCAGGAACGACAAACTCACTAAACCATAACCTCTTAGTTGTAGAAGGGTAAAATCATGAAAGACAAAGCACGTGGACATTGGCTGATCCTCATATTGCTGGCGCTGGCCCAGTTTATGGTGGTACTAGATGTCTCGATCGTAAACGTTGCCCTGCCGGTGCTGCAGCGCTCGCTCCACTTGAGCGCTACCAACTTGCAGTGGATTGTCACCGCCTACACCCTTGCTTTTGGCGGCTTTTTGCTGCTGGGCGGCCGCGCTGCCGACCTCTACGGGCGACGCAAAGTCTTCCTGGCCGGGGTCGTGTTCTTTATGGCTGCCAGCTTGGCGGACGGCCTGGCCTTTAACGGCAACATGCTCATTTTCTTGCGCGGCGTGCAAGGGTTGGCGGCGGCATTTATGTCGCCTGCGGCTCTGTCTATTGTGCTCACTACCTACCGCGAGGGCCACGAACGTAACATTGCACTGTCGGTCTGGGGCGCGGTTGCCGCCGGTGGTGCCGCTGTGGGCGTGCTACTGGGGGGCTTACTAACCGAATACCTTGGCTGGCGCTGGAACTTCTTTATTAACGTGCCTATTGGCCTCGCCGTGCTCATTGGTGCCTGGCGTTTAGTGCCCAAGCACGAATCCGAAGAAACCCACAACGACCTCGACTTGCCCGGCGCTGTAACGGTTACTGCCGGCCTCATGCTGCTCGTGTACGGCCTGGTAAAAGCGCCTTTGTACGGCTGGGCCTCGGGCAAAACCATGATGTTCCTGGGCGGTGCCGCGATATTGCTGGTTGCCTTTATAATCAACGAAAAACGGGCCAAAAATCCGCTCGTACCCTTTTCTATCTTTAAAATTCGCAACGTGACCGGCGCCGATCTTACCCAGCTGCCGCTGGCGGCCGCCATGTTCTCGACCTTTTACTTTACGTCTATTTACCTCCAGAACGTTCTTGGTTACTCACCAGTACGCACGGGCCTCAGCTTTTTGACCATTCCCGTGGTGCTCGCCGCGGCTGCCAGTAACGCACCAAAGCTCATTGCCAAAATCGGCTACAAAAAAATCCTGATGTTTGCCCCACTTCTGGTGGCTGCGGCTTTGTTTTGGATGGGCCGCGTGCCAGTGCATGGTAATTACTGGACGGATATTTTCCCGGCGTTTGTCGTGCTGGCCATTGGTATGGGCTTTACCTTTGTGAGCGTTACCGTAGCTGCTACTTCTGGCGTGCCGGGCCGTCAATCGGGCCTGGCCTCTGGGCTGCTTAACACTGCTCAGCAAATCGGCGGATCCCTTGGCCTGGCTGTCTTAAGCGGCCTGGCTGCTTCGGCTACCACCCGTTACTTTATGCATTCGCCCGGTTCGCCGGCAGCCGCTTTAGTGCACGGTTTCCACACCGCCTTTTATGTCGGTTCCACCTTTGCCGTAGGCGCTGCCGTACTGGCCGTGTTTATCATCAAAGAACACAAGGGCACTCCCGCCAAACCAGCAGCCAGCGAAGCCGCCGTTTTATAGCCGGCCGTTTAAACCGGTAACCTCGTCCAAAAAGTGGGCTGGCTGGCAGTAAGACCGAGCCCTTGGGCAATAGTCTGCCGCAAAGCATTCTTCTCAAACACACGAACCTTTTCCTGGGTCAGTAGATACCGCTCAATCTGCAAGTAAATATCCAGCAGCGTGGCTTCGTCGTTTGGTGCGATTGGCTGGCCGGGCTGCAAGTGGGCGGTTACCTCGCGCAGCTTATCGAGCGTTGGGTCAACCGCATGAATGTCGGAAGCCAGGTTTGCGGCATAAGTAACAATATCGATTGATGTTGTGGCGGTTTGCGTCCTCGGCTGCAGGGGCTTGCCAAAAAAATTGTGAGCTGTCCAGCCGGGGGCGCTCTCCACCTTTTGGGTGATAAGGTTAAAACTGTAGGCCGAGCGCACCAGGCACAGCCCGCCGATGCCAAAAAGGGATGGCAAGAGCGCCGCGCTCGCATATACCTTGTACCAATCGGCATCGCCCACAAACATCGTAAACGTAAAATGTATAATGCCCGTCCCGGCAATGCATATCAGCGCAATAAACATCCATGCAAAAGCGTTTGCATACAGCGAACTAGCCGCCCGTTTGACGTACAATAGCTGGCCAGCACCCATAAACAATAAGGTGGCCATGAAGATTATCAGTATATTTTCGACGTCAAATTTATACTCCGGGCCGTGGAACGTGGCATGTGGCAATACCGTTACTATGCCCGCTACTACGGCAAATACGACCAACCCAAACAACCAGGATGTGGTGAGGTTTTTTACGCTAAATAGCTGGGCCAAAGACCGCGTGCCGCTAAACAGCACGATAATCGCCAGCATAAAAATCACTGGCAAAATACTCAGCCCCACAAAGTTATTCTGCGCCCCAAATAGTATCGACACAGGCAGTTGGATTTCGGCCAGCGCAAAAAGCGTAATGCCGCTGCACATCAAAAAATAGGCGCGTTTAAGCTTGGGGGTAAAGTCCTTAAGACTTCGCCTAAACAAATATGCGGCACTTAAAAAGAACGTCGCCATGGCCAGCGAAATGCCCAGGTTTACATTAAATGCCACAAAGTTATTTTTGGGCGGCGTGGGCAGCATTAACGAAAAGATTCCAATAAGTATGCCCACCGTTACCAAGATGTATGCCGTATTTTTTGTTTTCTCTATCATACTTATGCTCAACTTTAGATGGCCCCATAGTACAAGTCAACTCGGCACGGCCGCCGGTTTTAGTGTGCTAGCGAAGGCGCTTTAGGTGGCGGACACCCAGCAAAACAAGGATAGCCATAAGGCCTGCCCCTACCAAAGCGGCAACCGAGGCGTACATCGCCATCATGCCAAATGTCCAGTAAGCGTAGCCGTCGCCCAGCAACAGTCCGCGCAGCGTTTCACCCTGGAAGAGTACTGCCTTTTGTTGTTGCAGCTTGGGGTTTGTGGGGTCGGCCAGAGCCATAGTACTTACTTCGGAGTATGTCTTGCCGCCCGCAACCTTTTCTAGGTGCCGGGCAATAAAGCCGTTGGCGTACGCTTTGGCCTTGGGGCCGTTGTCTACCAGCTGGCCGGCATATTTTTGGAGGTCAGGGAACTCTTGAGGGTCGAGCGCCGGGCTGCCCTTAGGTGGGAAATACACCTTTTGAGCCGACAGCTCGGTTTTTACCTGGTTGGTAGCAAAACGGTAGCCTACCCAGCCGAGCAAGCTTGCCCCGAGCAGCGCCAGCGTCGCCATAACGCCCAACAATATAAAAACCTTATCGATTGACTTCCGTTCAGCGCTTGCCATGGTACCTATCCCTTCTTATGTAATTGCTTATGCTTAGAGTGTACTCCAAAAGGATGCCATCTGCCTATACCCCGGTGGCCAACATTATGCGCCCGCTAAACCATGCAGCTGCTCGAGCAGGCTATCAACTTCGTCACTCGATATGGTATTAGTCAGCTGCAGCGTCCGTACGTAGCCTTCTATATCTTGCACTCGTTTGGCCAGCGCCTCGTGGTCCGGATTTGGCTTGGTGTATTCTTTGGCAAACTCCAACGCCGTCCGCTTGAGGCTGTTAAGCGTTTCGCTCTCGCCGCCGAGCGCACCCAAAATGCCCGCACTAGCGCCGCCCACCCGCAGCACCTTCATACCCATCACGCGAGCCAAAAACAATTGCAAATCCGCTGGAGCCATAGGCACTCAGTATAGCAAACACCTGCTGTTCGCCAAGCACCGCGTAAAATCCCGGCTGGTATTAAGGGTGAGCAGTCAAGCGTTCGGCCGCGTCCAGCAGTTCGGCAATTGGGCTTTTTGTGCCACCCGCAGGGCTAGCTATCCAACAAGGAATGTAGCCAGCCCCCCAGCCTTCCCCACCGAGCAGGCGGCGACACGTCCTCCCCGAGTTGAGCAATAATATACGTGTCGTAAGGATCGCTCTGGCCGAACTGTTTTGCCAACGCTGAAAGTTGGTGCCGGGGAATGTCTGGATCATCGTTAACCCATACGCGGCGGTTGAATCCGGCTTGTGCGAGTGCCGCAACCAGCGCCAGCTGGCGGCCTCTCGTGTAAAGATTCATGTCACTTTCCCGGATAATAAGATACCCGTTCGGGTCAATAACACGGGCACACTCCTTAAAAATACGCAGCTGGCTGTGGTGGTGCACGCCCGGCGTAATAAGCACATCACTTAAATAAATCTCCCGTACTGGCAATGCAACTTTTGCAGCGTCGGGCAGGGGCATGTGCTGAGCGTCGGCGCGGACCAATAAAGCGTGCGGGGCATTATCGCTCGGGCCGAACTTTTTCGAAGCAGCTTTCCACACCCCGGCACGGTAAGGCCCATTTTCGGCGCCCCAGCCATAATGGTCGGGCACATAATATTCACTTACGCCGCCGTCCATACCGACATAGCGCGAGCTTTCCGTAAAGACACGAGACGTTTTTACGGGATAGGGGTCGGCGCCAAAACCAACCTCTACATATAGCCCATTTTGTAACTCAGGGCTTACAACCTGCTCGATCATAACCGCACGGCTGTCGGCCGATACGGTTTCTGCCAATAGCCGGCCTCTCTGCTCTTGTGTTTCCAAGCGTCTAAAATAGTCGTTATTATTCGCTCTTACATGCTCATGTGTCATAAAATAACCGTTTATCGATAAGCTTTGGGCCTAATGCGTGAGATTATAGTAGCTTATATCCTGTGAAATTATCCAACACAACAATACCAGCGAGGCGAGAAGTATAAATACCAACGGTCCCGCTTGCCGTAAGCTCGGCCGCACCGCCCCATTGCCGCGCCACAGCCTAAGCAGCGTGGAACCTGCCAGGGCTACCGCCAACAGGGGGAATATAGCGGACGTCACAATCAGGTAGTAGGTGGGGACGCCCCGGCGAGGACCGCTGAGCATAAGGAGGCGGTTAATGGTAACTATAATAATTGGCAGTAAAAATAGCGCGGTGCTTATGAGTGTGACGCGGCCAACGCCCTGCTGTTTCTTTGCTTTCATACGATCTCCTATTACTTGGAAGTGTTCTTTACAGACTGTTAGTGGAAAGTCGAGGCTAATGCGCAGCCACACCGCAAACCTCTCGGCGGGCGACGGTGCGTCGTCAACCATGTCGGCTATGGTTTGCAGCAGCTGCTCGCCGTACTCCCGGCGAAAAGCGGCCGGGTATAAGTTGAGCAACCTACGGTAGATCCTAAACCTCCGGGCTGGACTCATACATTTTGCCACCCAAAATTTTCGTACGCCGTGCGGTGCTTGGCTATTTTGACGACATTATGGTAATACTCCAGCTCGGCATTTAATTTTTCCCACCCTTTCTTGGTTAATTTGTAATACCTCCGGCGATCTTTATTGCCGGTGTCGGTTTCCTCTATTAAACCCTCGCCAGCGAGCTGCTTAATGGCAGTGTACAGCGCCCCCGGGCCCATCTTGACCTTGCCCAAGGAGTCTTCCTCGGCCTGCTTCATTATTTCGTACCCATGGCGAGGCCGCAGGCTCAGCGCCATAAGAATGCTAAAAGATATCTGCGGCAGTAAGTCCATTTTGCGTTGCATAGCCAGACTATATCAAAGAACGATATATATCGTCAATAGATACATTTAGGCGTGGCTCGCTGGCCATACTAAGCTATACTTATTTCAATGAAGTTATCGTTATCCAAAACTCAGACCCTTATACTCTGCATAGCATGTGCCCTGGCCGTACTACTCCTTATAGCCTATTTAGCGCGCGGTTTTATCCGCGAATCAGTTGTCCCCGCATACGCACGGCTCTTTTACACCAAGAGCGTTGATGCTGAATATAACGAGGGCTTTGATGCAATAAGCCGAGTACCGCCTCTCGACCAGATAAAAGATGCCGCCAAACCTCCTGTAGAATGCAATCGCTATTATGCCAAAATGTTCCACGTCACTATGGGCTGCAGCAAGCGGATCGAGCAACAAATACCCTTCCGCTTTACCGATGAGAACGACTTTAATACGAAGGCGCATGCGATGCAAAAAGCGTTAGCAGGCGTGGGCTGGTATTCGTCTCTAGGCTTCCAATCGACTTTCAGAACTCCTTTTGGTGGAGACCGTTGGGGTTACAATCTAACCTACAACAATAAAAATGAGGCGGAAGGTTGTTTCTTGCATGTGCAAGCAATACAGGATAGCCAATCCTTAACAGTATCGTATGGCTGCGTCCGTTATGTAGGCTTTTTGGGCAACGCCCATGTTAGTTACTAACTGTTTTACGGTCCCCGCAAGGAGCTGTCAACAAATTTCATTTCCGGCTGGAATGCAGCCTTTACTAGTACTGGGCAAAAGTGTATATCAATCAGCCTTGTTTGCGGGCTAAAGATATTAAAATAGCCGCCGAAGATACTGTTTTACTAAAGTGGAGGGCGACCGGCCGATAAGTTTATAACCCCGGTCAATGAGTTGGTACGTTGGAGGGTTCTGCTAGATACTAGGTTCGTACAGTATAAGCTCGATAAGCGGCGGAAGGAAGAGTTATATTCCCTGTAGGGGTTACTGTCTATTACTAAAGGTACCTGACAGAGATTTATCTAGCCAAAGGAAAGATTCACCCTTAGAGAAACCTGCACTTAGATATAAGTGTGAAGCATCCTCAGCACCTAGGGGAATGAGTGTACAAACATACTCAGTAGCCATATCTTTCAAGGTAGCAAAAAGTTTATCAAGCAGGCGGCCCCCAACGCCAGCGCCCCGATTCTCTGGCCTGACATACACGTTCTCAACAATAGCTTTACGCAAACTCAAATTGAGATTAGCAACTATGAAGCCGACTATCTGTTGATCAATCTTTGCTACTAAAATGCAGGTATCGCTTGAATTAATCGCCTGAGCCAAAATGTCCTTTGGCCAAAAAGTTACTGTCTCATCGTTTACAGAGAATCCAGATACAGTTTCACCTAAACTATGTATCGCTTCTACGTCTCGGTCTTCGGCCTTATCAATCAGTATCATTTCGATGCCTTATCTGGTTTAACAGGACTTAGTGCACTAAGTGCGGCAATTATAGCTTCAGAATCAGGCTCCAGCAAATAGATTATTAGATGCCTTCGTCTACCTTTTTGTTCGTAATACACATACTGCCTGGTGGTTTCTCTAAAAAATGGTATTGGAAAATCGTTAGCATCGCAAGTCATAATATATGCGCCCTGCAACATGGATGTGGTCGCTATTATAATGTCTTCAGTTGAAAAACTATCCCTGTGACTTTTTGTATTTTTATCCATGCCATATATCTCATGCACCCTCGCGGATTCTATTAGCACATTCTCATCAACAGGGAATCGAAGAATATATTGTTCGAAAAATTTCGATACTTCAGTAAATTTATCGTCATTAAAGACAATGGCCTTTAATGATTCATAAACGACAATTTGCGAGACCGCGAGTGTCGCGCCTATCTCCTCTAACTCCTTTAGGATGGGTTCAAGCTGTTTGCCGTACTCTTTACTGAGAAAATGCTGAATCATATTGTTATCTATTAATATGATTGGGCTTGACGCTTGATTCGAAGGTTCGTTTTCCTCCTTCTTAGAGTTTGCCATTATTTAGTCGGATAGATGTCTTTCTTCGAGAGTCTTTTCATCTCTGCAACTACGATGCGTGTTGTTTTAGCTTTACCGTGCTGAGGAACATAGGCACCACTCGCAGAACTCCTTGCGTTAGGGAATTTTACAGGCTTTAGTTTTGGCAACTTTCTTAGTGGTGTACTCATATTTATATCTTACCACGTGGATCTTAATGGAAGCTGGTTAATATTAGTCAAACAAAAAGACTCCTCAAGTGAGAAGTCTTCATACTGCTTATACTTGGAGGGCCCACTGGGATTCGAACCCAGGACACGAGGCTTAAAAGGCCTCTGCTCTAACCAACTGAGCTATGGGCCCAAAAATTTCCTGCGGAAGTTTTTGTAGTCACGAGCGAAGCGTCCCTGCAAAAGCAGATGTATCGTTCGCGCACCAGCCATACAAGGCTGAACTTCTGGTAGAAGTTTTTGTAACCTCGAGCGAAGCGTCGTACAAAAAGCAAGTAATTGCTTTATGCGTCAGCCACTCGAGTTGAACTTCCTGCAGAAGTTTTGGTCATTACCGGCGGGATTTGTTCCGTAAAAAACGAAAGGCTGTTTTATGGCCAGCCCCGCGCAATAACAGAGGACATTATCTCTTTTTTGGCTTAAAAAGTCAATCTAGCGGCGGCGCTTGTCTTGGTGGCTAAAGTTGCGGCGCTGGGTCCACAAGAAACTTAGGCTCATAATGGCGCCCACGCCAACAATGAGCGCCTGCGACTTAGACAGCACGTGCCACACCTCAGGTGCGCCAAACGACTGCTTAAGTTCGGGTGGGACGAGGGGCGCGGCCAGTAAAACGGCCAGCATGCTGGCAGCCGCGGCGGGCAGGATGTTAAGCAAGACTTTTAAACGGCCGTGCACGCTCAAAATTGTCAAAACGGCGGTGGCCGCAGCAGGGGCAAGCAACAAAATGAGCTGGACGGTACTGGCGCTTACATTGCCGGCACTCGGCAAAAACAGTTTGATCATATCGTTGGCCTGGCCGGCGACGGTTTGCACCAGCACCGAGCCGAGGCACAAGCTCAAAAATACCATAGCCGCGTTAACCCGCAGCAGCACCATGGCCAAAATAGGTGCGGCGATGGCGATGATTAGTAGGAGATCGTGCGACATATCGTTCTCATCATAGCATGAGCGTGATTGCTCGTGCACCATCTGCACCCCAGTCACCAAACTTACTAAAGCCGGGGGCAGGACGCGTGGGCCGCCAAAAGACCCTGACGCAAATCCTCTGGCCGGGGCCTAAACTGCCAAAACAGAACAAACATAGCGGATATTTACGACTCTAAAAAGAAACGCAGTCGCCAACCTGCAGCTTGGCTTGTGCGGCCTGGCCAGCGCTCAGCTCAATAACATACTGCGCCGGCTGCGGGCCGCAAAACGCTTTGGGGTAACTGGTGGGCGCCACGCCGAGCTGCACATGCACTACCCGCCGGCTGGCGCTCACCCACAGCATGTCAATTGGAAAGTGCATGTCCTTCATCCAAAAACACAATATGCTTGGCTGTTTGTAGGCAAACAGCATGCCTTCTTCGCCTGGTGCGAGCGTCTGCTGGCCGCCCAAACCCTTGGCCTGCGCTTTAGGGGTATCGGCAACGGCTAGCCGGTAGGCTTGGCTGCCAATGGTAACGGTTTTAACTGGTGGGCTAGTGTGCGTGCGCACAAGCAGCACCACCGTAATAACAAGGCCTAGGCACAGCCCGCAGGCTAAAAAACGCTGGAGCGCCCTACGCCCCAACACGGTCTTTGCGCTGCCGCTGCTTAGCATTTTGCTCGATGTATTCGATGATTTTGCCGGC